>Ga0098054_1001039_pt1 | contig 14844 bp, 23 predicted proteins | sample 16_taG_FD_75048 | JGI IMG/M metagenome (GOLD analysis project Ga0098054, IMG submission 75048) | Marine viral communities from the Subarctic Pacific Ocean - 16_ETSP_OMZ_AT15313 metaG | ecosystem: Environmental > Aquatic > Marine > Oceanic | place: Pacific Ocean | collected 2015-01-18
AAATGATAGGAAGGACTTTAAGGCCTTATGAAAAAAAAATGAATACTTTGATTATAGATCATAGCGGTTGTGTATATGAACATGGATTTCCTGAAGATGTTCCTAATTGGGAATTAAAATCAGGAGCAAGGAAAAGGAAGAATAGAAAAAAAGATCCCGTGGAAATTGAAAAACAGCCTATTACTTGTTTAGAATGTCATACTGTTTATGATCCTAGAGAAGATGGAATAGAATGTCCTAATTGTAATTGGATGCCAACAAAAAAAGCAAAGGTTGTTTTAATCAAACAAGGTAGATTGGTAGAAATGCCTAAAATTAAACCTAGTACAACTGATAAAAGCAATTTTTATGCTCAATTATTATATTATTGTAGGCAAAAAGGGTACAAAGAAGGTTGGGCTAGTCATAAATTCAAAGAAAAGTTTGGTCATTTTCCACATTCAAAACAAGTAATGCCTGTAGCTACAGGAAAAGAGGTAATGAATTGGATTATGCACTTAAATATTAAAATGTCTAAATCAAAGAAATTTAACGAGGTAAGAGCATAATGTATGATGAAATATTAGAAAAGAAAATGCACGAATTAAGGCAAATTGGCGAAAAACACGCTAAATATAGAAAACTAAAACTCTATTTACAGCACTATAGGAAGATTCTTCTAGCAAAATTAATGAAGGAACATATGTTAAATTCTAATACAGGTAAAATGGAAACAGCAGTAGCTCAAGATAGAGAAGCTAGGGCTGATCCTAAATATAAACAATTAATTAGAAAATTAGCTATGGCGGAAGAAAAAGAATTAAAATATGCTTGGGAAAAGAAATTGTTTGAAATGAAATTTGATGAATGGAAAACAGGAATGATAAATCAAACTATCGAAGCAAAAAAATATGGGGTATAATATTTTACCGCTAGGGTTACACTTGGACAGCCCGATGGCATCAGTTATATTCCCTAGCGGTCAATGAAAAAAAATTTATACAAACACAAATTTGATAAGTACCAAGTATGGTGGGAAGATGCTCTTTCCCATAATGAATGGAAGGATATAGAGGAGGCCAAAAAAGATGCTCCCGCTATCTGTTTAACAGAAGGTTATCTTTTAACAAAAAATAATAAATGGACTACTTTTTTTATGTCTATCACAGGGGATGAGATAGGTGAACAAATGATTATTCCAACAAAGAATATTAAAAAAATGAAAAAAATAGGTAGTATTGAGATTCAGGAAAAAGATTTTAAATATGATAATTATTAGATGTCCAAAAAAGAAGAACAAAGACACATGGATAAAATTGCCTCCTTTGGTTGTATTATTTGTCATTTACTTGGTTATGAAGAATCGCCATGTGAATTACACCATATCAAAGAGGGAAGGATGGGGAAAAAATCTTCCAATTTTAAAGTTATTCCTCTTTGCCCAAAACACCACAGAATAGGAAAAGAATCCTATCATTATTCCCCCAAAAATTTTGAGGAAAAATGGGGAACTCAAGAAAAACTATTGGAAAAGGTTTTAACCTATGTTAATAATGAATGAAGGGGGCTAGTCAGCACAGCTCACGCCCCCTTAATATAAGTGAATTATGAATAATAAAATAATAAACCAATTTACCCCTGATTATCTCGATCAATCAAAACCTAAACCACAAAAGGAAATAAAGCATATTAAGTGTATGAATTACCAAGAATGTAAAAATATGTTGCATAGCGAAGGTAGTCATCATCGACTTTGTTGGGAATGTAGAAAAAAATCTTAAAAAAACTAGCCCCGAAGGGCTAGTGATATTCGATAATTATTATGATTGTCATAACAACTCCCTATTTTTTGTTTTTTTCCTTATTTATAATCTGTTTGTGAATAGCTTTTCCTATAATATAAGCTGTTGTATCAAACTCTAATTTACCACTCATAGCTTTGAGGCTGACATCGTTTTTAATTTCTCTTAATTCTTCTTCTGTGATTGTTATTGTATATGTTTTTTCCATACTTATAATAATAGTAAAATTTCTAGAGATTCAACACCTCAACAAAATAAAATGATCCAAATGAAAAAAAATTCAAGTTTATATGTGAATAAAAAACCCCCGCATAAAGCGGGGGCTGAAAAAAGAACTATTAAAAGTAGTATAGTAGAAAATAGATCATAATGCTACAAAGGGATCACATTTTAAAGTGTTCGGGATTTCTGAATTGAAACTCCATATCATCATCTGGTTCAATGCTTTCGCCACATTCCATAGCATTTTGCCTAGCTTCCGTATTATCTTGCTTAAAGATAGCGGGATTATACTTTTTTTTCTTCTCTTCCACGCAATCTTCACAAACATAACCGCAAGAACAACCCATATTATCAGTTAAGATATACGGGAATTTTCCGCTATCGCAATTAGGACATTCTTGTAAAGCCATAATTTACTCCTCTATTTTTTTTGTTTCGATATAATCTCTAAATTCCCAATCTTCATCAACATCTATATAATTCCAAGCTCTCGCTTTTTCCTGTGCTTGTTCATAACTATCTGCTTCGATTGTGAAAAATTTTTGCACATCATAAGACAATACTACATTCCATTCAGTCATAATTTACTCCATTAAGTTAAAAGGGCGGTTAATTCCGCCCCTTATTTTTATAGCCATTCATATTTGAGTTTTTTGTAATCCCCAAATAATTCACTAGCTAGAGCCGACACTACTGAAAAGCCCATATCCATACCGCAACCACTAACCCCGACACTTTCGGTTTTTGTTTTATATGGATAATCCAAACAATTACATATCAAGCGGGAAAGCCATAACTTATTGATTCTTTTTTTATCAACATTGAATTTAAAAAAATCTATGTGCCTATACATTCCGCTAGAACTGACATTTTTTAAAATCATAAAAATAGTGTCATCTTCTTTGAGTAATTCAAGTAATTGCTTTTTAGCATCTAATTTAGTTGCTTTATCAATCATAAATACCTCATAAGTTAAAAAAGGGGCGATAACCATTACCGCCCCGATAGTTTATAGCTGAACCCATTGAACAGCTAAAAACATAAATATATTAATAATAATAATAAAAATAAATAAATGACTGCTCATCTATCTTCCTCAACTAAATCATAAGTTTTAATAAAACATATAGCCAAACCCATTAAAAACACATTATTTATAAATGTGTAATTAAATGGATTATAATCTAAATTTAATAAAACTAGCATTATTGTGCAAATTATAAGCATAATAATTTTAACTTGTTTAGGCATTATTACCTCCATTTTTAATTTTATTAATTAAATCACTAGCTTCTGAACGATTAAGATTTCTTGTTCCTTTATCATCCTCAATAGTGATAATCACTTTCGCATTAAGATCGCCATCTTTTATAGCTTTCTCAATAACCCATAATTGCTTTCCTGTAGGATTAGCATTAAGGTTATTTTCAGACACATTAGGCATTTATACCTCTACTTTCTCGGCTATCATCATCAGTTTAACTTGCCGAAGGTTAAAGAAGGGGCAAAAATGCCCCTTTTCGAATTATTTATTATTGTAATAATTAATTGTTTTTTCCCTAGCTTCAGGGCTGACATCAAATCGTTTTTCGATTTTAGCCCTAATTTCTTGCATTTTATTTTTATAGTTTGATTTATAACCACCATCATTATTAGTTTCGATAATTGAGAATAATAAGATATTGGCTTCTTCAAGTTTAGCCTCGTTAAAAATATCCCCTTCAATAAATGGCATTAATGGGGTTTGAGATTTAAGAGTGATTGCTATCTCTTTTAAAAGATAAGGAATACAATCCTCAACCTTTTCAGGAAGAATAACAAAAATATCTCTACCTGTAGCTCTACAAAGATAGTCTAAAGCATTTTCCAAGTTTTGTTGCTTTAACTCATTATTAGGCATGATTACCTCTACTTTCTATTAACTTAAGTTAATATATCAATTATTAGTAGATTTGATATAATAATGCAAGAACTTTAGGTTTAAGTATGTTTAATATTAAAAAAACTCTTACAGACAAACAAAAAGCCTTTATTGAAAACTTTAGTCAAACAGGCAATGCAACTCAATCGGCTATAAAATCGGGTTATTCAAAAGATACTGCTGAACAACAAGGTTATGAATTAAAAAACAAGCTATTTGAACATATAGAGGAAGCAACGAAGGGAATACTAGGCTCTAGTGTTCCAATGGCTGTAGAACGCTTAAATGGGCTTATAAAGGATGATAAGGTTAGTCCTGCAGTAAGGCTCGGGGCGATTAATTCCTTGTTAGATAGAACAGGTTATCAAACTGTCCATAAAGTACAGGATATGACTAAACATAAAACAGATAAAGAACTAGAACAAGAACTCCATTATTTACTCAATACTATTAATCCCCCAAAGAGTAATGGCAATGGTACTAAACATTAGTCTTGTTGATTGTTTGTGGAAGCTTCCGCACACACACACACGCACTCCTCAAGCAAATACATGAGGGCCAACTGGCTCTATGTGTGTGAGCTTTGAAAAAAAAAGATAGAAATCGCTATTAGCAGAAGGGGTATCCCCCCAAACCAGCTCCGTACCTGTTATAGAATGGATCATTTCGCACAGCGGTGGGAAAAAGACTATATTAACTTTTGTTAATACTTTGAATGTACTGTATTTTGGCTGATTTTTATGTTAAATATAGTTAATGAGTGATTTTAAGATAATAAGGCATACAAAAAAGAAACACGCTGTTATATCATTGTGGGATAAAACAAAAGAATTAGCTGATTTAGAGAAAAAAACACCTGTAGTAGCTCTTTGTGAGAAGAATAGGAGAGGGTTTTGGTTGATAATTCATCGGGATGATATAGATAAAGTTGTTAAAGTAAAAAATGAAAGAAAACCTTGAACGAGCTGTTGAAATAGCAAAAGAATTAGAAAGAAGAAAGATAACAAATAGGCTATCTTATTATGAACCTTATGATTATCAAAAAAAATTTCATAATTCTAATGCTACACAAAGATTACTTATGGCGGGTAATAGGGTTGGAAAATCCTTGAGTGGAGCTATGGAAATGGCTTATCATTTAACAGGAAAATATCCTGAATGGTGGGAAGGTAGAAAATTTGAAAGACCAGTAAGAGCTTGGGCTGGTGGTGTATCAAATGAAACAACAAGAGATGTATGTCAAAAAGAGTTAGTAGGACAGCCTGATGATCCATCAGCAAAAGGTACGGGTTCTGTACCATTAGATTTAATAGGAGAAACAGTAAGAAAAGCTGGTGTACCTAATGCGTTGAACTCTTTGGTTGTTCGTCATATAACAGGTGGTTGGTCAAGATTAGGATTTAAAGCCTATGAAATGGGTAAAGAAAAATGGATGGGAGAACAGCTTGATGTTGTTTGGCTTGATGAAGAACCTCCAGCATCTATCTATTCACAAGCCTTAACAAGAACAGCAGATAAGGGTGGTATTGTTTATATGACTTTTACGCCTGAACGAGGAATGACTGAAATTATAGCTCAATTTATTAATGATATTAAAAAAGGACAAGAATTAATACAAGCGGGATGGGATGATGCCCCTCATATGACAAAAGAAGTTAGGGATCAAATATTACAAGCTTTACCACCACATGAAAGAAAAATGAGAGAAAAAGGTATTCCTCAACTTGGTTCAGGATTGGTTTTTCCTATTGTAGAAGAAGAAATTTTATGTGATCCGATTGATATTCCTTCTCATTGGCCACGAATATGTGGAATAGATTTTGGTTGGGATCATCCAACAGCTTGTGCATGGATAGCATGGGATAGAGATGTTGATACTGTTTATATTTATGATTCTTATGCAATGCGACAAGAAACTGTACCTGTTCATTCTTCAGCTATTAATGCAAGAGGGAAATGGATTCCTGTTATATGGCCTCAAGATGGTAGACAAGCAGATAAAGGTTCAGGAAAAAATTTAACAGAACAATATAAAAAAGAGGGTGTTAATATGTGCCATGATTGGTTTACAAATCCACCTCAACAAGGAATGAAAGATGGTACAGGTGGAAATTCTGTAGAAGCTGGAATTATGGAAATTTTAACACGGATGCAAACGAAACGATTGAAAATCTTTAAAAATCAAAGTAAACTACTAGAAGAATTAAGAATGTATCATAGAAAGGATGGAAAAATCGTTCCTATAAATGATGACTTAATTTCTGCGATGAGATACTGTATAATGTCATTGCGAAAAGCGAGAGTAAAAAATTATGAACCTACACAACAATATTCTGATTCTGAATTTAATGTTTTTGCATAAAAGGAGTTATAAATGGGCGTAGTTAAAAAATGGTTTCCAAAACCTAAATCACCAGTTATAGCTCCTCCTCCCACTCCAGTAGCTTCAACACCAACACCAATAGATATACCTACATCTGGTTATGGTGGATCTACAATTATGACAGGATCTACGGGTGTTGAACAGGAAGCAAATGTAGCTCAAACTTTATTAGGAGGATCACCAAAAGGAAAAAATAAAATGGGAGTATATGAATAATGCCTGAAGATCCTTCGCAACATTTACAATCACAGTTTCAAGCTAGTGTAAAAAAATCAAAAGAGAAAAAAAAAGCTAGTGGTTCAACAGGATATACAAGTAGTGCTTCTGCTGGTGGACAAGAATCTCAAACACAAGCGGGAATAGATTATGTAAAAAAAGAATTAGGAATTTTAACAACTGTACCAGCTCCATTTGATTATATGTCAGGAGAAAAAAAAACAAAAGCATATAAATTAAAAGGAAAAGATAAAGATTTTTTTGGATCGGAAGCATCACAAGCAACAAATAAATATTTAGTTTCTATTGGAGCAGCAAAACAAGGTAATCCTTATTATGATGATAAAGGAAATATAACTGGTTATAGTTATTTACTTACTTCTAAAGGTAAAAAAATGAAATATGGTATTTCAGGAGGAGCTATGGGAAGCGGTGATTCAACTGGAATAATGACCTCTATTCCTATTTCTCAACCTATGCACAAAACACAAAAATTTATTCAAGGTATTGCAACTATGGCAATGTCATTAGTAATGCCTAAAACAGGAGTAGGAGCTTTTGGTGGTTTTGCATTGCGTTCTACTGCTGCTGATTCTTTTCAAAGTATGAATCAAAAAGGGTATAATACTTATATGAAAAAATTTGAACAAAAACAAAAAGGTGGAAAGTTATCTACTATAATGACAGATGATGAAATATAGTGATTCGAGCTGTAGTAGGTTCACGATGGAAAGAAAAAGTCGGTGAATATGTTAAAGAAAAAGCACATATACATGAAGATCTTGATAATGATTATGAAATAATAGGATTTGTAGAAAATGATGAAATTGTTGGAGGATTATTATTTAGTGGATATGATGGACATAATATTTGGGTTCACTTGGCTTTGGAAAGCCCAAAAGTTTGTAAAAGAAGTTTTATTAAAATGTTATTTGAGTACTGCTTTAATACGGCAAAATGTGGTAGAATAACAGCAATGTGTAGAAATGGATATGAAAGAAACGAAAAACTATTAAAAGGAGTAGGTTTTACTAAAGAAGGTATTGTAAGAAAAGTTATGAAAATTGATAATACATTTGTTGATGGAGCAATATACGGAATGTTAAAGGAGGATTGCAAATGGGTATGAAGCCTAAAATAGAAATGCCACCAGCAGTAGATCCTGAAATAATAAAAAAAGAAAAGGAATCTGAAAAAAAACTAAAAGCTGAAAAAGATAAAATGATTGCATTAGGATCTTCAGGTAATTATGGAACTATATTAACAAGTGGTTCTGGTGTTGAAGATGAGGCAGAAACTTCACAAACTATGCTTGGAGGATATTAATAATGGCAACTTTTGAATATATTAAAAAGCGTTGTGAAAAAATGGAAGGCCAAAGAGGTACTTGGACAGATCATTGGCAAGAAATTCTTGATTATGTTATGCCAAGAAAAGCAGATGTTACTTTATTTCGTTCTAAAGGAATGAAAAGAACAGATGTTCTTTTTGATTCAACAGCAATTACAGCAAATAATCTTTTAGCAGCAAGTTTACAAGGAACATTAACTTCTCCTTCTTTACCATGGTTTTCATTAAAGTTAAGAGATGAAGATCTTAATAATGATAGAGAAGTACAAATTTGGTTAGAAGATACAGCTCGTAGAATGTATGCTGTTTTTAATGATTCTAATTTTAATACAGAAGTACATGAATTATATTTAGATCTTTGTTCTATTGGTACTGCTGCAATGTTTATTGAAGAAAATAGTGAAGGCGTAGCAAATAAAGGAATACATTTTAATACACTTCATATTGCAGAATATTTTATTCAAGAAAATGTTTCAGGACAAGTAGATACTTTATATAGAAAATATAAACTTACAGCTCGTCAAGCTGTTCAAGAATTTGGTGAAGATAATTTAGGTGAAAATGTTAAAAAGGCTTATAAAGAATCTCCTGATAAAGAATTTAGTTTTATTCACGCAGTTGAACCTTCCAAAGATTATGAAAAAGCTGTAGGAAAAATACAAACAAAATTACCTGTTCATTCTTGCCATGTATGTGAAGAAGATAAAATGGTTGTTCGTACAGGAGGATATAATGAATTTCCATATTTAGTACCTCGATGGTCTAAAGCAACGGGAGAAATATTTGGAAGATCACCTTCTTATAATGCTTTACCAGATATTAAAACTTTAAATAAAGCGGTAGAAATAGGATTAAAAGCATGGGCAAAAGCTATTGATCCACCATTATTAGTTACAGATGATGGAGTTATAGGAAGAATAAGAATGACACCAGCGGGAATTACAGTTGTTCGTAGTGATACAGCAGTAAAACCTTTAGAAATAGGTTCAAATTGGCAAATAACTGATTTAAAAGAAACACAATTACGAACAGCAATTCGTCAAGCATATTATTCTGATCAATTACAATTACAAGAAGGCCCTCAAATGACAGCTACAGAAGTTCAAGTACGATATGAATTAATGCAACGACTACTTGGCCCAACTTTAGGAAGATTTCAAACTGAATTTTTAAATCCATTAATTGAAAGATGTTTTGGTATTATGTTTCGTGGAGGAATTTTAATGAATCCACCAGAAGCAGTTAGTAATACTAATATGGATATTGAGTATGTTGGCCCACTAGCTCGTTCTCAACGAATGGAAGAAGCTGTAGCAGTAGAAAGATTATATCAATTAGCTATGAATGTAGCTCAAGTAGATCCCGCTATTATGGATATTATAGATCACGATCAAGCTATAAGAATGAGAGCAAAACTTTTAGGTGTTCCTAAAACACTTTTGCGTAGTGAAGATGATGTAATGGAAATGAGAGAAGCTAAAGCTCAACAACAACAACAAATGATGGAAGCTCAACAACAACAAGCTCAAGCAGATGCAATGGCAAAAACTGGTCAAGCAGTAGAAAAAATGAGTTCACCTCAAGCACAAGGAATGATAGAAGATGCTATGGCTCAATCAGAAGAAATGAATATTCCTACATGACATATGAAGGAGATATAAAAAGTTTAAAAAAGGCTTATTCAGGTACTTTTAATGGTATTGATGGAGAAAAGGTTTTAGATGATCTAAAATCAGCCTATTTTAATGCGGATTCTTTTAATGAGAATCCTTATAAGACAGCCTACCAATGTGGACAAAGGTCGGTAGTGCTACGAATAATAAATTTATTAAGTAATAAAAAACAAGGAGGCTAAATGGCTGATGAACAGACCACAGTAACAGACAATCCTGTAGAAGAAACATCTATATTAGGATCTGAATCTAGTGATAATCAAGATTGGCGATTTCAATTTTCTGAAGAAGTTAAAAATGATCCAACTATTCAAAAAATAAAAAATGCTGAATCAGCAGCAAAAACTTTAATTCATCAACAACAGATGCTTGGAAATAGAATACCTATACCTAAAACAGATGAAGAAAAAACCGAATTATATTCTAAATTAGGTAGACCTGAAAAATCAGATCAATATGAAATTAATATACCTGATACACATTCACAATATTTTCAAGATGAAGCAGTTAAAAATTTTAAAGCTGTAGCTCATAATATTGGATTAAATAATGATCAAGTACAAAAATTAATTGATTATCAGGTAGAATCAGTAACTTTTCAAAATCAACAAGCACAAGGTAATCTTGTACAAGGGAAAGATGAAACTGAATCTTTATTAAGAAAAGAATGGGGTTTTGAATATGATAAAAATGTTAGATCTGCACAAAGAGCAATGAAGGTATATGGAGATCCTGAATTAACAGCTTTACTAAATACTGAAGCTGGAAATCATCCAGCAGTAGTAAGGTTATTTTCTAGGTTAGGTAAAGATGTTACTGAAGATATGGCTAAAAATACTGCAAATAATAGGTTGGCTGTATCACCTTTGGATGCTAAAGCTGAAATAGAAAAAATACAAAATGATAAAACTCATGCTTATTGGGATGCGAGTAGCCCTAATCATATATCGGCAGTTTCGAAAATGAAAGAATTGCATGAAAAAGTATATGGTGAATGATAAAATTGTGTTAAAATAAAGATATTAGTTCCCCCCTTCTAGGATAACGGAACATTAGCCATGATCGGCTTTAAACATTCGATTGATCGTATCGTTTTACGATAAGGTTTCCCGAAAGGATAAAAACCGATTTGTGGAATATAGGTATATGACATGAGGTTATGTATTTAATGTTCTTAATAAAACTAGGAGGCTTGTATAATGTCTACTCAAATTACAACGGCTTTTGTCGAACAGTATAAGAGTAATGTATTACATTTAGCTCAACAAAAAGGTTCTAGATTAAGAGATGCGGTTCGTTCTGAAACAGTAACGGGTAAAGCACACTTTTTTGAAAGAATCGGTTCAACTGCAGCTCAAAAGCGTACTTCAAGACATTCAGACACTCCAAGAATGGACACTCCACATAGTAGAAGAAAAGTTACTATGGATGACTATGATTGGGCTGATTTGATTGATCAGGAAGATAAGGTGAGATTATTAATTTCACCTCAATCTGAATACGCAATGGCTGGAGCTTGGGCAATGGGTAGAGCAATGGATGATTCCATTATTGCGGCTGCTGTAGGAACTGCATATGGGGGCGTAGCGGGTGGTACATCCGTTTCACTACCAGCGGGGAATAAAGTAGCTCACGCATCAGGTGGTCTAACTTTAGCAAAATTATTATCTGCTAAAGAGATTATGGATGCGGCTGACATTGATCCTGATGAACCTAGATATTTAGCTTGTGCGGCTGGTCAAATCACCGACTTGTTAAATGTTACACAGGTTACATCTAGCGATTATGCAACTGTTAAGGCATTGGCTCAAGGAAGTCTTGATTCCTTTTTAGGATTCAAGTTTATCCGTACTCAAAGATTAGGTACTGATTCTGATGGTAATCGTCAAGTTACGGCTTGGGCGAAATCAGGTATTGGACTTGCTCTTGGAGCAGATATTAAAACTAAAATATCTGAAAGAGATGACAAGAATTATGCAACTCAAGTTTTCCTTTCTATGACAATCGGGGCAACTCGTATCGAAGAAGAAAAAGTCGTAGAAATAGCGTGTACTGAATAGGAGTAAGTTATGGCTGTTACAACACAAAAGGGTAATGAAATTACAAATCTTGATGCTGTTCCATCCGTTCCAGCGGAAACTACCAAGTTACATGGAAGGTTGAGATTTGCGTATTTTAGTCATACTCAAGATGGAGCTGGTGATGCTACATCATCTGTAGAGGTTGCTAGGCTTCCCGCTGGTTCTGTAAGAGTGCTAGGTTCATTATGTAGAATTAAACATAATTGGACACAAGGTAGTGCTACTATGGACATTGGCTGGGATGCTTATACTGATTTAGATGGAAGTAGTGTTGCTGCTGATCCAAATGGTATGGATGACGGCATAAATGTAGATACGGCTGGTACAGTTAGTGGTATTTGTACTGCAATAACAACAGATAATACGAAGTTATTTGAATCTAAAAATAAAATATCTATTAGATTAACTTCTCAAGATGTTGCTTTCGCAGCTTCAAGTACTGTGTACGGCTATATTGTTTATGTTGTAGATTAAACATAAATTAGAGGGGCGATTGAAAAATCATCGCCCTTCTGTTATTATTATAAATTAATATGGCTACAGAAGTTTCAATATGTGCAATCGCATTACGAAGATTAGGAGATTCTCCTATAACTTCATTAACAGATAATACTGAAAGAGCTAGGCTATGTAATTCTTTTTATAATGAAGCAAGAGATGAAGTTTTAAGAACACATCCTTGGAATTTTGCTATTACTAGACAACAATTATCACAATTAACAGATACACCTCTTTATCAATATTCTTATCAATATTCATTACCTACAGATCCTTTTTGTTTGCGTGTTTTGGAAATGGAATATTCTGATTATGTATTTAAAATAGAACATCTAGCTGGTACAGGTAGAGTTTTACTAACTGATGAAGGAACAGCAAAAATTTTATATATTGCTAGAGTAACAGATACAGCTCAATTTGATCCATTATTTATAGATACTTTAACTGCAAAATTATCTGTAGATCTTGCTTATCCTGTAACAGGAAGTGTGCAATTACAACAAAATATGCAAAAACTTTATGATGCTAAACTTCGGGAAGCTAGAAGTGTTGATGGACAAGAAGGATTTCAAGATGATCTTGTTTCTGACACATTTACAGACTTTCGGAAGTGATAAATGGCAAGAGTACATCCCTTTCAAACTAATTTTACTGCTGGTGAATTAACGCCAAAATTGGCTGGTCAAACAGATTTTAAAAAATATAATAATGGTGTTGAAACATTAGAAAATATGACAGTATTCCCTCAAGGAGGGGCTACAAGAAGATCGGGTACACGATTTGTTTGTGAAGTAAAAGATTCTTCAAAAGCTGTACGATTAATTCCTTTTGAATTTAATATTACTCAATCTTATATTTTAGAATTTGGTAATCTTTATATTCGTTTTTTTAAAGATAATGGACAAATTACTGAAGCCAATAAAACTATTACAGGAATAACTGCTGCTAATCCAGCCGTTGTTACATCTAGCTCACATGGATATTCTAATGGAGATCATGTATGGATTAGTGGTGTTGTTGGAATGACAGAACTTAATTCAAGAAGATTTACAGTAGCAAATAAAACAACTAATACTTTTGAATTATCAGGTGTAAATTCATCAGGATATACTGCTTATTCATCAGGTGGTGTAGCTAATAAAGTTTATGAAATAGCAACTACTTATACAGATTCACAAATTTTTGATTTACAATTTACACAATCTGCAGACATAATGTATCTTGTTCATCCTTCCCATGAACCAGCAAAATTATCAAGAACTGATCATACATCTTGGACTTTAGATGATGTTGATTTTCAATCAGGGCCTTTTCTTGACACAAATACAACAACTACAACATTAACAACAAGTAATCAAACTGTAGGAACAGGAAGAACTTTAACAGCATCTACAAGTACTTTTGCTTCAACAGATGTGGGCAGATTAGTAAAACTTCAGGATGGATGGGGAAAAATTACAGGATATACAAGTGCTACAGTAGTTACTTGGACAGTTAGTAAAGATACGGGAGGAACTTCAGCACAAACTTCTTGGGCTTTAGGAGCTTGGTCAAATACAACAAGTTTTCCTCAAACAGTATCTTTTTATGAACAACGATTGGTATTTGCTGGATCTACTGATTATCCTCAAACAATTTGGGCATCTCAATCTGGTGAATATGAAAATTTTGATGTTGATGATGCAAGTGCTTCTGATGCTTTTATTTATACCATTGCAGCTAATAGAGTTAATTTAATACGATGGTTATCTCCCGCAAGAGATTTAGTTGTTGGTACGGCTGGTGGTGAATTTAGGGTAGGTAGGCCTACAGGAGAACCTTTAAAGCCTGATAATGTAACAATTACACAACAAACTACATATGGTGGTCATACTACAGAACCTATACAAATTGGTAATGCTGTAATGTTTGTTCAACGACAAAAGAAAAAAGTAAGAGAATTTGCCTATAGATTTGAAGATGATGCTTATGTTGCTCCTGATATGACTTTATTAGCTGAACATATTACAGGAGATGGAATTGTAGATGTAGCTTATGCACAAGAACCTGAATCTGTATATTGGGCAGTAAGAAGTGATGGTGTTTTATTAGGAATGACTTATCAAAGAGATGAAGATGTTATAGCTTGGCATAGACATATTCTTGGAGGTAAGGATGCACAATGTACTATTACTGTAACAGATTATGCAAATATTATTGTAGGATCAAAATTAACATTAACAAAATCAGATGGTACTACAGCTACATTTACATCTGAAACTGCTGGTGGATCTTCTCCATCCGAAACAAATGGATGGCGACCAAATACAAATAATAACACAACGGCTGATAATATTTATACTGCTATAAATGCACACGCAGATTTTACTGTATCTAATCCAGCCGCTAATATAGTAACAGTAAAAGAAACATCACCTAATGGAACGGGATTATTAACAATAACTTCATCTGATTCTGTAAGATTAGCAGTTTCAGATCAAGTACATTCAAAGGTAAAAAGCGTAGCTACAATATCTGAAACAATAGAAAATCAAGTATGGATTGTTATTGAAAGAATAGTTAATGATTCTACAGTTAAATATATAGAATATCTAGATTCAACATTAAATATGGATTCAGGATTATCAGGAACAGTTACAGGATCATCAACAAAAGTAACTTCTTTAGAGCATTTAGAGGGAGAAGTAGTACAAATACTTATAGACGATGCTGTTTATCC
>Ga0098054_1001042_pt1 | contig 14776 bp, 17 predicted proteins | sample 16_taG_FD_75048 | JGI IMG/M metagenome (GOLD analysis project Ga0098054, IMG submission 75048) | Marine viral communities from the Subarctic Pacific Ocean - 16_ETSP_OMZ_AT15313 metaG | ecosystem: Environmental > Aquatic > Marine > Oceanic | place: Pacific Ocean | collected 2015-01-18
CACCTCGTAACACAGGTTTCTTCTTATATTGAAGCGGGGAAATTTGAAACCACAGTCACAGCCTTGTGGGAAACCTCGGGAGGCGAAGGCGCCGACCGTAATGACAGGGGTGAATCGACTGGAACAAAGGATTGTGTTGGCATAGATGACGAGGCCAATGCAGTTCCTGCAGATATAGAAACCAACATCGCAGATGCGCCTCCGGAGACACAATGACCAAAAGATTAGAAGACAGTTTGGAAAAAAGAATAAAGACATTAGTGGCCGACAATTCAATGAAGTCGCGAGAGACTTTCTTCAAGCGCTTGGCCTACAAGGTTTATGCATATCACGACTCTGATGAAGAGTCGATGGGAATAATAAAGGATTTCACACAGTTTGAGAATGTTTTATATGGCAGAGTAGACACTCTTTTTAATGCGCTCGAACTACGACCCAATCGACTCGTTCCCATAGCCGGCTCACAAAACCAATATGCCCTCCGTTATGTAGCTGCCGCCTACGCCCAGTTCTCTACAGAGATCCAAATCGCTGTCGCTAATGGAAAAATTCGGAACGCCCCATTTTTCCAAAATATGGAAGTAAAGCAGTCTTATTTATCCGCTAGAAATGCCCACAGATCGATTCTAGGTGCAGCCGCCTCTCGCTTCGCTAACTTTTATGTCCGCTCCCGACGCCTAAAAGAGATAAAGAATTTCGATCAGTTTCTGCGCAAATTCGTCGATTTTCTGTATGAGTTTGCAGAACTAAACCCTCTCAGTTCTCCAGCTTTCTTACTCTCAAAGAGTTCGGATATCTCCACTACCGGACTTGTTTTAGATCTAGAGCTTAAGGACTTTTCCCAAGATAAAGAGAAATTTGAGTTTATTCGCTCGCCTTATTTTGAATACTTTAAGAAGTGTGCCCAGCGGTATGGCTTTTATATTGACAAAAACTATCCCTATAGACTCGTAGCTAACTTGTCTTCCCCAGCTATGAAACAATTCATGGCCGAATCCGGCTATCCTCAAGACCGTTTGCGCTCGGTTTTTTATATGGACTTTTCGCCAGCTTACCGGAATGACTTGGAAATATTTAAGAACCTAGCGTTCACTCTCTATCGCCAAATTATTTCAGCTCGCCCGGATATCCACGAAGTGTTTCAAGTCGATGAAGACTTATTCACCAGAATTGAGCAGAGAGAATTTTATCTTTCTTCAGATTTAGAAAAGAATTATCCCGATGAATATTGGCTGGACTTTTATGTGCGCCTGAGAAATATAGAGGCAAGCCTCGATTTCGCGCCACAACAGGTTGATAGAATTATAAATAATTCGATAGAGATAAAAAAAATAGTTGACAAAGACCGCGCAATGGATTATATTAATAAAGTATTCATTGATATCCCGGCTCAAGAAGGATCCTTTAACGATGCTCAAAATCGCCGCTACTTTAAAGAAGTAGAAGATAAACCATTCTCTGACTATAAAGAATATTTAGCCACAACTGTAAAATTTAAGAGGTAGTATTGCAATTTCAGACTCTCGATGACAAAAAAGATTGCGTCGGTATATATTGTGATGGCGCCCTTTACTTTAATCAGGAGCTGCCACAAGATATTACGCATACTTGGTCCTATTCTGCCTTCTTGGAAAACAAGGAGGTTCAGTATGCCAAGCTTTATTGCGGAGGAAAGTCCCTTGATGATGTGTGTCCAGAGCCCTTAAAGGACCGCTGGGCGCATGTTAGAAATAGGTTCGAAGCTTTTATCAAATCATTTACTACGGCCCGTGTATCGCTGAATGAGAACTGTTTTTACGATTTGGTTCCCCATAAGTTTTTATTAGAATTTTGCTATGTAAAAGACCTCATCTGTAAACACGTCTTTAAGACATATCCCAAGCCGGCCAATTACGAATACCTTCTGGGCCTCACCAAAGAACTTGAAGCCATTCGCCATAGACAATTGAAGATTGTCACACAAAATCTAAGTCTTGCCAAGGTCAAGCATCGGCGATTTTTAACCAAAATGAAGGAAACTAGTCATTATTGCAAATTTAATATCACTGGTACCAAAACTGGCCGCCTTACTACCTTCAAGAACAGTTTTCCCATTCTCACTCTCGACAAAGAATTGAGAGTAGTTATGGCCCCCCGCAATGATTATTATGTGGAGCTGGACTTCAATGCAGCTGAATTAAGAACCTTATTGGCCCTGCAGGGGAAACAGCAGCCCCAAGAAGATATACATTTGTGGAACATTAATAACATTTTCGAGGGACAGAATTCCAGAGCAGAAGCCAAAAAAAGAATCTTTGCATGGCTTTATAATCCCCAGAGTCATGACGGCGCCTGTGAAAAGCACTACAATCGAGAATCGATCTTAAGAGAATACTACGATTCAGAATATGTCACTACCATTTTTGGGAAAAGAATAAAATCTGAACAAAGAACTGCTTTGAACTATATTATCCAGAGCACTTGTGCCGAAAATGTGTTGCGTCAAATGGTCAAAGTTGCCAATCATCTCAAGGGTAGAAAGTCATATATAGCCTTTCCTATTCACGACTCTATTGTGATCGATTTCTCGACCGAAGACAGCGACCTCTTAAAAGATATAATTGACATTTTTGCTACCACAGATTTAGGAAAATTCCTGGTAAATGTCAGCGCCGGAACGAATTTCGGCCAACTCAAGAAAGTAGGAGAATAAGCTTTGAACATCGTCGGACTTGGTGACGCGGGGTGTAATATTGCATCGACATTCGCGCAGTACCCTCAATATAAAATATATAAAATAAACCTTGACATTGAAGGCGAAGGCTGCTATAATATAATTAAGTGTGAGACAGCCGAGCAGTACGAAACAGTATCTCTGCCAAAAATTAAATCATTCTTTAAGGGAATAAAGGGAGAAACTTTGTTTGTTGTGGCAGGCTCAGGGAAAATATCTTGCGCCTCTTTACGCATCTTGGAGAGTCTCAAAAAACTACCAATATCAATTCTGTACGTCGAGCCTGACATGGACGTCCTCACTCAAACACAGGAACTTCAAGAGCGAGTTGTAAAGAGCGTCCTACAGGAATACACTCGGAGCGGCGTCTTTGAAAAGATGTACATCGTTTCCAATCCCAAGATTGAATCCACCATCGGAGGCGCCCCAATAATTGGGTACTATGATAAACTTAATGAAACATTGGTGTCGACAATCCATATGATCAATGTATGCGAAAACACCAAACCAGTCATCGGGAAAATACCAGGGCCCAAAATTACGCACCGAATTGTTTCCCTTGGTATGCTGGATATCGAAAAAAGTGAAGAAAAAATGTTTTTTTCCCTTGACAACCCTCGTGAGAGATGTTATATTTATAGTATAAATGAGGAGAGGTTAAAAACCGACGAAGGATTATTTACACGACTTAAAAATCAAATTAAATCAAAATCACAAGAAAATTTAAACATATCATTTGCTGTCTATGCAAATGATTTCGGATATGATTTGGGATATATTTTAGAAAGAACCCCACATATTCAAATAAAACAAAACCCAGCGGGATGAGAGATTTGTCATCTCGACTATAGTCAATCGACACACTTAACTAGGAGAAAATATAATGGCATTAGACTTGTCAAAAATTCGAGCACGTTTAAACAACGTAAAAAATAACAGCAAAGCTGGAGGATCCTTTTGGAAGCCATCAGACGGAACACAAGCAATTCGTATTGTTCCCACAGCAGATGGAGACCCCTTCAAGGATTATTGGTTCCACTATAATCTAGGCCCAGACAATAAGTCAGGGCTTTTATGTCCGAAGAAAAATCACGGAGAGGACTGCCCTATCTGCAACTTTAAAGATCAGCTCTGGAAAGAGTTTAATGACTCTCAAGACGCGGATACAATGAAGTTGGCCAAAGACTTGAGTCCGCGACAGCGATTCTTCTCCCCTGTCATGGTCCGAGGAGAGGAAGCTCAAGGGATTCGAATCTGGGGATATGGCAAGATGGCCTACGAGGCGCTTCTGGAATTAGTTCTTAACCCAGAATATGGAGATATCACTGACATTGATGAAGGCACTGACCTTACCTTGACTTATGGTAAACCACCCGGAGCCAGCTTTCCAAAAACGACACTGACACCCCGTCGCCGTACTAGTCCACTCTGTGAGGACATTGTAGGCGGAGACGAAGAGTGCAACCGTCTCTTGGAGAACATTCCACAATTCGACAATCTCTTTACAAAGAAGACAAAAGAAGAAGTCCAAGCAGCGCTCGACTCTTTTATCTCTTCTCTCGATGGGGGTCACAACGAGGCCGACATCGCTGTCCCCACTACCGCCGAAGGCACCACTGACGTAAGCGCAGTTTTCAATGAGCTAATCGGATCTTAGAACACTCCACCCGCAGGGAGGCACGGGTTTACAGGTGCCTCACTTTTACTTTTAACGTATAGGAATTTTAAAATGACAACAGCAACAAAAGGCAACAACGTCCGCGTTCATTATCGCGGCACCCTTACCACTGGTGAGGAATTTGACAACTCATACGAGAGGGGAACCCCAATCGAATTTCAGATTGGAGCCGGCCAGATGATCCGAGGCTTCGACAGCGCAGTCGAAGGCATGGCTGTAGGATCTAAAAAAACAGTAACCCTCACTCCGGATGAGGCATACGGTGAAACAAACCCAGAGGCAGCCACATCAATGCCTGTCTCTGCTTTCCCAGATGATCTGGAATTGACGGAAGGTATGCCTGTCCCCTTGGCTACGGAAGAAGGCCATCGCCTAATGGGCCGAATCCAAGCGGTGACAGAGGAAACGGTGACGATTGATTTAAATCATCCTCTGGCCGGCCAGGAGTTAAACTTCGAAATTGAATTAGTAGAAGTAGTATAGGGTTAAGCCGCAGGGAGGCACGGGCCACAGGTGTCTCATTTTTCTCATGGAGTGAACGATAATGGCTAAAAAGAAAACTTCAACCGGAAAGCTTTCTATGGATGATATGCGCAAGCTTATCAACAAAAAGGCGGGCATGGTTGTTGCTCACAACTTAAAAGAAGCTAACCCAACAGAGGTTACACAATGGATCCCCACTGGTTCTCGATGGCTCGACTCCATCATTTGTAGGGGTCACCTCGCCGGAATCCCGGTAGGCAAAATTACAGAAATCGCTGGCCTAGAAGCCACGGGTAAATCATATATGGCCGCCCAAATCGCAGCCAACGCCCAGAAGCTAGGTATGGACGTCGTGTATTTCGATTCAGAATCAGCCATCGATCCAGCTTTCCTGGAGAACACTGGATGTAACTTAGACAAGTTGCTGTATATTCAGGCCACTTCGGTGGAGTTTGTTCTGGAGACCATGGAAGAGCTATTGAGTTCGGAAAATCAGATTCTGTTTATCTGGGATTCACTGGCTCTTACCCCCGCCATTTCGGACGTTGAAGGAGATTTTAATCCTCAATCTTCCATGGCGATGAAGGCCCGCATCTTATCTAAGGGCATGTCTAAGCTCACGGTGCCTATTGCGAATACAAAATCAACTTTCTTGGTATTGAACCAACTCAAAACGAATATCACTCGCTCGCCTTCGGAAGCTATGACAACTCCATATGTCACTCCAGGCGGCAAAGCGATGATCTATGCTTATTCTCTGCGAATTTGGCTCACGGGCCGAAAGGCTAAAGCCAGTTTTGTTCTCGATGATAATGGCTTCCGCATTGGTTCCGAGGTAAAAGTTAAGCTGGAGAAATCCCGCTTTGGTACTCAAGGACGCCGTTGTAACTTCCGTATCTTATGGGGAGGAAATACTGTCTCCATTCAAGATGACGAATCTCTCTTCGACGCCGTAAAGGGTTCTGAAAATATTCTTCAAGCTGGAGCATGGTTTACTATGGTTCACGAAGATGGAAGCAAAGAAAAGTTTCAGGCCTCTAAATGGTCGGAAAAAATGACAGAAGACAAATTCCGTCAACGCGTATATCAGCTCATGGATGAAGAGGTCATCATGAAATTCGATACCCGGGTCGGCAAAGCGGAAGATTTTTATATGGAAGAGGAATCATGATAAAAGCATTATTTTTAAGTTTGGGAATTCTGATAAGCACAGCGAGCCACGCTCACGAGCCTTGTCAAGAGCAGCTACGTCCAGTGGGAGGATATTACACTTCCCATGGTTGGGAGCCAGTGCGCTGGGTACCTACGGGCCACTGCCATACTACATATGTGAGCTATCGACCCCCGTCGCGCTCTCATACCCATGGCCACTCTCACAGGCATTATGGGCCAACACGCCCCTATGGTCCTTACGTGCGTATAGTACTACATCCGCGCCCACGCCCGCATCCACGCCCACATCCCCATCGCCACTAATATAAAGGCCTCTTAAGAGAGGCCTTTTGTCTTTGGTCCTACTATTTGTTAGTATGGATGATGAGGTATTGTAATTCAAATTAGAAACTCTCTTGCAGGAAATGAAATTTCTAGAAGCGGATTTAGAGTATCACAAGACGCTGCTGCGAACAGCGAAGCAGTCCTTTTCGACTCATTATGACGAGCGCACAAAAAAGATGGGCGTAGTGGAACACATCCGAGAAAGGTCAAAGAAAAACCGCCAAGGTCCCCCACCACCATCCAACACTAAACAAAAAACCAGCAAGAGAAACAAAGATATCTATAAGAAGATCGCTATACTCGCTCATCCCGATAAACTTCTCCATCTTTCAGAAGAAGACCGCGCTAAAAAAGAGAAGCAATTTATGGCCGCATCGCAAGCGGTCTCCAATAATATGATGCTCACCTTACATCAGATTGCCAAAGATATCGGTGTAGACATGCCCGCCCCGACTGTGGAAGACATTCACATGTTCGAAGAGGAATTAAATGGGTTGCGCCATCAGATTTCCGACCTAGAGAATAACTGGGTTTGGCACTATGCTTCGGCCGATACGGATGAGCGAAGAGAAGAGATAATGAAAAGATATATATATTTTATCTTGACAACATTGGCCAAATAAGGTATATTAGAATTCGGAGCAAGAATGAAAAGAGTAATAATTATTGATGCCCTTAATGCTTATTTTAGAGCATATATCGTAAACCCTAGCTTATCTTCCAATGGTCAGCCAATCGGAGGCTACAAGGGGTTCCTTGGCATCCTACAAAAACTGGCCCGCGAAATGAATCCCGACGAGATTGTGATTGCATGGGACGGCGCTGGTGGCAGTGCACGCAGGAAGACGGTTAACAAGAATTACAAAGCTGGCCGCAAGCCAATCCGGCTCAATCGCGGCGTACGAAATATGACCGAAGATGAGGAAATGAAAAATAAGGTTTGGCAACAATACCGACTCATCGAGATGCTTAATTGCACCCCCGCCATCCAAATCATGCTTGACGGTACAGAGGCTGATGACGTCATCTCCTATGTTGTACAATCACCGCGATATGACGGCTGGCAAAAGATAATCATCTCCAGTGATAGAGACTTTTTTCAACTCTGCGATCACGAAACCATTCTATATCGCCCCATCCAGAAGACTTTTATAAATAGGCCACGCCTAATTGAGGAATATGGCATTCATCCCACTAACTTCGCTCTTGCCAGAGCCATGGCAGGGGATAAGTCTGACAATTTGCCCGGTGTTAAGGGCGTCGGCCTAGCTACCATAGCCAAGAGGATGCCTTTCTTCGCAGAAGAAGAAAGTGTAACTCTTACCCAGTTAGTAGAATTCTGCGAGAACAACAGCACGGGGCTTAAGAAACTAGAATCAATTGCAGAGGCACAAGATTTAGTGGCCGAAAATTATAAAATTATGCAACTTTATTCCCCCTCTATCTCCATCGATGGAAAAAGTAAAATTAAGTATATCTTTGAGAACTACGAGCCACTATTTAATAAGACAGAAATCATCAAGCGCATGAATGAAGACGGCTTTGGCAATATGGATTTGAGTGACCTATTCGCCATATTTAAGCGCTTTACCACAAATACTTGACATTTCAACCATGTCGCGGCAACATAAACAACTGGAGTGTAAATGTCAAAAGAAAATTTTAGCCAATATGGAAAAGATTTTCAAGAAACTTTGTGTCACCTGATCCTGGACGATAGACCGTTCGCCGATCAAATGTTCGAAGTTCTGAATATTAATTTCTTGGAGTTAAAGTATCTACAGGTTTTTGTAGAGGTGATCCAAAATTACAAAGAAAAATTTGGATGCCATCCTACGGAAAAGATTATGACCTCAATTTTGCGCACGGAGTTATCTAGCCATAGTGATGCGGTGCAACAGCAAATTCGCAATTTCTTTGCTCGTATCTCTCGTACGGAAATTAGCGATGCCGAATACATAAAGAGTACGGCTTTAGACTTTTGTCGAAAGCAAAAGCTCAAAGAAGCTATGCTTAAATCAGTCAAGCTTTTGAAAACATCTTCCTTCGACGAAATCTCCCAGCTGATTAATGAGGCGCTGGTTTTGGGCTCTGATTCTAACTTTGGTTATGACTATGTAGCGGACTTTGAACAGAGGTTCCTAATCAAGACGCGCAATCCTATCACCACTGGTTGGCCTGAAATTGACGCTATTACCCATCAAGGTTTGGGTAAGGGCGAACTGGGCGTCGTAGTAGCTCCAACAGGGGCCGGCAAATCTATGGCTCTCGTTCACTTAGCTTCCGAGGCCATCAAGGCTGGTAAGAATGTCGTCTATTATACTTTAGAGCTTGCAGAAACTGTTATTGGTTCCCGCTTTGATAGTTGCATTACCAACGTCCCTCTCAATGATTTGAGAACCTTCAAAGAGGAAATATATGAAAAAGTCCAAATGCTAGATGGCAAGCTCATAATCAAAGAATATCCTACAAAATCAGCTAGTGTCAATACGATCAAGGGTCATCTTGAAAAATTGGCAGCCCGTGACTTCTCTCCGGACCTGATTGTGGTAGACTATGGGGACTTATTACGTCCGATTTCTACTTTAAGAGAGAAAAGACATGAGCTGGAGACTATTTATGAGCAGCTAAGAGGCTTAGCTCAGGAGTTTAAATGTTGTGTTTGGACAGCTTCCCAGACAAATCGATCAGGATTAAATGCAGAGGTCATCACTATGGAATCCATTAGTGAGGCGTTCAATAAGTGTTTTGTGGCGGATTTTATTTTTTCAATCTCGCGCACTACTGAAGATAAAGCACTAAACTCTGGAAGAATTTTTATTGCCAAGAACCGAAATGGTGAAGATGGGCTTATTTATCCCATTTACATGGATACTTCAAATGTCACTATTCGTGTCGAAGAATCTACTGGAGAGACCATTGGAGAAGTCAAGAAAGAGGCCAAAAAGAGGCAAGAAAAGAAATTAGTATCACTTTATAGAAAATCAAAAAACAACGGAGGGAAATAAATGTCCATTAATATGCTACAAGAATATACAAGAATTGCAAAATACGCAAAATATCTACCAGAAAAGAACCGAAGAGAGACGTGGAAAGAACAAGTAAGTCGCGTCTTTGATATGCACCGAGAAAAGTTTCACGACAATGAGGAAGTTCTTTTTTTAATTGAGGAGGCTGAAACAGCCGTCCACAAAAAGGACGTCCTAGGTTCCCAGCGGATTTTGCAATTTGGCGGCGATCCTATTTTTAAACATAATGCCCGTGTATATAATTGTGGTTTCGGCCATATCAACAGAACAAGGTCGTTCCAGGAACTGATGTACCTGTTGCTATGCGGCTGCGGTATAGGGTTCTCGGTCCAGAAGCATCACGTCGCCGAGCTTCCTCTTATTGCTCGCCCAGGTAAGCTCCTTACTGAAACTTACGTGGTGCCGGATACTATCGAGGGCTGGGCAGATGCAATTGGAGTCCTTGTTAACAGTTATTTGGGAGGCAACCCCGAATTTGATAAATTTGTGGGCAAGACAATAGTATTTGATTATAGCTCCATCCGGCCCGCCGGATCGCCCCTATCTTCCGGTACAAAGGCTCCGGGCCCCGATGGCCTAAAGCGAAGCATCCAAAAGATCCGAGAAGTATTTGAGTCTCGACTAGGGATAGCCAACCGTATTTCCATCCGGCCCATTGACGTTTATGATATTATTATGCACGCAGCCGATGCAGTCATCTCCGGCGGAGTGCGCCGCTCGGCTACCATCGCCCTCTTTTCCCCTGATGATGACGAGATGGCAAGAGCCAAGACGGGAAACTGGTTCATTGAAAATCCTCAACGCGGCCGCTCCAACAATAGTGCCCTGCTTGTCCGCGATAAGACCACCAAACAGCAGTTCAATAAGCTAATGGAGTGTGTTCGTGAATTTGGAGAGCCCGGCTTTGTTTGGGCTGAGAGCACTGAAATGGGATTTAATCCCTGTGTAGAGATCGGACTTTATCCTGTTGATGTAGATACGGGCAAGTCTGGATGGCAATTTTGCAACCTCGCTGAAATAAACGGTAAAAGGGCAACCACACCTGAAAAGTTCTATGCTGCATGTCGCCACGCCGCCATCATCGGCACTCTGCAGGCTTCGTACACTAGTTTTCCCTACTTGGGGGAGACTACAGAAAATATCACCCGCCGAGAAGCGCTCCTGGGAGTATCCGTCACCGGCATGATGGACAACCCCGAAGTCCTCTTTAACCCCCAGATTCAGAGAAACGGCGCTAAAATTGTAAAAGATGTCAATAAAATGATGGCTTCTTTAATTGGGATCAACCAAGCGGCCCGCACGACCTGCGTCAAGCCAGCCGGCTCCACTAGTTGTATTCTGGGTACAGCTTCAGGTATCCACCCCCACCACGCCAAACGATATTTCCGACGAGTCCAAGCAAATATTCAAGAGAATCCAGTGCAGCACTTCAAGAGATATAATCCACGCGCTGTCGAACAGTCTGTGTGGGATCCCAACGGCGTCACTGAAGTAATCACCTTTTTGTGCGAGGTCCCCGTTGGCGCGAAGACAAAAAATCAAATCGATGCGCATTCTCTTTTAGAGAGCGTAAAGCTGACTCAACAAAACTGGGTAAGATACGGGACGAATAAAGAATTAAACGCGCAGCCTTGGCTCTCCCACAATGTCTCTAATACAATCCATGTCCGAGACAACGAGTGGGGAGAAATTGCCGATTATATCTTCCAAAACCGAAAATATTTTGCAGGTATCTCACTCCTGCCAGCTTCTGGCGATAAGGACTATCCACAGGCACCCTTTTGTGCCGTTCCTTATCCCGCAGATATTTTAAGGGAATACGCTGAGGGGTCTTTCTTTGCAAGTGGCATCATCGAAAAGGGCCTCGTGGCTTTCAATAATGATCTCTGGGCTGCCTCGGATTGCCTCCTGGGAATGGGGGAGCCTCTAGAGAGTGTCGACCCCCTTAAGAGAGAATGGATTACCGCTGCTATTAAATTTGCCGATAGTCACTTCGAGGGTAACGTTCGAAAAATGACATATTGTCTTAAAGACATTTATAATCTTAAAATGTGGGAGAAGTTGTCCCAAGAATATCAAGATGTTATCTGGACAGATATGAGTGAACAAGAGGATAATATCGACTTCCAACAAGATTCCGCCTGCGCTGGCGGTGCATGTGAACTGCCAGCTGAATATTTAGCGGCGCTTCGAGAAACACAGACACTAATTATAGAGCCAGAACTAAAACAAACCATCAAGGAGTAAACACTATGAGCTTTCAACCCTGTAATCGATACATTTTAATCGAACGAAATATTTCCCCCCCCACCCCCGCTAGTTTGATAGAACTACCGGAAGGGTCCTTCACTTCTCACGAGCTGTCTCATGAGAGGGTATATATTAAGGCTGTGGCCCCGGGCGTACGCCCACCCATTGCAGCCAGTCAGCATGCAATTGTTTTATCTCACATGATAGAAGAGGTGTCTATTGATGAAGAAACTATCTATTTAGTATTGGAAAACCACATTTTAGGCATTGTAACGGAGAATAATCAATGAGCAATAAACAATTCATGGACTTGATGAAGTCCCTAATCAAAGAGGAGATCGAGAAACGCCAAGTTCTCTTAGAAGCTCCCAATAAAAAAGATATTGATAAACTGTTGACCGAAAAAATCAGCAAGATTCTGTCTAAGAGAATCGACTGAAACTCACGGATCACGTATATCACGCGAATGACCTAGTACTCGGCGGTAGCTTGAGTGCTTTGTTATACGCATACGTGCACAATTTCCCATGCATCTTTGCGAGACCCCTCAAACCCTTTCAATTCGATGTTTGTGAACTGGGCACCTGGAAAACCGAGCTGCATATGTGGGAAGAGTTAGCTACGTCGCTCTCTCTAGCCGGCCTGTGCCCACTGGGAGACAAGGTTACGAGCGTGAGCATCTCCGGGGATATACTCAAAGTGATTGTGTGCAATTCTAAAATGGCGAAGTATAAGTTTTCCAAGCTGCACCTTTTTGACGATTACAGCATTAGCGGCCTTCCCCCTGCTCTTCCTTTTATCTCTCCGAAACTCCGTGTTTTTGATTGGTTTGATGTGCGCACCGGAATGGAACACCAACACGACATCCTCCATTCGCCAGATGACTTTATTAAGGAAATTATTTTTTACCCCTCTTCTAGATTCGGCGCCCAATCCGGAGAGCGCACCAGAAAAGATCTAGTGGCCATCTCTCATCTTGAGCCAGCCCAATTGGGGGATTTTCAATATTCGGACACGATGGCTCGCTTTAAGGTGCTCCATATGATGAAGGAAGTTGGGATACGTGGCGCCCGCAACGGTCGCGACCCTCAAAACCCTGCAGTATATAAATATTATTCTCCAAAGATAGAGGCCATGGAGCGCCAAATCGAACCATTCCCCCAGACCAGCTATGAGTTCGACCCTAGATTTGAGTGGCCACTGCGCTCTCCTGCTCAAATTCTACAGGACCACACACTTCCCACCAAAACCTATGCAGCCAAAATGCTCAAGATGATTCAAAATAGTTCTTGACTATTCTTTGGCCCCATAGTATAATGAAGGTAGAGAAAGGATTTTTTAGGAAGAAGAGACTATTTATGATATGGGACATTTACGCGACATTGACGAAACCTATATGGAGCATTTTCGACATGCAATCGAGATAGGTGCTATCTTATTATTTTCATCAGTAGCGCAGATTGTTCACGCTGTATGTCCCAATTTTGCACCACCCCTAGGGTCAGATGTGGAATCACTGATCCATTTTCTTGAATCGAAGAGGCCCTCGTCGCGATGAATATTTTAAGACACCCAATCATTATTAGGAATAGTATAGTCCCGATGCTGTGTAGCTGGTTCATTACTGTATATGCAATCACTCTTTTTCCTTTTGTTTTTATCCGGGACGAAGGCGATGAGATTACGATTACTCACGAAACTATCCACCACCACCAATACAAAGAGACACTGGTGATAGGTTTTTTATTTCTTTATGTATTTGATTTTGTGCACGGTATCATTAAGTATCGCTCCACCAACGAGGCGTATTTCCGCATTCGTTTTGAGCAAGAGGCCTATGACAATGACGTTTATGATGATTATTTGGACCGCCGTGAAAGATGGTCATGGATGAGATATAAAGTATGAAACTCCTACTTGAAAATTGGCGAGAATACATCAAAGAGGAAGGGGATGTCAACGAGATCTTCGGCCTTGGCACCAAGAAAGCAGACATTACAAGCGACCACAGGCGACAGATCAGGCTACTAAATCGTCAGATCAGGGGAGACTTCAGCTCCAATCAGGCAAGCTGGTATGACCACTATACAGAAGATGAACTCTTGACCCTTCTCACTCCAGCCCCAGAGGACTACAGACGCGGTATTGATCTCGCAGCACGCGCACTCGTAGCCATTCGTAATGTACACTTTAACGACTATGTTTTCTCCCGTGAATATATGAAAAAGGGAACTAAAAGACTCACACCTAATAAGGCAGCTAACGAATTAAAGAATGAAACAACACGCCTAATAGATAGCTTAGAATTTATGAGAAAGATGTATGGAAGTCTTATTGAAGCCTACGAACTGCATCAGCCAGACCACCCAATACAGCGAGAAATTCCAAAAGACGAATCCCTAGAAGACTTACAGCAACTCATGTCGTGGATGTATGTATCCCCAGACAGCCGCCTCGAAGAAGGTATTCTGGATAAATTTTACAAAAGAAAGCAAAAAGCGTCAATTAGTTTAAATGCCATTCAAAACATTTATGCCGACTACAAAGAATACACTAAGCACAAGTATCGTCACTCCGGAAAGAAACCTATTTCCGCCCTGACGATGGACCACGCCAAAAAAAGAAGAATGAGGGAGATGGAGACTCTAATACCTCAGATTCAATCGGATATCGTAGTCTTGGAAACAGCCGCCGAACAAATGGAAAGCGGCCAATATTACTGGCCCAAAGAATTAAAAGGTGTTCGGCCTCCCGGAGTAAAAGATTGGAAAAACTTATCATATCCAGAAAAGTTTCTTCCCCGATTAATCCGCCAAATGCAAATAGCAGAAAGAAATTTATTAAATCTCCACCGTAGATATGCAAAGGGATTAGGTTTTGATAGTTATACCGGCGATGTAAGAGCCGACTTTGAAGCAATTAAAGATTTTATGGACACCACCAAAGAGAGATAATTGAGTTCATTTCACTTAGCAGGGATTGTTCCTGTAGCGGGACAGCCACTTGATTTTAAAATGGATTGGCACGATTCACTAATGCCTATCGCACCCGACTATCTTGCAGTGGAGCGAGCAGTCTATGAGTGTGCCTGGGCAGGCTGCGAAACGATCTGGATTGTAGCCAACG
>Ga0098054_1001043_pt1 | contig 14775 bp, 18 predicted proteins | sample 16_taG_FD_75048 | JGI IMG/M metagenome (GOLD analysis project Ga0098054, IMG submission 75048) | Marine viral communities from the Subarctic Pacific Ocean - 16_ETSP_OMZ_AT15313 metaG | ecosystem: Environmental > Aquatic > Marine > Oceanic | place: Pacific Ocean | collected 2015-01-18
AATTGAACCTCTACGCCGCGATGTCGAGCGGCACTTGAGCCGCCTTGAGCAGAGCAGCGGCGTCGAGCAGCGCCTGCACTGCATCGTCATCGCTGTCGGTCAAGGCCTGGGCCTTGGCTGCCAGCTCCTCAGCGGCAGTCAGCACGACCTTGGGGCAGACGATGTTGACGAGGTCTTGCTCAGTCTTGACACCGTTGTCAGCGAACGCCGCCAGGATGGCGTCGGCGGACGGGATGTTTTGGCCCACGCCAACTGAGCCAGCGGACTTGATCCAGGGCAGCGCCTTGGCCTTCTGGCCATTCTCCATGTACCGCTTGGCGCAGGCCTTGGAGACGCCGCTCTCAATCAATGCGGCCTTGAACTCCCCGGCTTGGGCCGTGCCCTTGCGGATTTTGTGGGCGATCAGCCCAGCTATCAGATGGGCGTAGGCATTCACCTTCGCACCATTCTTCTCAGCGGTCAGGCCCTTGATGGCGGAGACGCTGGAAGCCGCGACGGCCTCGAACCCTGCGACCTTCAAGACAGCGTCGGACAAGGTCAGGGGCAGTACTGCGATGGGGTTGCTCACGATATTCTCCTCAGTTGAATTGTCAGTCAGGCGGTCAACGCTGATGATGACGTTGACCTTCTTGTTACGGCCCCAGTAGGCGGAGATGTGATCGCCTTCGACGCTTGTGCTTTGGTCGAAGACACGATCACCAACCACTGCCTGGGCATGGCCGCCGGTACAGATGAAGTATGCACGGTCGCGGGGCAGATCAGCGATGACGCTGCGCAGTTGGCGTCCAGCGTACTGTTCTTCCCAGCGGCTCTCGACCTTGGGGTTGGCACCGAAATGGGCCAGGGCCTTGAAGCAGTCGGCGTTCTCGCCACCGAAACGTCCACCGCGATTGTGAGTGGAGCCTTTCCAGTTTGGTCCCTTATGGCAGTCGGCTTTGATGAAGGCCATGACATTGGCCAGGGGGTTGGCGGTCAGGACGGCCACGCTAGTTGGGCCGCAGTTGGGGCCGTTCTTCTGGTCGGCGGGTTGGCGATAGATCATGGTGTCACCTCAATTTTGTGTTTCGACCCTGCCGGGTCATCGTCAGGAGCGCGGCATTAGCGCTCGACACTGTGCAGATGTTATTCAATTCGGTCACCGTCTGCTGGACCTCCGCGCCGTCGCCGTCGCGGTCTCTCCAAGCCACGCTGTTTCAAAGTGCCGATGGAGGATGTGGGTCTGGCGTGTCGCCAGCATTTTTTCCAGTATCTTGTCTCGCCAGCGGCGAGGGCCTGGAAGGTGCCCGGTGGTGCCGCTTTGTTTACGGCTAGCGTGGCCGGTCGGGTTAGCATGAGCCAACCCAACAGTCCTTTCTAAAGAAAGGGCAACAAAGATGCAGCGCCGAATGTGGGGACACTCCCATCCAGTGGGGGAGCGTGGCCAATGCCCCGCTATGGCTGGGCTTGAGGCGAGGTGGTAGACTGCCATCAAAGATTGACCAAGCAATGGATGGATCAGGCATGGACGATGAAACCCCAGAAGATGACACGAATCCGAATCAACAGGACGCACCGAAACTGACCGTGATCGATGGCGGCGGAGGCGACGATCAGGCCAAGCCCAAGCCCAAGGCCAACGCCAAGCGGCGGAAGCTCACGGCCAAGCAGGAGCGGTTCCTGGCGGAGATGATTCGAGGGGCAACGCAAGCGGATGCCTACCGGGCAGCGTATAACGCCAAGGGCATGAAGCCGTCAGCCATCTACACAGAGGCTGGCAGGGTGATGGCCAACCCTGAGGTGTCCCGCAGGTTGCATGCCCATCAGGACAGTGTGGAGCGGAGTGCTGCATCCTCAGCCCTCTCGCGAAGGCGGTTCGTTCTGGAAGGCTTGGAGCGGGAGGCGACCGACGCAGCGTCTGACAGCGCCAGGGTCGCGGCCCTGGTCGCCCTGGGCAAGACTCAAGGGGTCGACCTCTTCACCGACCGGGTCGAGCAGGTTGCCGACCGCACCCCCGACGAGGTCCGCGCTGAGTTGGAGGCTAGACTTGCTGCCCTACTGGGTCGCACCGGGTGATGCCACGCCGACGCGACCCGCACCGCTGGACACCCTGGACGGTGCGACCGCTCGACCTCTGGCCCAGAGGTGCAATTGAACATCTGGCCTCCGACCCCGACACCTCGCGCCCTGCCTCCGACCTCGACGCCCCCGACGCTGCCCCCTCCGGAAATGGGTCCCCCTCTGCCGACGCGACCTAGACCACCCCCCACCCCCCCTTAGCGGTGTGGCGCTCCCCCCACCCCCTACACACTGTTCCACTCAAACAATCCCATGATTCACCGGACTGCCCTTTAACTCAATTGCCAATACAGAATGGGGTGCTGAACAGGGATTGACCCGTCAATTCTTGCTTTCTGCCAGCACACAAACCGGTGGGCGACTTTCCGCCGGTAGTTCTGAACAAGCATTGGCAGGTTAATGTTTGAGGGTGGTGTCAGGCTGGGAAGTTATTCGACCAGTTTGAGGGAACGAGGGGTGGTATACGGCAAAGGAAAACCCCCACCAAAAATTCAGTGAGGGCCATCCCACTAGAGTACCAGACGGGGTTCTGGATCAGGGAGGGCATCAACAGAAACCCCGGTACTAACCTAGTACCATTAAGTACTAGCCTTATAAATAGTACTTGTCAAGCACTAATAGTACTAGGCTAGTACCACTCGTATGGTACTCAACCTTTGGTACACCCTATTTTTTAGGTATGTACTAAATATGGCTAGTACTACACAGGCTAGTACTCCATAGGCTAGTACTCCATAGGCTAGCTAGTACTAAGAGACATGCCTGAAAACATTTTAATCCCCCGGCAGGAAATTAAGGCGTATCCCCTAGACGCAGGGCCATCGTGTAGGGATTGTCCGCACGCCCCCCGTATGGATAAAATCAGGTTTCTCTGGCAGTTGCCTTGACGTTGGCAGTAGGTTTACGCTATGTTGTTCTATTGATCTGACTGAAACTGGAGGTGACAATGCGATATCCTGATTTCCCCGTAGAGTCTGGTGTTCCGATGCCGGGTGCCCCGCAAGATAGCCGTTATAACTATAAATATCCCTGGCGGCAGATGAATGTAGGCGATAGCTTTTTCATTACCGCTGCCGATGATAAGAGACGTAAACTGGCTCGTATCAGATCGGTGATGTACTATCACAATAACAAGTATCCCGAACAGTTTGAGGCCCGTATCGTTGATGCCGGGGTTCGTGTCTGGCGTACCGAATAAGGAGTTGTGATGCCCACCATCATTGACCGCATCATCCTGGCCCATAGCGCGGAAGCGCAGCGCCAAGGAGAACTTTTCTGACCCCGCAGCATAAATGGCGGAAGGAGTATATGGATGGCTAAGAAAAAGCGGAAACCCCCTTCGGAAAAGGATAACGACGGTGTATTCAAGCCGTTTGAGGCGCAAATCACCCTGTTTTCCATCATTGACTTCATGCTTTGCCAGACCACCATCCCCATGGAGATGGTCGATGCCCTGAATGTGGAGCTTGACCGCCTGAGAGCCGACAAGAACCGGGACAGCCATGCCCACACCCTGGTTGGGCAGATGAAAAGGGGCGAACAACTGGGGTTATCCAGGGATAATCCCGTATTCCGCAAGGTCTACGCCCTGGTTGAGCAGCTTGCCATGACCTATGTCGAGGCTTTCGGCAAGCAAACCTCCCTCACCGGGGAGATTCCATGGGTCGGGGCGCAGTGCAAGGACCTGTGGTCGGTGCATATGTTCTCAGGCGACTACAATCCCATGCACGACCATGGTTGTGATACCGAAGGGGGGCTGTCCTTTGTGCTGTGGACGCGGGTGCCGGAAAATATGCGCAATGATGAGGCCACCAACCTGTTTAATTCATCCGGTTATCTGGATGGCTGCATAAAGTTCTTCAATGGACCCTTTGCCCAGCGTGGGCCAATGCAGTTCAGGCCGCCGAAGGTGCTGGATATCGTTCCGGAGCCGGGGAAATTCGTTATTTTCCCCCACTGGCTGAACCATACCGTCTATCCGTTCGTGGCGGATGGCGAAAGAATCACCATAGCGGGCAACGTCAACCTGTTTGGCAAGACCCCCGAAGAACTGGAGAAGGAGGCGGAGGAAAATGACAAAACGTCAGAAGCAATGCCTTGATTTTGTTCTGAATTTCTGGGAGCGCCATGGCTATGGGCCAAGCTACCAGGAAATTTCCGATGGTCTCGGTATAAAAAACAAGTCAGGGGCCTACCGGATCGTGAATTTGCTGTGTGCGCGTGGAAAACTTACGAAACATGCCGGTCAGGCTCGCTCAATCTGCGGTCCCGTTCAGGATGGGCAGCATCCATGAGAGCAAAGCATGATTTTTACCCCACCCCAGAGAAAATCGTGGAGCGCATGGCGCGGGAGTTCCTCGACGTGCAGATCAACGCCATCAGGCTGGGCAATGCCCGACCGCCGATCCCGATCTGGGAACCCTGCGCCGGGGATGGCCGGATTGCCAGGGCGATTCGCTCCCATGGTGTCGAGGCCATAGAAACGGATATTTCTACCGGGCAGGACTTCTTTGATTATGATACCCCGATGTCGCCAATCCTGATGACCAACCCGCCGTTTTCTAAAATAAGGGAGTTCATCGATCATGCCTTCAGCATCGGCGTGATGTCCATGGCCCTGGTCTGTTCGGAGCGGCTGTGGGCCTGCAAGAAGGGACGGGCGCAGTTCCTAAAGTACCGGCCCAGCCGGTTCGCCATGATGGACTGGCGTGAAGACTATCTTGGCAAAAAAGGTAAACCGGATCGCGCCCTCGCGGTCGCCATCTGGGATGAACCCTGCGCACATATCTGCCGTTATGAAGTCTGGTCGCGGGATGCGGACGTGTATCCCAGATTTGATTTCACGTCTTTTGAACGCCGGTAGTAGAACGGCCTTTCCATAAATAAAAGTTGGCTGGCCAATATTGACAGACCGGTGTCAATTGGCACATTATGGTACAAACACGGAAACGTATACCATATTTGGTGGAGAGGCCTCCCTCTTGGCGACATCCGATCCGCAGCTTGATGCCTATATCCAGAAAGCGGCTGCCCTTCCCTATGAAGAGCAGAAGGAAATCCTTGGCCTGCTGGAGCGCCTTGAAGAGGCGACCAACCGCGAGAAGGTGGCAAGGAACTTCCTGCCGTTCGTGAAGAGCGTGTGGCCAGCCTTCATCGAAGGCCCGCATCACAAGATCATGGCCGACGCCTTTGAGCGGGTGGCCGAGGGCAAGTTGAAGCGGCTTGTTGTCAACATGCCGCCGCGTCATACAAAATCGGAGTTCGCCAGCTATCTTCTGCCCGCATGGTTTATCGGCAGAGACCCGTCAAGGAAGGTTATTCAGACTGCTCATACCGCTGAACTGGCGGTGGGCTTTGGCCGCAAGGTGAGGAACCTCGTCGGCAGAGAAGATTTTCAGTCCGCTTTCCCAGGTGTGAAGCTGCGTCAAGACAGCAAGGCCGCAGGCCGCTGGAATACCAACGAGGAAGGCGAGTATTTTGCCATCGGCGTTGGCGGCGCTGTCACCGGTAAGGGTGCTGATCTGCTGATCATTGACGACCCGCACAGTGAACAGGAAGCCAAGTCTCCTGATCCGGCAGTCTTTGATCCGGTTTACGAGTGGTACACCTCCGGTCCCCGTCAGCGGTTGCAGCCAGGAGGCTCCATCGTTGTCGTGATGACCCGCTGGCATCAGCGGGATTTGACCGGTCAATTGTTGAAGTCCTCGCAGCAGAGGGACGGCTCCGACGAATGGGAGGTCATACAGCTTCCCGCTATATTGCCATCAGGCAATTCCCTGTGGCCGGGATACTGGTCTAAGGATGAACTGGAGAGGTTGAAGGCCGAACTGCCCGCCGCCAAGTGGTCTGCCCAGTATCAGCAGGACCCCACGGCGGAAGAGCAGGCCATGATCAAGCGGGATTGGTGGCGTGTCTGGGAAGAGGACGAGCCTCCGGATTGCGAGTTTATCATCCAGTCATGGGATACGGCCTTCCTGAAAACTCAGAGGTCTGACTATTCGGCCTGCACCACATGGGGCGTCTTCTATCGGCCCGATGATCTGGGCACGGATGCTGCCAATATTATCCTGTTGGATGCTTTCAAGGACAGGATGGAGTTTCCTGAACTGAAGAAGGTGGCCCAGAAGACTTATAACCAGTGGGAGCCGGACGCCTGCATCGTTGAGGCAAAGGCAGCGGGTTCGCCGTTGATCTTTGAATTGCGGCAGATGGGTATTCCGGTCAGCGATTTTACCCCGTCGAGGGGGAACGATAAGATTGCCAGAGTAAACGCGGTCAGCGATCTGTTCGCTTCCGGCATTGTCTGGGCACCGAAGAAGAACTGGGCGGAAGAAGTTATTGAGGAGTTCGCCGCCTTTCCGGTGGGCACCCATGACGACCTTGTCGATAGTAGCACGCAGGCGCTTCTGCGTTTCCGGCAGGGCGGCTTCCTCCGCGTTGCCTCCGATTACGAAGATCAGGAAATGCCCGCGCAGAGGGCGGAATATTATTAGGAGACGGATATGCATAAGCCGAGAGTGATAGGGCGCACCATAGGTGAGCAGGTTCCCCGCAAGCAGATACCCATCAAGGGAACCGGCGCTGCTACCAAGGGCACCAAGTTCTATGCCTATGCGGACCAGATTACCGATACTGCCCAGAAGCCCCCGGCTGACTGGGTATCGACCATCAAGAAGGTCTAGTTAATGGCAATTGACAAGAGCATCGCCCAGGCTCCCACGCGCACCGACAGTACGGTCACGGAGGAAGAGCTTCGGGGTCTTGACGTGGACGCCGAGGGGTCCGCGCTTGAGGTTGCTGTTGTCAATCCAGAAGCGGTGGCGATCTCCACCGATGACGGCGGTGTCGTCATTGACTTTGATCCCGGCTCCGGAGAGACCGGCGGTGATGACGGTTTCGATTCCAACTTGGCCGAGCATATGGAGGACACCGTGTTGGGGCGGCTGGCCTCTCAGTTGAACGGGGAGTTTGAAGGCGACCGTAATTCCCGCGCCGACTGGGCACGGACCTATACGAGGGGACTTGATCTGCTTGGCCTGAAGGCCGACGACAGGACAACCCCATGGCCGGGAGCCTGCGGTGTCTATCACCCGATCCTGACCGAGGCCGTGGTCCGCTTCCAGTCACAGGCGATCATGGAGCTATTCCCTGCCTCCGGTCCCGTCAAGACCAAGATTATTGGCGAGATAACGGACCAGAAGGAAGAGCAGGCGCAGCGTATCCAGCAGCACATGAACTACCTGCTGACCGAGAAGATGACGGAGTTCAGGCCGGAAACGGAGCAGATGCTGTTCTCCCTACCCCTGGCCGGTTCCTCCTTCAAGAAGGTTTATTACGATCCCAACATGGGTCGTGTCTGTTCCCATTTCGTTCCGGCAGAGGACTTCGTTGTCAGCTACGGGGCGTCCGATCTCCTGACGGCCTCCCGCTACACCCACATGATGCGGAAAAGCCACAACGATATCCGCAAGTTACAGGTCGCTGGCCTGTATCGCGACATCGAACTGTCGCCAAATGCGCCGGATTATTCCGATATTCAGGAGAAATACGACGAGCTTGAGGGGGAAAATCCCACCTACGAGCATGATGACCGCTATGTTTTGCTGGAGATGCACGTCGATCTCGACCTTGAAGGCTACGAGGATACCGATGATGACGGCGACGAGACCGGTATCGCCCTGCCTTATGTGGTGACCATGGTCAAGGGGGGCAGTTCCGTCCTGTCGATCCGGCGCAACTGGTACGAGGACGATGCGTTGCGCATGAAGCGCCTGCATTTCGTGCATTATCAGTACATGCCCGGTCTTGGGTTCTACGGTTTTGGCCTGATCCACCTGATTGGCGGCATTGCCAAGTCGGCAACCTCGCTTCTCAGGCAGCTTGTCGATGCCGGAACCCTGTCGAACCTGCCGGGAGGCCTGAAGTCCAGGGGACTGCGCATCAAGGGCGATGATTCTCCGATCATGCCCGGTGAGTTCAGGGACGTTGATGTTCCTGGCGGAGCCATAAGAGATAACATCACCTTCCTGCCCTACAAGGAACCGAGCAATGTTCTGCACGCCCTGTTGGGAGAGATTGTCGAGGAAGGCAGGCGCTTCGCTTCGATCACCGATCTGAAGCTGGCGGATATGAAACAGGACGCCCCGGTTGGCACCACCCTGGCTCTTATTGAGCGGTCAATGAAAGTCATGTCGGCCATCCAGGCGAGGCTCCACGATGCCATGCGCAAGGAGTTCACCCTGATTGCCGGTATCGTCCGCGACTACGCGGAAGACGAATACGAATACAAGGCCGATGACAAGGAGGCCATAAAGGGCGACGACTTTGATGGCCGCGTGGATGTCATTCCGGTGTCCGATCCGAACGCCGCGACCATGAGCCAGCGCATCATGCAGTATCAGGCTGCTCTCCAGCTATCCCAGTCGGCACCGCAGATGTACGATCTGCCAGAATTGCACCGGCAGATGCTGGATGTTCTGGGCATTCAGGACGCCGAGAAGATCATTCCTCTCAGTGAGGAGATGAAGCCGCGTGATCCGGTCAGCGAGAACATGGATGTGCTGAACGGCAAGCCATTGAAGGCATTCATTTATCAGGACCATGAGGCCCATATTCAGGTGCATATGGCGGCGATACAGGACCCGAAGATACAGCAGCTTGTCTCCCAAAGTCCGATGGCCGGAACTATTGCCGCAGCGATGTCTTCCCACATACAGGAGCATCTTGGCTTCCAGTATCGTCGGGAGATCGAAAAGCAGCTTGGTGTGGAATTGCCGCCGCCGAACGAACCGCTGCCCGAAGACATCGAAGTCAAGCTGTCGCGGCTGGTGGCGGAAGCGGCTGAGAGGCTGTTCAACAAGAATGTTGCCGAGGCCCAGCAGCAGCAGGCGCAGCAGCAGGCCCAAGACCCGATGTTCCAGTTGCAGCAGAAGGAGCTTGAGCTTCGTCAGGCAGACATTCAGAGGAAGGCCGAGACCGACAGGGCAAGGCTCATGCTCAATGCCGAGAAGGAGCGTTCTTCCCAGGAGCTTGAGCGCGATAAGATGGCCCAGGATGCTGAACTTGAGGGCGTCAAGCTGGGCATTGAGATCGCGAAAACCCAGGATAATGCGGCCCTGAAAGTTTCCGAAGCAGAGGAAAGGGCGGTTCTGGAGAGGGCGCGGCTCTCGACGGAAGTGGCAAAGGCCCTTCTGGATGACGACACGAAGAGAAACAGGAATAGTTAATATTGCTTGATCAATCCTTATTTTCGGCTTATCGAAAGATATTGCGGAACCTGATGAATGAAAGGGCCGACGATCTTGCAATGGGCGGTGCTAAGTCTTTTGACGAATACCAGAAGATGGTTGGCATCATAGAAGGACTGGCGACAGCCGAAAGGGAAATGCTGGACCTGATGGAAAAACAGAGAAGGGCCGAAGACGGATCGGGATGAATGGTGAATGTTTCACATGAAACATCGGGGCAGATCGTCACTGCCCGCCAGTTGGCTAACAAATGCGCAGGGGGAGCGTTACCCCCGCTCAGAGCGAAAACGCAAGGAGATACCTGTGTCCGATAAAAAGGTTGTTGAACTCAGCGAGGAGAAGGAGAAGAAGGCGGCGAGTAAGCTACCGGAACCCTGCTCCTATCATATTCTGGTGGCGCTGCCTGAACAGGAGGAGAAGACGGAAGGCGGCATTTATCTTACGGACAATGTGCGGGACCGTGAAGAGACGGCCAGCATTACGGCTTATGTCATGGCGCTGGGTCCCGACTGTTATGCGGAAACCCCTCAAAGGAAATTTCCCAGCGGGGCCTATTGCAAGGAGGGCGACTGGATTGTCATGCGGTCATATTCAGGAACCCGCATCGAAGTTCATGGCCAGAAGTTCAGGCTTATCACCGATGATGTGCCCCAGGCCATTGTCGAGAATCCACTGGGAGTGATACGGGCATGAGTACCGAACCGGAAGCAGTCGAAGAAGCCCAGGACGATCTCTTCACCGAAGAGAAGTCCGGAAACTTTACCGATCCCATCGACGTTCTTGCGGAAGACGCCCCTGACATAGAGGTTTCGGTAATAGACGATACCCCTGAAGAGGACCGTAACCGGCCTCCGAGGGGAGAGGTATCGGAGAATGTGGACGAGGACATTCCCGGCCTGTCCGAGCGCGTCAAGTCGCGCATGGACACGCTGCGTTATGAATTTCACAACGAGCGCCGTGACAAGGAAACGGCACTGCGTGAGAACAACGAGGCAGTCCGCTATGCGCAGAACGTGCAGTCGGAAAACAAGGCGCTAAAGGACCAGTTATCAAACAGCCGCAGATTGCTGTACGATCAGGTTTCTGCGAAAAACGATGTCGAACTGGATGCCGCCAAGTCGAGGTTCAAGGAAGCCTATGAGACCGGCGATGCCGACGCCATTGCCGAAGCACAGTCGGATGTCTCTCGTCTGCATGCGGAGCGCTCACATTATAATGTGGCTGCGCCCGATGCCTATAATGAACAGCCAGTACAGCAGGAGGCCCAGGATCAGGCACAGCCGCAACAGCATGTGCCGCCTCCGGACCCGAAGGCGGTTGCTTGGTTGCAGAAAAATTCATGGTTTCAAAGACCCGGCTATGAGCAATTGACGGGCTTTGCGATAGGTGTACACGAACAGCTTGTTCGTAAGGGATATAATCCATTGGTTCATAAGGAATATTATGACATCGTGGATAGGGAGCTTAGAGATAAGTTCCCCGAAAGTTTTGAGAAGGAAGCATCCTCTGGAAGTGGGCCTCCGACTTCTCGAAAGACCCCGGTGGTCGCCCCCGCAGGTCGCGGTGGGAGAAAGCCGAGCAAAGTGGAGTTATCTTCCTCTCAGGTTCGCCTCGCCAGCAAACTTGGGATAACGCCGGAACAATATGCGGCACAGGTTGTGAAGGAGATAGCCAATGGCTGACATAGCGGCAGATGAGCGCACACCAAGAGAAACCGATTCTCGCGAAGCTGGTGAGAGAGAAAAGTCTTGGGAGCCACCCCAGGTATTGCCCGATCCTGCACCGCAGGGCGGGTGGGTTTTTCGCTGGATCAGAACTTCCATCATGGGAAATCAGGATAACGTCAATGCGTCCAAGAGATTCCGTGAAGGTTGGGAGCCTGTGAGAGCGGAGGATCATCCGGAGATGATGATGGCCTCTGATAGAGGCAGTGATTATGTCGGGAACATCGAAGTCGGTGGTCTTCTTTTGTGTAAGACGAGTGAGGAGAACTACAATGCACGGTCAGAGTATTTTGCCAATCTGGCTCGTCAGCAGCACGAATCGGTTAATCATAACTTCATGCGGGAAGATGATCCGCGTATGCCGAAACTCAATGAATCGTCTACGCGGGTAACTTTCGGCGGCGGAGCAAAGCCTCTCTAGGTTTTGTCCGTTGTGCTTTAACCCTGTCCTTTGGAAGGAGGATACCTAAATGGCTACTACAGCAGCCCCTTATGGTTTCCGTCCTGTTGGTGTTCTTGGCGCAGGCACTTTTTCTGGTGCCACACGGCAATACAAAGTCACCAATAGCTATGGAACCAGCATTTTCTACGGAGATGTCCTCAAGATCGTTAGTACCGGTACTGTCGAGAAAGACACCGGTACGGGGACCTTGACTCCCGTAGGGATTTTTGTCGGGTGCAGTTACACTGACCCCGGCACCAATCAACCGACCTATTCCCAGATGTGGACGGCCAGCACGTCGGCTACCGACATCAAGGCTTATGTGGTTGATGATCCGAATATTATTTTCCAGGCGCAAAGTGATGAGTCGATTGCTCAAACTGGCCTGGGTAATAATTTTGCGGTTGTTCAAACCGCAGGGTCAACATCGATTGGCACCAGCAAGAATGCTATCGATGGAAGCTCCCTTGCAACAACCAAGACTTTGCCAGTAAAGCTCATCGGCTTTGTCGATGGTCCGAACTCGGTCGTTGGCGATACTTACACGGATGTTCTGTGCAAGTTCAACGGTCCTGGCGATGCCACGGGCGATTCTTGTGCTGCGCATCAGCTACAAGATTCAACCGGTATATAGAAAGGAGTTGAGCTATGGCTATATCAAGAGCGCAAATGCTTAAAGAACTCCTGCCGGGGATCAATGCATTGTTCGGTCTGGAGTACGCTAAGTACGAAGGCGAAGATGCAGAAATCTACGAAACGGAATCTTCCGACCGATCTTTTGAGGAAGAGGTTGCTCTGGCCGGTTTCGATGCCGCTCCCGTCAAGAACGAGGGTTCGGCCATTTCGTATGACAATGCGCAGGAAACTTTCACCGCAAGGTATAACCACGAAACGATTGCAATGGGATTTGCGATCACCGAGGAGGCCATGGAGGACAATCTCTATGACAGTCTCAGTGCCCGCTATACCAAGGCGCTCGCTCGTGCGATGGCCTACACCAAGCAGACCAAGGCTGCCTACCCGCTTAATAACGGGCAATCAGGCGGCAGCTATCAGTCTGGCGACGGTGTAACGCTGTTCAATACCGCGCATCCACTGGCTTCCGGCGGGACCAATTCCAATACCCCGTCAACGGCCACCGATCTGAATGAGACTTCCCTGGAGTCTGCGGTTATTCAGATTGCCAAATGGACGGACCAACGGGGCCTTCTGATTGCGGCACGCCCGCGTCGGATTATTGTTCCACCGGACTTGATGTTCGTGGCAAGCCGTATTCTGGACAGCGAGTTGCGTCCATCGACGGCTGATAACGACATCAATGCCATCAAGAACAATGGCACCATTCCTGAAGGTTATAAGGTTAACCATTACCTGACCGACACGAATGCTTGGTTCATCATTACGGACGTACCGAATGGCATGAAGCACTTTGAGCGTGCGCCCATGACCACGTCCATGGATGGCGATTTCAATACGGGTAACGTGCGCTACAAGGCTCGCGAGCGGTATTCGTTTGGTGTCAGTGATCCGCTGGGAATCTTCAGTTCTCCTGGCGCGTAATGTTACCGGGAGGGGCGTTCGCGTCCCTCCCATTTTACTGGGAGCAACAGCCCTGGCGACTGGCCCAGCAGACGCTTACGAAGACTCCAGGGCAAATCCTTTCGTAAGGAGGTAGTTCCATGGGAACGACACGTTTTACCGGCCCGATGATGTACAGCGGCGAGGGCCGCGCCGTAGGCAGCGGCACTTGGTTCAAGAACCTGCCGATGCAACTGAACCCCGATTATGTGGTTCAGTTTGACGACTTCACCGGCATTGCCGTTGACGGCACGAATGACTGGACTTATTCGCAGCTTACCAGCGGCACGGGCGCTATTCTTGCTGATGCTGTTGGCGGTTGGTATGAGATTGCCGGGACGGGTTCGGATAATACCGGCGCATCCCTGCAAGGTAACGAGATATGGCAGGCGGAGGCCAGCAAGAAGCTGTACTTTGAGACCCGCATTGTTTCGACTGATGCGGATCAGATGGATATTTTCGTCGGTCTTTGTGAGAATGGCACCCTGGCGACAGGCGTCCCGTTTGCAACAAACAACCAGATTGGTTTCCTCGTAACGGACGGTGATGCTTCCATTAAGGCCGTTTGTGATAGCGGCGGCACCGAGACCTCTACGGATACGGGCGTTGATTTGGCGGATGGGTCCGTTTCTGGTGGCACCATTTCTGGTGATCGTCGCCTGGGCTTCGTGGTGACCGGTACAGGTAAGGTCGAGTTCTATGTTGACCGGGTCCTGAAGGTTACGACCACCGACAACATTCCCACTTCGCAGCTTACGACATGGGTTGCTGCGGTTGCTGGCGAAGCCACTGCCAACAAGGTTGACTGTGATTATCTCTTCACGGCGGCTCAGAGGCAGACCGATGGCATGGTTCAGTACAGCGATCAGGTATAGGTGATCCATGGCTGCACTTAAAAAGGACTCTGCTGCTTCAGCAAAGAAGCCTTCCAAGAAGGAAGAGCTTCCCCCCGAAGGGAGCGCTGCCTACAAGGCGCTGGTTTTGGCCGGGAAGGTGAAGGCTGGTTCTAAATGAGGGCGGGGGGCGTCTTGCCCCCCTCTTTCTTTATAGGAGATTCTCATGGCTGATGCGGTAAGCACAACCACAATTGAAGATGGTGAGCGGCAACTGGTTGTTCAGCTTACCAACCTTTCCGATAGTACCGGTGAGGCAAAGGTCACGAAGATCGATGTTTCTGCGCTGGCCACGGATGCACGCGGTAATTCCTGCAATGAGGTTCGCATTCAGGAGGTCTGGGGACAGGTCTATGGCTTTGACGGCGTCCAGCTTTGGTATGATGCAGATACGGATGTCGTCGCACTTAATTTGAATCCCGGCTGGACATATCAGGATTTCAGCAGCGTGGGCGGAATAAAGATGTATGGGACAAACCCCAATGGGGACATCCTTCTGTCAACTCTGGGCACCGAAGCCAGTGGAGACGCATACGAGATAGTGATCCGAGCGGTTAAATATTACGATTGACCGGTAAATTCTTGTTGAGGGGATTTGGTATGCCGGAACAGTCTGCTCTGATCTGGAATATTGTTCTGACCGGGATAGCCGGTTCGTTCTTTTGGTGGGTGCGCGGTATGTCCCAATCGATCATTGATATCCGGCAGCAGATTTCCAGTACTAGGGAAGAGGTTGCCAAGACCTATGTCACCAAGCCGGAAGTCGAGGTGAGCCTTGGCAGGATTCTGGAGCGGTTCGACCGCCTTGAGGAAAAGGTGGACAGGGTGCTTGCCGC
>Ga0098054_1001046_pt1 | contig 14760 bp, 5 predicted proteins | sample 16_taG_FD_75048 | JGI IMG/M metagenome (GOLD analysis project Ga0098054, IMG submission 75048) | Marine viral communities from the Subarctic Pacific Ocean - 16_ETSP_OMZ_AT15313 metaG | ecosystem: Environmental > Aquatic > Marine > Oceanic | place: Pacific Ocean | collected 2015-01-18
AATCAAGTAAGAGTGGGCGATTTTATTCCTAAAAATTATTATACCGAAATAATAAATAAAACATTTTTACAGAGAGGAAGATAAAAAGTGAAGGCTCAATTTGAAAATAAAATAATATCGAGTTTTTTATTATGGTTCGATCACACCCTTTTAAAAAAGGGTGAAGCTTTCACTAATTTTGGTTCAAATCTTTTTGATGTTCCAACTTCTTTTTACGGTTATGAAACTTATGGAGCACCATTCAAGCAATTCGTAGCTGATTCTTCTATTGCTGGAGCCAATATTATTAATGGCTTACATCTCACAGGAACATTTGTCCCCGTGGGAGAAGATGGATTAATTGATATAAACTATGGAGAAGGCCAAGTTTATATTGATCACGTTATTCCTCAAAATCAATCCTCAAATAGTAATGGTACATTTATTAGCGGGGACTATGCAGTAAAAGATTTTAACATTTATTTAACTAATAAAGTTGAACAAGATTTACTTTTTGAAACAAAGGTGGAGTTAAGACCAAAAACTAGCCAAACCGTAACTGGGTTGGCTCCAAATACTATTGCTTATCCGGCAGTTTTTATTAAAAACAATGGTGGAGAAAATGAACCTTTCTCTTTTGGCGGTCAAGATAAGACTAATAATAATATTCGAGCTATAGTTTTAGCTGACTCTAGCTTTAGTTTAGATGCCGTTTGCTCAATATTTAAAGATACAGCGAGAAATTCGTTTAAATTAGTTGCAGAATCAGATTATCCCTTCAATGCGTTTGGTGGATTAAAAGGGGGAAGTTCATATAATTACAATAATTTACCGTCCACTTCGTCAGAAGACGTGTATATAAAAGAAGTAGACATTGTGAAGTTCGATGTGGGCTATATGAGTAATATGACAAATGCTAATCCTGACGTATTTAGTGCTATGATTGACTTTGAATTAAACTCATTTAGATACCCTCGACTTTAATTTAAAAATATATAAATACTTATTTCACAAAAATTATAAACGAATGTATAACCTAAGAGAAGGATTTTAATTATGGGAAAAAATAGAATTATCTACCAAAGTGAGGCTCTATATGCGGGTCGTGACAAGCCATCAGGTGGCTACATTGATGAAACTGGCGTTGGCGATGTCGATGCTATTCAAGATGACGCGAGACCATACCAATTACAGAGAGTACAAAGCGCGAATTACAGTTTCGAAATCGCTCGTCAAGATGTTAACCAATTCGGTAACTTAGCCGCTATTGATAGAGTTATTCTTGATCAACCTACTGTATCGCTAGACTTTACATATTATATTAACAACTTTTTTAACGAAGATAAGCTTGGGTTTGCAATCAATGGCACAACCGTTCAATATAATAGCTTAACTTCTTCGATCACAGACTTGCTTGACAAGACTGCTGATGAAAGAAATTACTACATCAGAACCGTTAATGAAGGTTTTGATGCCGTCGCATTTGACGAAGATTATGGCGATACTGCCGTTAAGGCTAATAACGACGTAATTGCTGTTGGTAACGGATTCTTATCTTCTTACTCTTCTGAAGGTGCTGTCGGTGATTTCCCAACCGCCTCTGTTACTGTTGAAGCGTTAAATATGTCCTTCGATACTGGCTCTTCAGGCAATTACCTTCCTGCTGTTAATCCTACGGATGGAACAAAGATTACTGACAAGTTGTATAACTTACCGACAGGCGTTAGGACTAGTTCTGATGACGCCACGACGGTATTGAAGCCGGGAGATATCACAGTTTCTATTTATAACGCTGGATCAACCTCCACTGAGGCAGACCCGAATGTTGGTGGTGTTGACGTTTCAGACTCTAAGATTCAAAGTTACTCATTAAATGTAGACTTTGGTCGTGAGCCTCTCCAGAGATTAGGTAACCGATTTGCCTTTGCTCGTGAGATTACCTTCCCTGTTACCGCTTCGATGTCTGTCGATGCCTTAATGGGCGACTTAACGACTGGTAACTTAGCGGAAGTTCTTACTCATGATAAGAGTTATGACTTGGTCGTTGAGATGAAGAAGGATGGTGCTAGACACATGGCTTACGTTCTTAAGGACGCCAAGCTTGACAGTCAAGAATTCTCCTCCTCAATTGGTGATAATAAGGGCGTAACCCTCAACTTTAGTTCTCAAATTGGCTCAAAAACTGAGACAACTGTTGGACTATTTATGAGCGGTGTCCACGCGTAAATCTTAATAATTAAATTAACAACCCCCTCAGAAATGAGGGGGTTTTTTATTTGACTTTTTTATTAAAAAAAGTATTTTTTAAATGAGGAACAAGGTAAAAATGTCAACTAAAGCTAAGGAGTTCGTTAAATTTCAAACAAGAAGGAAAGTTATTAATTTGTGTAAAAATTTTCTTTTTTTGATAGAAGATATAAAAACAGAAAAGGGTGTAATAGACGATGAGACTTATCAGAAAGTCAGGAAAAGGGTGCTGGATTATGGAAATGATACAGTAAGGGAAATGGATGAAAATTTAGAAAATTTAAAAATTGATTTTTAGGAAAAAGGAAATGAAAAAAATATATAGATTTGTAGCACAAAAAGAGGAAACCGTAAAAGAATCTACTCAAGAAACAAAAGATGACGGTACAGAAGTCACAATTACTAAAGACGTAAAAAAGAAAGTAGACTATCATTACTTTTTGAGAAAGCCCACGCGTTCAATGTACGATGCGGCAGAGCTATTTTACGCCGTTAGTCTTTCTGAAGGAATTAAAGCTGGATTATTAACGAGAGCCTTACTCCTTAAGAGATTTAACAATGACGGCGGTATATTAAGCGAAGATCAAAAAGAAGAAATGGCTGACCTTTATCAACAAATTTATGAAAAACAAAATGATTTTCAGAGGCTATCTTTAAAAACTAAAGCGGAAAGAGATGAAAAAGAACAAGAGGAGTATAGAAATACTTTACTCTTTTTAAATGAAGCTAGAAAAGAGCTACAAGAATTTGAAACAGTCCAATCTACTCTTTACGATCAAACTGCAGAAAATAGAGCGAGGAACAAGACTATTCTTTGGTGGCTGTTAGCTTTAAGCTATAAAAGCAACGAAGAAGGAGTGGACGAAGTACAGTTTTTTAATGGGGATAGTTATGACGAAAAATTAGCACATTATGATAAATTGGAAGAAGAAGATAATGAATTTTTATCATCTGTTGTAGCAAAGCTATCTTACTATGTAAGCTTTTGGTATGTATCCAAAGCCAATACTGAAGAAGAATTTGAAGAGTTGTTAAAAATGACTGAAACAAACGAAAAATCAGTAGATGAAATAATTGAAGAGGAAGCAAAAGAAGAAGAAGAATGGGCTAAAGAAGCTGAACAAAAAGCCGAAACTGAAAAAGCCGAAGAAGAAGCTAAACAAAAAGCCGAAACTGAAAAAGCCGAAGAAGAAGCTAAACAAAAAGCCGAAGCTGAAAAAGCCGAAGAAGAAGCTAAACAAAAAGCCGAAGCTGAAAAAGCCGAAGAAGAAGCTAAACAAAAAGCCGAAGCTGAAAAAGCCAAGGATGCCGAAAGGGTGGAAGAAAAAGAAGAAGGGGAAGAAGAAAAGCCCAAACATACTAGCCCGTTCTCAAAAAATGAAGGTGAAGAGTAAACGGTAAAAGTAAAACTGCCCCCTTTCCGAGGGGGCTTTTTTTTCCATGAAGCCTAAAGAAAAAATATCACAAGCTAAACTAAAAAGACTGTTTAGTGATGTTATTAATGGCTACAACCATGTGAAAGATGAAAACTTTGGAAATTTATATTTTAAACATTTAAAGCTATATGAATCAGCAGTAATAGAAAGCAACGCTGAGAAATACGAAGAAGAGGCAAAGAAAGAGGGCCTTCCAACTGAAAAAGAACAGGTAAAATTTTTAACAAAAGAAGAGCTTTGGAGCGAAGAGAAGGAGACAGAGATAAAAGATAAAACAATGTTACTTGATGGATTACAAACCGCTAAAAGTAAGTCATTTATAAAAAAACAAAGAGACGATTTTGAATTTCAAATAAAAAAAGCGGAAAATGAATTAAGAGAATTATTAGAACAAAAAGACGAATTGGTAGGGTTCACTGTAGAAAAATATACGTCAAAGAAGGCTAACGAAGAGTATATATTCAGAATCCTTTATAAAGACCCCGAGTGTAAAGAGCTTTATTATACAGAAGAAGAGTACGACGATCTTGATAGTACGGTAATCCAACAAATCGTAAGTAAATTTAGCTCAGTTTCAGAGACTTTAAATGACTACAATATTAGAAGGCTTGGTTTAGCCCCATTCTTTTTAAATATCTTCTACTTATGTGAGGATAATCCTTATCATTTTTATGGTAAGCCAGTTTTAGACCTTACTTATTACCAAAATGAATTATTTGCTCAATCTAGATATTTTAAACATTTATTATCAGAAAGTAAAAATAAACCCCCCGATGATATAATGGAAGACCCTGACGAATTTGTAAGATGGTTTGAGTCAGGGAAACAAGCTGAAAAATTATTAGAAAAAAATGCAGAGAAGGCTAAAGAAAACGCTGCCATATCTTTAGTCGGCGCATCAAAAGAGGATTTAGATACTTTAGGGTTAAGTGATTCTGAAGAGGGTGGTAAGTCAGTTAATTTATCAAAAATAGCTAGAGAAAAAGGTAGGAATTTAACTATGGACGAATTGATAAAGCTGCATGGCTGATATTTTTTTTACTAATGAAAAGCACTAAAAAAAGTGTATTAATTCATAGGTAAAAGGAATGCATGGCAAGTAGTTTTGACATATATGGAAATTTAGAGGTTCGCACTCAAAGAGCGAAAAGGCAACTCGATAGATTCATAAAAAAAGCTGAATCGAGAAAAATAAACCTCGAAATTAATGATAGAAAATTTACTCAACCACTAGGTAGAATTACTGGTGCGGCAAGTGAATTTAATAAATCTTTAGAGGCTTCTAACGCTCGTGTTCTTGCATTCGGTGCTTCAGCCGGTCTTATTTACGGAATGACAAGAGCTTTTACTGAAATGGTTACTACAACCGTTAAGGTAGAAAAAAGCCTAGCAGAAATTAATGTTATATTAAATGCCTCTTCAGGTAATTTAAAAAAGTTCGGAAGTTCATTATTTGATATAGCCGCAAAGACCGGACAAGCTTTTGATGAAGTCGCTAAATCAGCGACAGAACTTTCCCGTCAAGGTCTAGGAGTATCAGAGACTTTAAAAAGAACAGAAAACGCAATGATTTTAATGCGCCTTTCTGGAATGAATGCTAAAGAAGCCGTTGACGCTTTAACGGCTGCCATGAACAGTTTTCAATCTGTCACTTTAAATACTACTCAGATTGTTAATAAAATGGCAAAAGTAGATGCCGCTTTTGCTGTAAGCACTAACGATCTTGCTAAAGCCATTTCTCGTGTTGGTTCAAGTGCTGAAGATGCAGGGGTTAACTTTGATAAATTGTTAGCTGCTACAGCCGCACTTCAGCAAACTACAGCGAGAGGCGGTGCTGTAATTGGTAACTCTTTAAAAACTATATTCACGAGAATAAAAAGAACTGAAGTTATAGATCAGTTAAGAGAGTTAGGAATTAACGTAAAAAACGCCTCTGGAGAAATGAAACCAGCTATGGGGGTTTTAAAAGAATTTTCAAAATCATTTGATACCCTTTCAGCGGCAGAAAAAGCTCACATGACCGAGTTAATGGGTGGCGTTTTCCAGATGAATATCTTAAGAGCCCTGCTAAAAGATTTAAAAAAGGATTATTCATTTTATGATCAAGCGTTAAGGTCTGCCACTTCAGCAACCAACGAAGCAATAAAAAGAAACAAAGAGCTAAATAAAACTATGGCAGCTATGGTAAACGAAAGTTTACAAAACTTGACTAAGTTAGGCGCGGCTCTTGGAGAACTAACTATTGCTCCAGCGTTAAAAGCAGTAATGAAAGAGTTTAACTCGATGTTTGGAGAGGGCGGACAAGGGCCTTTTAAACATTTAAAAGAGTTAACTTTAGCAATAAATCCAAAATGGGATACCAAAGGTGTAGATGATGCAAGTAAAAAATTCGGTAAAGGACTTCTTGAAGGCTTGGGTAGATTTATAGAAGGTCCGGGGTTAGCCATACTTGGTGGCATTCTTATAAAACTAACAGCTACTCTTACTGGGTTTGCTTTAAAATCTGGAAAAGAGTTAATGTCAACGTGGAGTACTTTAGGCAAGAAAACTCAAGAGTACGCCAAACTTCAAGAGCAAGTAAGCCTTACTTTAAGACAGCAGCCAGATTTTATTAAACAAATATACTCTGGAACATTAAGAGTAGAAGATGCAGAGAAAAAAATATTAGCACTTTTAAGGCAACAGGCTAAGGAAAGAGAAAGGTTAAGACTGTTAACCGGAGGCTTAACTACAAACTTGCAGAAGCAAGGAGCTTACGTTGCTCAAGACAAGGGTGCTGGTACTGCCTCACTTGCAGTCGGGAGAAGAGATAAGGTTACACGAACCCCATTCGGTTTTCGAGCGGGAGGTTATGTTCCTAACGCTGGAGAAAAGTTAAGTGAAATTACTCATGCTGCGATGGGGGGGTATTCGGTTTCTCCAGAGCAAGTCAAAAAAGCAAAATTGCCGGGTATGAAAAAGCCCGTCGTTTTTAATGATCGAGAACAGCTTTCCTTAGTAGCTGGTAAAGCTATGATCTCTCCCCCAAGGGGAACTGAAGCTGCAAGTCTCCACAGAAGAGAAGCAGAAAAAAAGTTAGGTATTAACCCTTATGCTGGAAAAGGATTTGTTCCAAACTTTTTTCCGGGAAGGATTCCCGGAAGAGGAAGTACAACTGCAGCGGGAGCAAATGCAATTACTACTTACGAAAGTGCTCTTGGATTAAAAGGAGGGGCGGCGAATCTAGAAGATTTTAGAATAGCTATTCAAAGACAGGCCGCTATGGCTGGAGGCACAAACGTTGGTAACACATTGAGGGCCGCAGAAGTAAGGGTAGATAGAGCCTTAAAAGCGGGAAAAATATCTGCGTCAGATGCAAATTTACTAAAGACAGATATTGGAACAATAAAAGCGGGAGGAGTAACTGGAACAACAAGAGCTAGAAGACAAGCCAAAAAAGATACCGAAGCCAAAAAGAAAGCAAAAACAATAGGAACAAACTATTGGATGTTAACTTCTGAACAAGGGCAATCCGCACAAAGAACAAGTTCTGGTCACGCAGGAATTCACTTTGGATATAATTTAGCCGGTTGGAAAAACCAAGGCAAAGGAAAAGATTTTCAATCTTTATTAGGTCAACATTTAGACCCTGCATTCGCAAAAATGTGGAAGTCAATGTTTAGTGGGTTAGGTATTGGGGCAAAAGTTCCTAAAATTGAATCTTTAAGTCAATATGCTGGGGTAGAATCTATGTCGGGTAGTTTATTTGACGGTATGATTAAGGCTGCCGTTGTTAAAAGTACAAAAGCTACAAATGACGTATCAAAGCATGGCTTAGATATTCTAAATGTAGACAATAAAGCAATTACAAAATTATTTGATGTTAAAGGAGTAAAACCCGGACAGGCAGGAGACTTAAAATTAAAACATGGAGGGGCAGGATCACAATTTTCGGCTCAATTATTAGACGACTTAATAATGAGTGACAAGAAGGGGGTTTTGGCTTCAAGACTGCAAGGAACAAAAGTTAAAGACGCTCAGAATTTAATAAAAAGCGCAGGGCAAACTTTAGCAGCTAGAAAACAATCTGTGGCATCTGGGTATGTTCCTAACTTCTCCGCTCTTGGTGACGCTTTCAAAAGAGAAAAGAAGGCTACAGGTCTTCCCGCTTCTGAAATTTACAGTACTAACGTTGCCGGTCTAGGAACAGTTGTAGCTAATAATAGAGATGAGCCCACCAGAAGCGCGTTAATGAAAAATATAAAGGATCATCCTGCTCCCGCATTTGCAGGAATGGTTCCAAATTTTGCTCGTAAAAAAATATGGACAGGTAGACCACCAGATGAACGAAGAGCAATGGGTTATAGGGGATTAAGGGAAGGAGTAAGACTTTCAGATGCTGCTCCACACCCCCTTCGTACGGGGATCAACCCTAAACATTTAGCTCTTTCTATGCCTCATCAAAATCCTAGTTACGCTCCGGGAGCTTTTGGATTACATATGCCTAATCCTACTTCTGGCTTTTATGGAGGTAAAGGGGCCGCTTCGTATAAAGTTGGTACAGGGGCCTCAGCATCCCCCGGAGCTCTAAAAGGTGCATGGAGTTCAACTGCTTTAGTGTCTCAGGCTATGATGCAATCTCAATCAATGAAGTTGAGAGAAAGACAGGTAGGCCCAAAAGGAGGAATAAGCTGGGGCGCAAGTTCAGCACCAGCATTAAAAAATCTACAGGAATTAAGTAGCCATATAAAAACAATGGGAGCAGCCGGGACTGGAGCCGCAAAACATTTGACCGGTTTACAGTCAGCGATGAAGCTTCACGTAAAACAATTTAGAGAAGGTCATTCTCATTTAGAGCACACTCTACTTCAGGGCGTAAGGGCCGCTCATTCTTTTAGTGAGCCCGTAAGTGTTCTTCAAACAAGAATGCGAGAAGCTGGTAAATTTGCGGGAGTTGCAGAAAAAAATCTAACTGCTCTACAAAATAGAATCTTTTTTGCTGGTGAAGCCGCTAAAAAATCAGCGGCATCAATGGCGGCAGGAGCTATGGGCGTCCCCAAACAAACCCTTAGACAACAAACCTTAAACTCAGCTATGGCGGCGCAAATTGGTTCTGGTGCTGCTGTAGGAGTGGGGCATAAATCTGCTTGGATGCAGTCTCAAATGGCTGGTTTAGGTCCGGGTGCTGCCGGACAACTAAGTAAATTTGGAATGACCCCTCAATATAAAGGTTCGGGGTTAATGTTAAATGAAAAACTAGCCATTACTGATCAACAACTCAGGGTAGTTAACGCGCACGTAGCAGGAATGGAAGCAGCGTTTAGAAAGGGTGGAAAATTTACCCAATCAATGGCTGTTAAATTGGGCACTCTATTTGATAAAATAGGTATAGAAGACGCCACCCAAAGAGCAATAGTTTCTCACGTCCAAAAAAGAGAATCACTTTATAAACAAGTTCTACAAGCTGAAAAAGAAAAGCTTCTCGCTTCCCAAAAAGAAACTAGAGCCGCTCAACGAGCCGCTGCATTACGCGAACAAAATATTCAACGCTTCGGGCATGATAAAGGAACAATGGCAGCCAATCCCTTAGCTCCCAGAGGGGCACTAAAAGGAGGAGTCGGAGCAGCAATTAATCAGGCATCATCTGTGCTTATGCCCACTCCGGGGCATGGTGGCGCAGGAGGGGCAAAGATGACAAGAGTAGACGTAAATGCACTTGCTAGGCATATGCCTATGATGGCAACACCCGCATTTACCACCGCCAAACAACACTTTGACCCAAAGGGAATGTATTCTTCTGGAGCAGCGTTAAAACAGCATATGGGCGGCGCAATGGCAGGTTCCGGAGCTATGGCGTCTGCATTTACGCTTCAAAAGCAATTTCAAGGAACAGCGTTGACCAATCAGCAAATTCAAAAAATTAATGCAGAATTTGGTAAAATTCATAGCGGCTTAATGAAAGGTAAAGTACTAAATGATCAAACTGTATTTGAATTTACCAGATTTTTACAGGGACAAAAAATTGGGAACGCCGAACAACAGGAAATCATTGCCGCTTTAAGAATGCATTCTCAGACAGTTCAGCAGCACGTTGTAACGGCTCAACAATCTTTAATGGCTGAAAAAGTGGAAGCCGCAGAAAACAAAAAACAAGCCGAGATTGAAAGGAGAGCAACCGTTACTCAAAACAAGTTAGACTTAATAAATAAATTACAGCTACAAACTGAAGAGGGTATTTTAGCAGCTTTAAAACGAAGGCTTGGTTCCATCAGTGCTTTAGTGGGTCCGGGGGCTACATCTCAACTAACAACTATGGCTGGTCAAGGCGGACAAGTTGGACAGGCGGCAACAGCAGCACTGCAACAAGGTAAAGCTATGGGGCAACAAAGAATGATGATGGGGGCTATGACAGCTTCGATGGTAGCTCCTATGGTGACTTCAGCAGTGGCTCAATTTAAAAAAGATAAAGTCGAAAAAGCAAGATGGGAAGCTGGTGGAGATGTGGCCATGTACGGTGGCATGGGGGCATTCTTTGGTGCTGGTGGTGCTGCTGCAGGTGTGGCTTTAGGCGGTATGATGGGTGCAAATAAAATCTTCAGAGCGATGATAGATACTAGCGATACTTTAAATCAAAAATTTGAAGAATCCCAAGAGAAATTAACAAACTTTAATGACGGTGTATCAAAGTTAATCCAAGCAACAGATAAACTTAACGAAGGAATGCTTGATCCTGATATAAGTCCAGATGAGCTTCAAAGAAGAGAAGGTCTTCAAATGGCTGCGTTTGAAAAAATTCCAGCAGAATGGCGAGATGATATAACGGCTGTAGCAGGAGACAGGGACCAACTGTTAACTTTAACAGAACAAATTCGTTTAAATACTGCTAGACTGGTTACTCTTACGGAACAAAGAAGAGATTTAGCGAAAGGACAGGAAGAGACTCGCTCAATGTGGCAAACCATGAGCAAAGGAAAAGGTCTTGGTGGCGCAATTGAGAGCATTACAGGTTCTGACCATTGGTTGACAGGAATCGTTAAAGAGATAGGTATTGGTTTAGCCTTATCTGCTTTAGCTGCGACAGGGGTTGGCTCGGTTGCTGCAGGAGGAATAGCAGCAGCACGATATGGCAAAAAAGCTTATAACCTTAAAAAAGCATACAGTGCTTCTAGAGCCGTTGGGACTTCAAGACATTTACAAAGAGGAGGAAGAGTATCTTTGAATGCGGCTAAGGGAGGAGCAATAAGAGGAGCAACAAGAGGAGCGAAGAGTCTTACGGGTATTGCTCTTGGTACAGGAGCAGCAACTGGAATGTCTGCTTTGGGGATGGGCATAGGCGATGAAGAGTATGACTCTCTAGCGAGGGCTATGTGGACGGGAGATAATGAAAGGGTCAGAGAGTTATCTAGAAAATATCAAGGGCAAATGTTCGATGATACAGAGATGGGTAAAATAAAACTCGAAGAGACCGCCAAGGGATTTGTTCAAAATTTAGAACTACTTCAATGGTTTAAAGATAAAACTGATGCAGAAATAGAAAAATTTCAAAATTTGGCTAAAGGGAAAGGTGCAGGTGATTATGAAGCACTAACAGAAGCTTTTAAGCAAATGGGTCTTAATGCAGACGCTATAAAAAACTTGTCAGGATTTTTTCAAGGAAGAGACGCGGGTGAAGGCGTAAAGGATATTCCTAAATTGATAAAAGAATTAATGGTGGTTTTCCCAGAGGGGAAAAAATTAAGAGACTCTTTTAAAACGTATCAGAAAATAATTGCTGAAACTCAAGCGACAAGAGACTTACTGATAAGAACGGAAAGAAATACGGCTGACGCAATAAGAAGTTTAGGGATAACTATAGAGAGAGAAATAAACTCAATGTTATCCGATCTACAAGCAAGAGATTCTAATTTAGGAAAGCTTAACCAAGCAAGAAGACAAAGTATATTATCATTTACTCAAAGTGGGACAAAGTTAATGTCTCCATTTATGACTGACGAAACACAGTCAAGATTAGGATATAGGAGTGGTTTAGCTGCGGCAGACATGAAAACTGTTAACGCTTTCCAAAACAGGCAATCAAAAGGTAGACAGGAAATATTATCAGGTCTTCAAAAAGATTTGACCGGATTCTTCAATAATCTTACTAAAATATACAGAGATCAAGAAACCCGTGGAGAAAGCCCATCACAAAGAAAGACTGAAATTAACAAACTAACAAGACAAAGAGATGTCTTGGTTAAGCTGTTTGATGATGTTTCCAGAGAATTTGCTACTGATGAATATTCAGGACCAGAACAAATTATTAGCCGTTTAAGAAATTTACAGACCGATCCAACATTTCAGGGAAATCGAGATTTAATTGAAAATATTATTACCCAAGTTGAAACAACTGGAAATAAAAATCAACATACTTTAGAGCAAATCTTAATTGAAAATAAGATTCAAAGAGACGTTTTAGAAAAGCAAAAAGACATGCAGCTAGAGCAGATAGCTCTAGATAAAAGGTTAGGGTCTATGGGCGGCATTGGTAGATTTAAATCTGGGGAAAGACTAAACACTAATCCAATGTTACTTGATTTTCTTACTTCGAGAACAATGGATCAAAATGCGCCAACCAAATTTGAAAGATCAACTGGGGCAAAAATTTTCCAAGGAAGAAGCTCCTTACAATTCCTTAATATGATGAAAGGAAATTTACCCGGAAACATTTCTGATTGGGTTAGGGGCGGCGGAAGAGAGGGCTCAATGATGGCTCCATTCATTCAAAATGCCGTTCAAGGAAGGGCGGCTTTAATAAATCAAGACCTTGGATCATTAAGTGAATTAATGCGTTCAGTCGGGGGTGGTCCCGGTGCTGATGCTGGAAAGCTTTTAGGAGGCACATCGGTAAATCAAATAGCCAGAGAACAAATTGCGGCAGAGTTAGAAGTAGAAGATATGGCCGGAAATATAAAAGGCATTAAAGACGGAATTGCAATGCTGAATAGGTTAAATTCGTTTGAGATGCAGCAATTTGAAGATAAAAATAAAAGAGCCTTTAAAGAAGCTCTTCAAGAAGTAAGAATTGTTGAAGCTGTAGAAGGGACTACGACAGAGGTCGGAGAACACGCAAGATTTGAGGGCGTTAAATTAGATTTAATAGCTCAACTTCTAGAAGCACAAAGACAAATAGCTCAAAAAGATAAAGTCTTTAGGGCTGAGAAAGCGGAGGAAAATAGAATATCAGGGCTCCAACAAGCACAAGCCAACAAACTGACTACTGCGAAAACCGCAGCGGCAAAGGCCCAAGCTGATCTTGACAAAACTGACTACGACCCGAAAAAAGTGGCCGCCGCCAAAAAAGCGCACGTTAAGGCAATATTTGGTCAATTTGGCTCGAATAGACAAGAACTAACAGATTCGCAGCTATCGTTGTTCACTCAAGGTGACCTGTGGGAAGGAATGGTAGAGCTTAGCAAGGGTAACTGGAAGCCGGGAAATGCCGGTGCAAAAGGAACCAAAGCTTTATCTAAAGGGTTTAATTTTATGACCGGAAATTTTTGGCAAAGTCAATTAAATGCAGAAGGAAGAGGAGGCAATGACCATTTCAACAACGCGTTAAAAGCATTTTATGACAATGATCTTGGACTTAAATTCGCTCAGATAATTGATAAACACGCGGAGGGGAAAGCCGGAACTGGTGATGGTAAACTGGCACGGCTCTGGAGCAAAGCTTTTATGGTAGACGCTGGTCCCGGTGTGAGCGGTGGAAAAGTAAAAAGTGTTGAACAAATTAATTGGGACGCATTTGGGGAATTTGCTAATACAATAGATGCAGTAAGAAAGGCATATGGAGATGCCAACTTCAAGAACCGGTTTGAACTCCTAGGGCATCCTGACCTGATGAAAAACAGCGGACTTAGTCAAAATGCTGCCGCTAAAGCGATGGGCCTATTTGATAGAGGTGCGAGAGGGGCTTCACACATGGGGGGATCGGTCCACAGAGAATTAAAAGCTAGGTTCCCCAGCTTGGGTCAAGATGCCTTATCATACCGAAACCCACACTATTTAAAGGGGTATACGCAAAATCAATTCCCCCCCAACGCAGATAGAAGGCCAGACGTGGTTGGTCGAAATTTAGCAGGAATGTTCACAATGCCGAAAGATGATGCAGGAAAAGCCATTAATATTGCTAGTCCGTTTAAGTCTGACGCTCAGGGTGGAGGTGGAGGTTTACTTCAAGTTGCCCAAACGCAAAGTTTGGCAAAATTGGCAGAACGTGAAAAGTTAGAAAAACAAGCTCAAGTTGAAGCGCGAAAGGTACTTGATATAGAAAAAGCAAAGGTTAACGCGACTCAGAAGGAAAAAGAAACATTAGATGAACAGCTTAAAGTGGCTAAAGAGAGATTAGAAAAAGCTAAAAAAGCTTTGGAAAATGTTCCTACCGCCGCAGAAATAAAAGCACAATGGAAAAAAGAAAAAAGCGTAATACAAGAAGAATATAGAAGAAAAGCAAAGCAACAATCAGAAAGAGATCGAGCTTTGGCTGAGATTGGATTAACTCCGCAAACTGGAAAAGTTCCTTATAGAAATATAAGCAGATCATTATTAATGGGTGGTCAATTTAATTTAACTCCATTTATGAGTGGTACTGCGGGAGGATTAGGGGGAGCAAGTACAGCGAATGCCCTATCTCCAATTAAAGAGCGTTTAAGTGGAGTTATGGGCTCTGATTTTGCTATATCTCACGGAGGAAAAGAAACCGGGGCAGTCTTAAAAATTTTACAAGAGCAAATGTCAGTTTATGGCTCAACAATATCAGAAGCTAATAAGAAAATTTCAGAAAATTTGCAAAGAATTGAATTTATTAATAAGGGGTGGGAGGGAGAACCTATGGACCCAAATACTCCAGCATTAATAGAAACTTTAAAAAAGGAAATTGTAGGAGCGCAAAATGTAATAAGCTCAAACGAAAGGTTAATATCAGGTCTTGACGCTGTAACAGACGCACTTCAAGTTAATCAAGGGGCTGGTGCATTAGCACAAAGACTAAGTGGAAACGTTACCCCAACTCAATTAGGCTTAGGAGCATTATCTTTTAGAGGAAAATCTAACGAGCAATACCAAGCGTGGCTTCAAGGAA
>Ga0098054_1001053_pt1 | contig 14709 bp, 18 predicted proteins | sample 16_taG_FD_75048 | JGI IMG/M metagenome (GOLD analysis project Ga0098054, IMG submission 75048) | Marine viral communities from the Subarctic Pacific Ocean - 16_ETSP_OMZ_AT15313 metaG | ecosystem: Environmental > Aquatic > Marine > Oceanic | place: Pacific Ocean | collected 2015-01-18
AACTTAAGCAATCTAAATCTAAATGAAGATACTAATGTTGTTTTTAGTTATGAACAAGGCGCCGATGTGTTTCACTTTAATGAGACAGAGCTTGACACAGTACTCAGCGAGACGGACGTCGTTGAACGAGTTGCAGTAGCAGCAACTTCGAATACAGGAGCAGGACGCGAAATGCTTAATACACTGAGAGAACAAGGTCTTTTGGAGTATTATGAGCGAGGCAGTGGCGACTTTCAGGAATATGTGGCAGATACACTTCGTGAGAACTTTTACGTTGCTGATATGATTGAATATTCTACGGAAAAATATGATCACAAACGTGGATTTACAACTCTGTCGGTGCAAACAGAAGCACCTTTTGGAGAAGTATTGAACAGTATTGAGGATTATAATAATGCCTTTTCGGGCTGGACCGCTGAAGTTTATGTTGGTAGTGCTAAGCTTTCTATGGAAGTTTAGTATATGAAGATCCCATGGGGAGGCACAGGGATATCAGGTGCCTCATTTTTTAAATAGGAGTTATTAGTGGCAAAAAATAAAAAGCTTGGTAAACTTTCAATTTCTGATATGCGTAAGCTTATTAACAAGAAAGCTGGCATGAACATCGCTCACAACCTAAACGAAGATAGTCCAACGATTGTAAAAGATTGGATCCCTACCGGCTCTCGGTGGCTTGATTCAATCATTTGTCGTGGGAAGTTGGCAGGAATTCCAGTTGGAAAAGTGGTAGAAATTGCAGGGCTTGAATCTACAGGTAAATCATATATGGCAGCACAAGTTGCCGCGAACGCACAAAAAAAGGGCATGGTTGTAGTTATTTTCGATTCAGAATCTGCTATTGATCCAAAGTTTTTAGGAAAAGCCGGTTGTAATGTTGAGGATTTAATTTATGTTCAAGCAACCTCGGTGGAACTTGTGTTAGAGACAATTGAAGAGTTGCTTGGTTCTGGTGAACAAATGCTCTTTATTTGGGATTCTCTTGCACTAACTCCCGCAATATCAGATGTTGAAGGGGACTTTAATCCTAATTCTTCCATGGCTGTAAAGGCGCGGGTTCTTTCAAAAGGAATGTCTAAATTAACAATTTCAATTGCGAACAGCCAATCAACATTTTTAGTTTTAAACCAACTTAAAACAAATATCCCACAGGGACCATCTGCGCGCATCACAGCAATGACAACACCATATACAACTCCTGGCGGAAAAGCCATGGTATATGCATATTCATTGCGTATTTGGCTCACAGGGCGAAAAGCAAAGGCTTCTTTTGTGGTGGATGAAAAAGGATATAGGATTGGTTCAGAAGTAAAAGTTAAGCTTGAGAAATCTCGCTTTGGTACTCAAGGACGTCAATGCAATTTTAAGATTTTGTGGGGCGATGAAATTGGAGTCCAAGACGAAGAAAGTTGGCTTGATGCAATCAAAAGTTCAGAGCACCTTAAACAATCTGGTGCATGGTATGAGCTTGTATACGAGGATGGGACGTCTGAGAAGTTTCAGACAGCCACCTGGAAACAGAAGCTTAAAAATGAAAAATTTAAGTCAAGAATATATACATTAATGGATGAAGAGGTAATAATGAAGTTTGATGATAGAACAGGAGATTCTAAGAATTTTTATGATGAGGGGGAAGAATAGTGATGGTTGGCATGCGTATTGCAACTATTACTAGGCAGGAGGAAATTTAATTATGAATGTATGTGTTTTGTTTATTCTATATAGCGGTTGGGGGTATGTAACTCCTGTCTGCTATACGAGCCATGGGCTTTTAGAACCACAGGATGTGGTATATGTGCAACACCTAGCTAATGGGTGGACTCTTTGGGATGCTCCCGATGAGTATGTTAACTATTATCGATCAAGGCGACGTCATGTGCGCCATATTCATAGATATCGTGCGCCAATGCGAGGGTTGAGAATCACTCATTGGGGACACAATCATCATGGATATTCATATCATCGACGCTTTAGACGACATACTCATAGGCACCACAATCGCGTGCGCCACAATCGTGGACAACGACGGCATCACAATGCCAATGCACGACGCAACATTAGAATCAATGGCGGGAATGTTATCATAAACCGATACAACAATTCTTCTGCTCGTAGAAGTCACCGTTCTGGTGCTCGGAGGCAAAGAGCCAATCGTGGACAACGACGGCAACGACGGCAGCACCGCCATCGTCGCCACAGACGTCGCTAAGCATTACGCTTGCCTTTGAAGCCGCCTCAGTAACCAGCCTTGAGGCGGCTTTTCTTTTTTTATGTCCATAACAAGTCAAACAAACTATTTATTAAAATGTATTAAAGGGAAGAACACTCTAAAATGAAACTACTATTTGAAAGTTGGAGAAATTTTATAAAAGAAGAGGAAGAGCCTGAAGAAGAATATAAAAAATGGCAGGATTATGACGTTCCCACAGGGCAATGGCATGATGTACCTTTAGAAGATCTTAAAAAAGCAGCGCTAGCAAAAGGTGGAGAAGTGACTATCGCTTCTGAACTTTATGATTTAATTGAGAAAGCATATGCTAAAATTGGTGGACACTTTGATTTTGCAAAACCTAGCGATTTACCGGATGATTACACAGATTGGTCTGCTGTTGAACTAGATGGAGATTCACAACCAGACGCTTTGCGCGTAGCTAAAGGAAAGGGTGCTGGATTAAAAATGGCTGCAGCAGGGCATGATGGAACAAAACAAGCAATTGATGCTTATTTGGCGAAAACTGCAGACTTATTAAAAGGTGATGGATATTATGGAGAAATGTCTAAAGGAATTGCTCATGTTATGATAAAATATCATAATGTACCTTTTGTTGATAATCGCGAGGACGTTGAGCGAGTGTTAGGTAAAACCGTGGAATGGGTTGGAGCACATCCAGAAGGGAAATATCCAAACTACACCGGTTGGTATGTAAGAATGGTTGGTGGCAAACACAGAGATATGAAGATCATGCTTGGACGTCCAACAGGTATTCAAGGAGTTGTTGATCCATGAAATTGCTATTAGCAATTTTGCCTGGATTTGATTTTGATCGTGTTGGGGAAGTAGATCCAAATTTATGGGGTTATAAGCTAGATTCTATAAAGAAGGAACTAATTAAGGTAAACGGAGAGGAACTATTATGACAATGAAACTCATAATGGAAAACTGGCGACACTATGCTGACGAACAAAAACTAATTCAGGAAATTAATACAGGTGAGCCAGTAAAGTATGGTATGCTAAAGGCTTTTCTTAAGGCTATTGTGGGCGCAAAGCAGGGATTGGAAGGCGAATCTTTGGCTAACGCTTCAGGGCTGCTTGACTTTTTTACAGGCGGTGACGCAGTGGACATTGCAAAGATGGTTGGAGGTCTTTTTGAAAATAATACAAAAGATAAACAACTTCTAAACGAAGAGCCAGTCACACTAGCTATCTTTTTAGGTTCAATGAAAGTTTTAGGTGCGATAGGTGCAACAAAGAATCTGGTTGGTTTAGGTAAAAAGCTTTGGAAAAAATTTAAAGGCGAGCCAACAGAAAAAACTGATAAAATGCCATTTTTAGATTTATTTAATTTAGATCCCAAGTATTCAGAAATAGTTGATGACAGAATTGAAGCAGAATTTTTGCAATGGTGGCTTGGTGAAATGCAATCACAGGATGATAATGCAGATGTAGATACCAATGATTTGGATGTTAATTTAAAACTTCAAAAATTTATTCAAGCGAAGTATCAGAGAGAGCTTTCTGGGCACACTGCGCCTGGATTAGCTGGCGGCGCCGAAGAAATAAAGAGCAAAACTAAACAAGCTAAGAGAATGAAAACTAAACAAGCGGCTCGGACTGCAACAGGGCTGTAATAAACGGAGAGGAATTATTATGAAAAAATGGAAACCATTGATGTTTGAAAATAGCAAGATACCTGTTTGGCTGTCTAAGGTTGCTCCAATAGATATCTGGGCAGTAAGCATTTTTATATTTGTGTTCTGTAAAGGTACAATGAGTGATTCTACAAAAAGACATGAAACAATCCACTTCCAGCAACAACTTGAGTTGGCATTTGTTGGGCAGTGGGTTCTATATGCCTTATTCTGGCTTATAGGATTGGCTAGATATAGAAGTGGTAAAAAAGCATATTTTTTAAACCCCTTTGAACGAGAAGCCTATGAGAAAGCTGGAAAAGAAGACTATTTAGAGAAGAGAAAAAGATATTCTTGGGTGAAATATATAAAATGAAAGATTTATTTAGATCCAGATTTTACAGTACAGAAGGCAGTTGAATACCTAACAGGCAGATTCGATCCCACCGCTAAAGCGTCTAGTAAGTATTTCAAAGAGCAAATTACAGCCATAGTGAATAAAATCCTTTCAGAAAAACGCTTGACAAAGAAATAAATTCAGCTATAATTGCAGTCAGGATATCAATTGAATCTTAGTAAAAAAACTAAAAAGTATGTTGATCTAGCCAAAAGAATGGCAGATCAGAGTGTATACCCCAGTTTCAAGCACGGGGCTGTTCTTGTTAAAGGATCGGCGGTTATAAATGCTTCATGTAATAAAAATGGGTTTAATAGTTTTGGTGCAAGGTTCAGAAAAAAGGAATATGGAACTGCTACCCTCCATGCAGAGCTTGGTGCAATATTAAATGTTGAACGTTCAAAAACTGAAGGTGCAACAATATATGTTGTTCGAATAAATAGAAGAGGGGAGGAAAGACTTAGCAAGCCTTGTCATATGTGCAGATCTGCAATGGAGCATTGTGGTATTAAGAGGGTTGTTTATTCAACAAATGGAGGATATGAGGTGATGAAATTATGAGTCATAAAACTAAACATTCAAAATCAAGAAGGCGAAGAAAGCTTGGTTCTGGAAAGAGACGTAAACGCAAATTAGCAAGGAAGAAATAATGTCTAGAGTTATGGTAATCGATGCTCTCAATCAATTTTTGAGAAACTACATTGTAGATCCAAGTCTGTCAAAGAACGGACAACCTATAGGTGGGGCTAAAGGGTTTTTAAAGTCCCTGCAGAAGCTCACTAGGGAAATTAAGCCAGACGAGATTGTAATTGTTTGGGATGGCTCTTATGGTTCTAGAAAGAGAAAGTCTATTAATAAAAATTATAAGGAAGGCAGAAAGCCTGTACGCCTCAATCGTGATGTCCGTAATCTAACGGAAGATCAGGAGCTTCAGAACAAAGTTTGGCAACAGTTGAGGGTAATTGAATATCTAAATGAACTGCCAGTCATTCAACTTAAGTATGATCAAGTTGAGGCAGACGATGTTATCTCTTTTGTTGCTCAACATCCAAAATACGATGGATGGCAAAAAGTAATTGTAAGTTCAGATAAAGATTTTTTTCAACTCTGTGATAATGAAACTGTCGTGTTTCGCCCAATTCAAAAAGAGGTGATGAGCACAAAAAGTATTGTAGAAAAGTTCAATATTCATCCAACTAATTTTGCACTAGCACGTGCAATAGTGGGGGACAAGTCCGATAACTTGGTTGGCGTTAAAGGTGTTGGGTTACCAACAGTTGCTAAGCGCCTGCCTTTTCTTGCTGAAGACAAATATTATACCATCAATGATGTTATAGAACACTGTAAAGAAGCAGAAGGAAGCATTAAAGCATATTCTAACATTGTTGAACAGCAGGACGTCATTAAAGAAAACTATTCTATCATGCAACTGTATGCTCCCTTGTTATCAACAATTACCAAAAGACATGCCCAAAATGTATTAACAAATTTCGTACCGGAATTTAATAAAACTGGGCTTCTTAAGCTGTTGATCAGTGACGGTGCCGTTGAATATAACTGGAATGAACTGTTCGTGCACTTTCGAAAGATTATTGCAGATGCCAAGAGAACTGGTTGACAAAATAATCATGGTAAATTAGTATTAGTATATGATTTGGCTGAATGGTGGAATTGGTAGACACAAGGGACTTAAAATCCCTTATCCGTATGGGTGTGAGGGTTCAAGTCCCTCTTCAGCTACCATGGAGGACGAAGAATGAGTGCACCACGTTTTGGAGTGATGTTTTGGATACGAGGCTTAGATCATAAAGAAAAATGGAAAGTTTATCGGTTTATGAGTGCCACACCAGGCTCGGAACATTTTAGTTTAAAAGACAATCTTCAAAAATGGATTGATAACGGCACCATTGACAAAATCGAACAATACTTCAATAAAGATGAGATGAGAGATGATTTTTTTAAACGCTTGGAGAACGAAGAATGAAGGCACCAACTTTGGAAGATCAGTTTCACCCATGTGAGCCGCGAAGATACAAATTTACTGGTGACGAAGAATTATTTTTTCTGAAATGGGATGGGACTGTAGTAGAATTTGTGGGTATGAATGTGGTTTCTGGAATTTATGTTAAATACGTGGAAGACCCAAACAACAATAAAGATCTAAATTTTAACATATACGATCACAGTTATCATATACGCCAATGTCAAACAAGTATGGAAGATATTGTTTATTGGGCTAATGAATTTTATGTCGATCTGGTCTATGAAAAAAAACCAAAGTATTGGCAGGGAGAGAACGAAGAATAATATTATGCGCCCGTAGCTCAGCAGGTTAGAGCACCACTCTTATAAGGTGGATGTCCTTGGTTCAAGTCCAAGCGGGCGTACTGAAATTTAAAAAGGAGAAAAATGAAAAAAAGAGAATACAAACACAGTAAAAAATTAGGGAAAAAAATAGTACCCTATACTCTTGAATATGTTAAACTATGTAAACTTGGTTCTAAAACAATGATTCAAAAATATTTAGATGACATAAAGGAAAAAGTGTACCAAGATGAAACAGAAAGATGGATCTCTTCGACGGGTATGCCCAATCCAGATCATAGCCATTTTATGGCAGGCAGTGCATGGAAATATGAAGAAGAAGAGGTGGGCGAGATAAGAGCGAACAAACAAATAACCCTTGATGAAGAAGTACTTTTCTTCTATGAAGAAGAAAGACAAATTTTAAATGAGATTTCGGATTTCATAAACGAAAATAAGAAATTGCTTAAAAGCGACGATTCAATTCCTAAGAAAAGGGAGCATATAAAGGATATTGCCCGTTATAATGAACTGTGTATGCACCAAAGATCCATACTCCGTGCAGAAAAATATTCAGGCAAATATTTACCTGAAGCCATACGCGATATTGTAGTCCGAGATCAAATCCGGAGACTGGATAGAGAGGAAAAAGAAATGAAAAAACTTCTTAGAAGAAAGGGATATAGGGACTCTTTTGAGAAAGTTGTTTTGTTTTTTTTGGATATAAATAAAAAATGCAAAGAAGTCGAAATTATTAAAATGATTGTAGAAAGAGCAAAAAATGCAGAAGACGTATATGAAGCTGGGGAAAGAATGATATTGCCGGGATCTGCCTATTCAGCGAAGAAATAGTTCAAGTCCAAGCGGGCGTACTGTGTGAGGTAGAAAATATGATTAAAAAATGTACAAAATGTAGCGTTGAAAAACCATTTAGTGAGTTTAATAAAGATAAAAATAGAAAAGATGGGTTATACCCTAACTGTAAGAGTTGCAACTCTTTGTATATGCGCCAATATCGCCAAGAAAATAAAGAAAAGATAGCAGAAGCGCAGCGCCAATATTACCAAAACAATAAAGAAAAGAGAGCAGAATATCGCCAAGAAAATAAAGAAAAGATAGCAGAAGCGCAGCGCCAATATAAACAAGACAATAAAGAAAAGATAGCGGAGCGCATGAGCCAATATTACCAAGAAAATAAAGAAAAGATAGCGGAGGGCAATCGCCAATATCGCCAAGAAAATAAAGAAAAAATAGCGGAACAAACTCGCCAATACACGAAAGGTCTGCCTGCTGGTATATACAGAATAACAAATACAGAAACTGGTGTTGTTTATATTGGCTGTTCTACTCAACTCCCTACAAGGTGGAATCAACACAAGCGACATCTCAAAAAAAATAAGCACCGCAACGGGCTTCTTCAAAAAGCATATAATGAGTATGGATTAGAAGGATTAAAGTTTGAGGTGATAAAAGAATATCCAGCCTACACTCCATTTGAAGTTTTGGAGAGAGAAGAAACAAAACTTATTTTAGAGCACAAGATAAAAGGCATTCCAATGTATAACTTGTCTATAAAAATAAACAGCATTGACGAAAACCATTTGACATTGTAAAAAGAATAAAATAGAATGTAGACAATGGATCGGTAACTCAGTTGGAAGAGTAGCGCGGACTCTTAATCCGTTTGTCGTGGGTTCGAACCCCACCCGATTCACCAAGCGTTTAAGCTAAGCGCTTTTAACAAGGAGGAAAAAAACATGGCTTATATTGTAATTAGCGCATCAGTCTTTACAGTCTTTATGCTGGTAAGAAGGATGCTAAGAGAAAACGAAAGAGAGCAACGCACTCTAGAGACTTTCAACAAAAGGATGGGGAGAGGATAGCTGTAATGGGCTTGTAGCTCAGTTGGTAGAGCAGGCGGCTCATAACCGCTCGGTCGGGGGTTCGAGTCCCTCCAAGCCCATATTCCGCAGTAGCTCAATGGTAGAGCATCCGGCTGTTAACCGGAGGGCTGTAGGTTCGAGTCCTACCTGCGGAGCTTATGCCCCCTTAGCTCATTTGGATAGAGCATCGGTTTTCTAAACCGAGGGTGGCAGGTTCGAATCCTGCAGGGGGTACTTATGAAAAGGAGAAGGTTAAATGAAGAATAAAGATGAAAAATATTGGAAAAAGCTTTGGAGGAACGTAAACATGTCGGCTGAAACTGGTTCCGCTGGCATGCGAGTTGAAAACAATCCCAAAAAGACAAACCCCATTGTAGTGGCACGAAAAAAAGGTAATCAATCCACCAAGCGTCACAAAATAACGATCACAATTGAGGATTTAAAGGAGCTTTGGAGAATACAAAATGGCAAGTGCTTTTGGTTAAATATTCCAATGAGTTTGGAGGACTTGTTTGTCTCACATTCCCCATTTGCACCTTCGGTAGATAGACTGGATAATAATCGAGGTTATCACCGCGATAACATTGTTTTAACAACTCGTTTCGCCAACAAGGGCAGGGGGGCGTATAATGGTGAAGACTTTGCTGAACGATTGAGTGGGCTTCTCTCTGAGAGAGGATAGTGAATTGAAAATTGCAATTGGCATAGCTTTTTTTATAGTTGGGAATATATTGGCATGGTTTCAATTCAACTCCCAGTTCGTTTGGGAATGGTGGAAAGATAAATCTATTTTATCTAATTTCATTTTTGCTATTCCAATGGGTTTGTGTTTCTGGTATGCTATTAAATATATAGTAGAAGATACTGGCGAATTGTGGACTTCAAAACTTATTGGTTTTGGAGTTTCTAATGTGATCTTCGCGATATTGACATATCTCTTGTTGAAGGAGAGTATGTTTACTACTAAAACTCTTATTTGCCTTGCACTGTCTGTTGTGATTGTATCGATACAGGTGCTGTGGAAGTAATTCTTATGTTGACAAACTTAAATAAAATGTATTATAATACAAAGAATCGGAGGGTGCTTTGAATTATAGCGAGAAAGAAGATTTTTCCTTATTTGGAAAAACGTTTCAAGAAAATATGTGTCAATTGATTCTTTATGATCGTCAATATGCAGATCAAATGAAAGAAATACTAGACATTAACTTCTTAGAACTGACATATTTAAGAATTTTTGTAAGGAAAGTTTTTGAGTATAAAGAAAAGTATGATGTACACCCATCAGCAAACATTATGACAACGATATTGCGCACTGAGCTAGAGTCAGAGAACGAATTGGCAAAGAAACAAGTGCGAGATTTCTTTGCAAGAATGATAAAGACTCAAGTGCAAGATACTGATTTTATTAAGGGAACGTCAATCGATTTCTGCAGAAAGCAGGTACTTAAAGAAGCAATAATAAAATCTGTACCTTTGTTGAAAAATTCTTCTTTTGAAAAAGTACAGAAACTAATTAATGATGCCATGTTATTGGGGACAACCAATGATTGTGGATATGACTATATTAAAGACTTTGAACAAAGATTTTTGATTAAAGCTAGAAACCCAGTATCAACTGGTTGGGACATTATTGATCGGTGTATAAAAGGTGGACATGGACGTGGAGAGCTTGGAGTGGTTATTGCTCCAACGGGCGCAGGTAAATCAATGGCGTTAGTACATTTAGGCGCAGAAGCAATTAAAGCTGGAAATACAGTAATACACATTACTTTAGAACTATTAGACACAGCAACAGCTGTTAGGTATGATAGTTGTTTAACTGGTTACCCTTTGCAAAATATAATTGATTATAAAGATGAAGTATTTGAACACATTCAAACATTGGATGGGAGCTTAATTGTTAAAGAGTATCCAACAAAATCTGCGTCAACAAACACTATAAAAGCCTATTTAAATAAGCTTAAACATTCTGGTATTGATGTTGATATGATTATTGTTGATTATGCAGATTTGTTGCGAGCAACGAGAGTTACTAATGAAAAAAGACATGATTTAGAATCGATCTATGAAGAGCTTCGTGGTATTGCACAAGAATTTGAGTGCCCTTTGTGGACTGCATCGCAAACAAACAGAACTGGACTCAATGCAGATGTGGTTACAATGGAGTCAATATCAGAAGCTTTTAATAAGTGCTTTGTTGCTGATTTTATAGTTTCTCTGGCACGCACGAAGGAAGACAAACAAGCAAACACTGGTAGGCTATATATTGCAAAAAATAGAAATGGTCCGGACGGCTTAGTGTATGATATTTTTATGGACGCGAGTAAAGTAGAGATTAAAATTTTACCTCAATCGACAAACATACAGGGAGCTAAGGCTACTATTGCAAAAAAGCAAGAACAAAGTTTGAAAGAAAAATATAAGAATTTTAGAAAACAAAAAGGTAATTAAAGATGAATAATTCAGGTGCGCGTCAAGCGACGTATGAATATTTTAATGAAGATGAGTTGGCTACGAATGTTTTTTTGACTAAATATGCTCTTAAAAATAATGAGGGAGAGGTAGTTGAAAAAACACCCGACGACATGCACAGGCGTATCGCACGAGAATTTGCACGGATGGAGAGCAAGCATGGGGGAAAAAATAAATTATCTGAAGAAGTCATATACAGTCTTTTAAAAGATTTTAAACATATCGTCCCACAGGGATCCCCAATGATGGGTATTGGTAATGATTATGTTAATGTGTCATTATCAAATTGCGTTGTTGTTGAATCACCAGCCGACAACATGTCTTCGATCATTGATGCTGGAAAGGATCTCGCCAACCTCTTTAAAAGACGTTGCGGTGTTGGCTTAGACTTATCCAATCTTCGTCCTGAAAATACGCCGGTAAATAATTCTGCCGGCACGACAACCGGTGCTTGGTCTTTTGCAGACTTTTATTCTTATGTATGTAGAATGGTTGGACAAAATGGACGACGCGGTGCTTTAATGATCACCATGGATGTACGACATCCCGATATAGATAAGTTCATTGAAATGAAGCACGATTTGGCAAAGGTTACTGGAGCGAATGTTTCTGTAAAAATTACTGATGATTTTATGCGCGCAGTCGGACTTGGCACGAGTTTTGCTTTAAGGTGGCCAATTGATGATCCTAGTTGTGATTACAAAGTGGGAAGGATTGTTGAGGCGCGAGATATTTGGAAACTGATTGTCGAGTCAGCAACTAAGACTGCAGAGCCGGGAATATTAATGTGGGATAATATAATAAACTATCTACCCGCAGAGTCTTATGCAGAAGATGGATTTAAAACTATTTCAACAAACCCGTGCGCAGAAATTCCTTTGTCTGCATATGATAGTTGCCGATTGATATCTATTAATTTAAAGAATTTTGTTAAAGATAGATTTACGAAAAAAGCAAATTTTGATTTTGAACACTTTAAGACTGTTGTAAGGGCGGGCATGCGCTTGTCAGATGATTTGGTGGAGCTTGAAATGGAAAAGCTCGAAAAAATTATTTCAGCAGCCGACACACCAGATGAAAAAGAACTATGGAACAATTTAAGGGATGCGTGTGAAAATGGACGACGCACTGGCTTGGGCACACACGGATTAGCCGATGCAATTGCTAATTTGAATTTAGCTTATGATTCAGATAAGGCATTGAAGGTGATTGATAGAATTTACGAAACATTAAAGATTGCCGCTTACGAAGAGAGTGTTGAAATGGCTAAGGAGCGCGGCTCATTCCCAATTTTTGACTGGGAAAAGGAAAAAGACAATCTCTTTATAAAAAGCTTGCCAGAGGATCTTCAAAAGAAGATAGCTAAATTTGGGCGCAGGAATATTTCTATTTTGACAAATGCGCCAACTGGCTCTGTTTCAATCATGTCGCAAACCAGCTCTGGGCTAGAGCCGGTATTTCGCAATTCATACACAAGAAGGAGAAAGCTGAGCCACAACGAACAGGAACAGACAGCTGATTTTGTTGATGATTTGGGAGATAGGTGGACTGAGTACCAAGTGTTTCACCACAATGTACAAGAATGGCTGGCTATGTTCAAGTCTGAACAAATACCAGACTTTTTTATAACCAGCGATCAAATTAATTGGGAGAAGAGGATAGAGATTCAAGCTACGATTCAAAAACATATTGATCACGCGATCAGTTCAACTATTAATTTGCCTAAAGACACAGAGGTGGCAACTGTTGCTGATTTGTATTTTAAGGGGTGGAAACTTGGGTTAAAGGGTATTACAGTATATGTTGATGGTTCTAGAACTGGAGTATTAGTTACCAATAAAGAGACTAAAGACACCTTTCCACAGAACGGCTCCCCTAAACGTCCAAAAGAATTAGATTGTGATATACACCACACAACAATCAAAGGAGAGAGGTGGACAATTCTTGTTGGATTATATGACGATAAGCCATATGAAGTAATGGGAGGGTTATCAAATCTTGTTGAAATTCCTAAAAGTTTTACTACAGGTAGGTTAACTAAGCATCATTTTAAAACTAAGACAAATCGTTATGATTTAAAATTTGGACACAATGGTGACGAAGTAATGATTAAAGATATTGTAAAGGTATTTGACAATCCAAACAACTCAGCGTTTACTAGAATGATATCACTCAGTTTACGACATGGCGCACCTCCACGATTATTAGTGGAACAGTTATTGAAAGATAAAGATCATGATATGTTTAGTTATGCACGGTGCATTGCAAGGATCCTTAAAAACTATATTAAAAATGGTGAAGAGGCATACTCTGATAAAGCCTGCACTGAGTGCGGCGAAGAGTCTTTGACATATCAAGATGGTTGTGTAACGTGCATTGGGTGTGGTTATGCAAAGTGTGGTTGACATTAGAAAAAATATTTAGTATTATAGAACATGGACAAAATAAGGAGAATATAAATGTCTGATGATAAAACAAAAGAAAATTATGTAATTAATTATCTGAAATCTGTTGTAACTTTGGAAGCTGCAATAGAACCATATAAGGAACAAAAGAAAGATTTGCGCAAGGAGTACATTGACAATAGCTGGCTTTCTAGAGATGAAATCTGGGCTGCAACCCGCGCCTTGAGGTTTTACCAAAAAGATGCAAACATGGACAATCTGCAGACAATGTACGATCTCGTTGAAAAACAGTTTGGGGCAAAGGATGAGTTTTAAACCTCTAAATCGTCATATACTGTTAGAACCCATACAGGCGAATTCAAGCGAAGATAATGGTTCTACAATTTTAGTACCTGACGATTACAAGCCGAAAAGTAGTCCACATGGGCTTTATAAAGTGTTGGCTGCAGCTGATGATTGTGTTGGGAGCAACCTTGCTTATCGACAGGTTATAGTACAGGACAATATGGTTGAACAGATAGAAATAAAGGGCGAAACATACTATTTAGTTTTAGAAAACTACGTGTTAATGTGTGGGAGTCTTTGTTAAAAAGGAGAAATAATTTATGTCACTAACGAAGAAGAATATAGCCTCAATTGTAGAGAGCGCTAATCGAAGTTTGCTTGAAACTTCTTATAATAGGGTTAGACACCATATTGAACAAGGCAGTGCATTTGCTATTATCACCTCTGATCGACACGAGAGAAGTGGCAAAGAAAATAGATCAATATATCAGGAAATGAAACAGAATTTTAAAAACGCTGGTTTCCCATTCACTGAATTGAGGGGTGGCTTTAAAGAGACAGAAGAGACGATTACAGATCCTGAAACGGGTGAAACAAGACAAGTTGCCTTAGAAGAGCCAATTCAAGTTATGGAAAATTCTATTTTAGTGACAACACACCTTAGAGGGGATGTGGAGATAGAAACAACAGGTGCAGAACTATTAAAGTTCGCAGCACAGATGGCTCAAGAATATAGTCAGGAAGCTTTTATTTTTGGTGAACCTGTCACCAATGCGTCTGGGCAGCAATTTCAATATATTCGCGCATACGATCAGGCTGGGAACGTGGTTGATGAGCCCTGGGCTGGTCCATGGACTTCTGTTGCAACTGTGGAAAAGGATGAGGATTTTTGGTCGAGAGTAAAGGGAAAATATTTCCAACTCAGAGAAAAGAAAACTTCTCAACCTCGTTCTTGGATAGAAGCCTTTAAGAAAAGCCGTTCAGGCAAGACTTGGTAATGAAGAAGCTTTTTGAAAATTTTAAAAAGTTTTTAACTGAAGCAGCGTTAGCAGACTATAATAACAATGGTACAATGACGCTCTATCACTATGCAAAAAGCAAAGACAATGTAT
>Ga0098054_1001061_pt1 | contig 14655 bp, 5 predicted proteins | sample 16_taG_FD_75048 | JGI IMG/M metagenome (GOLD analysis project Ga0098054, IMG submission 75048) | Marine viral communities from the Subarctic Pacific Ocean - 16_ETSP_OMZ_AT15313 metaG | ecosystem: Environmental > Aquatic > Marine > Oceanic | place: Pacific Ocean | collected 2015-01-18
AAACACTCCATATAGATTAAGACTGAGTAGTCTTGGACATATTGCTGGAGGAATTAACTCTGGGCAAGTTCGTTTAGCTGCGGATTGTAGAGGAGATGCTGTGCAAACTGATATGTGGGATGACTTTAAAATAGGAACAATTAGCTTTGATGAGGTTACTTTTTTATCTGGTGGAGGAACATGGGAATATGCTCATTTAATACTTTCAGTTCCGAGTAGTGGCGATGTTGGTGCTTATATGGGCGCAAGCTCAGGTGGGACTGATTATTATGTTTCAAAGACATATAACTCCCCTTCAGAGATTTTACACGCAGGTGATGATTGGACTATTGAGATAGATGAGACAAGTGCTGGTCCATTGTATGCAAGTCGTATTCAAAATAGGAGTGCGAATGCAGGTGACTATGTATTTAGTAAGGAACATATAGTTGTAGGAAGTCCAGACCAAAGTACTAATCATACTTTCAGTCCAGACAATGCCAGTTCACCTTACGACAGATTCGTGTTAGTAACTTTTGATTAATTTAATGGAGAAATATTATGGGATATAGAGCAAAAGACACAAGAAGATCAGCGGCAAAGAAACTATCTGCAAGCAGAGCAGTTGCTGATCCTTATAATCAAGCAATAGGGATGCAAGCTGAAATAAAATCTAATCTTGAAGAACTTGCAGAAGCTAAAGTGAAACAAGAGGAAATGAATACTCTTTCACAGTCTATTCCCTGGTTAGAACAAATGTTTAATACTGAAACGGCTGAAGGCTCTTCAGGCATGTTAGATATAACCTTACTAAATGCATATTTTGGTAGCTTAGGAGGGAAGTAGATGAACGGACCTAACAGCATAAGATCTAGATGGGGGTTTCCATCTCTCAATGATGCAGATTGGAAATCTAAACATCTTCCATCTTCTTCTGGCAACAAGGGTTGGGAAAGCTATGGAGATCCGACTACAACTGCAATTGGACCAGCCTTCCCAATGGATACTGCTTTTGCCAATGAATCTGTAGCACTAAGAAAAGGAACTTCATCTCAAGCTGTTCCTGGGGCTTCTGGGAATAATATGAAAGTTGGTATGAATGCAGCTGCCAATGCAAAGTCTAATTTAACAAATACCAAGATGGTGTATCAATCTCCTGAAATATCAAATGTTAAAGAAGTTTATAATAGTAATAATGATTTTAAAGTAAATAGTTTTGATCAACAACCTATGGATTATTCGGTAAATGTTACCGCTCCTGAAGAGGAAGAAATTTTTAATGTTATGAGTGGTAGTGGTCAGGATATGCATGCAGAGAATTTACGTTACGGTGAAAGCTTGGCTATGCATAACCAACCTAAGCTTAGTAAGGTTAACCCAAATGAAAGACCAAAGTATGCTCTTGATCCACAAGAAGCAGAAATTTTACAACCTGGTGAAAAGTATTTTCCAGACCTATCAATGGAAAATATAGAACAATTACCTTCTACGTTTGATGAAAACCTTTCTATTCCTCCTCAAGCTCCTGCAACGACAGCAACTCCTCCTGCAACTACTACTCCTCCTGCTACTACTGCTGGATCTGCAGGTGGTGGAACATCTGAAGCTGCTGGAAAAGTATCAAAGCTTGGAACGGCTGCAGCTATTGGATTACCTTTAATTGCTGGTATTTCAACTCATCAAAAATTACAAGATACAATTGGGTCTTTAAAAGATCAAAGAAGGTCATTGGAGGGAGCTCTTGGGAATATGGCTAATGAAGAATATGCAACTATAAGAGCAAGTAGAGATTCTTTATCTGAAGAAAGAAGGCAAATAGGAGCATTAGAGGGAGATAGACTTTATGGTCAATTAGAAAAAGCTAGGGGAACTAAAACTGGTGGGCTTTCTTCTGGATCTGTAAAGCAATTACAAGACGAACTTACTGATACTTCAAGAACTAGAAGTGATGTTAGCTTGGCTCGTACTGAGGAGAACACTTTTGCACAAGAAGATAAATTTTTAGCAGAACAGTTTAATGAAAGAGGGAAGAGAAGTGCTGAATTAAAACAACTTAATCAACAAATAGATGAGCTAGATAAAGAAAAGTCGATGAACTTTGTTAACTCAGTAGCAGATGCAGGGATTGGTTTCCTTTCTGTAACAAATCCTGCTCTTGGAATGGCATTGTCTGTTGGGAAATCACTTATAACTTAGGATAAAATTATGGCAGATATAAACGATATTATACGAATGATTTATTTACAGCAGTCGCTGCAAAGGAACCAGGCTTTAAACCAACAAAAAAAGTTAAGTAGCCAATTGTCTCTTTATGAGTCTATCTCTTCGGAAAAAACAAAGCAGGCAGATGAATTAATGGATCTTAGCAACACTTTGCAGGGGCAAGATGATCTTACTTCTGTTAGGGATAGCTTAGAACAATTAAAAATAGGTGTAGGTAATCATGATGATTTAATGTCTATCTATCAAGCTAAAATTGATGTAAAGAAAGCACATTTAGATACTGCTGATGCGATTCGTAATAAGCTTACTGAATTAGATAACAGTATTGAAAGTCCTGGTGGAATAAAAATTCTAGAAGATTTAGAGAACCAAATTTCTAGCATAAGTGAAAGTTTAACTGAGGATTCTGAAAAAGTATTGGATGACGATATACAGAGAATAAGAAAAGAGACTCAGACAAAGATTAGAATGTCTTTTTATGATACGGACCCAACGACTTCAAAGATTGATATTCCACAAGCATTTGGACATGGTGGGGGTCCCTTAGTTAATATAGATCCAAATACTGGGAAGCCTACTGAACTAAGATTTGTATCTCCAGAAAGAGAAGCTTTTTTAGAAAAAACTATTCAAGATGAATATAGTTATGCAAGACAATCAGATGATTGGGAACCGCTTTATAAAATGTTGAAAGAAATGCCAGAACTCTTAAGGAAAGAAGGAATGACAGCTGCTAAAGTATTAGCAAAGGATCAGGCGAGCGAAGCTACAGCTAAAGGCGTAAGAGGAATGGATAGGGTTATTGGAGGTTATAAAGCTTCTTTAGATGAGATTATGTCAGACTTTAATCCAGTAGGTAAGCCAAAGTTTGAAACAGGACAAGCTGAGGGTCTTACTGATCAAGAGAAAAAGGTTATGTCTACATTGCCAGATGCTGAAAAATATGCAAATAGAAATTCTGAGAAGACACTAACTTCTTATGATGCAGAAGGACTTCTTGCTAGAGTAGAAGAGGCTTTGGTGGAAACACTTGATTCGCAAGCTTCTGACGAAGCAAAATTATCTTTTGAAACAAGTATGAATGAATTTATGGACCCGCAGGGAGTTGGCAATCTTAGTCCTCTTGATAAGGATAGAAGAAAAGTGGTTGACAATATATTATCAGCTTCTAGAAATCCTAATACGAAGGAATATGCGATAAACGAAGATCTTATAAATATGAAATTAAAATGGGGTGAGTTTTTTTCTGGGGATATGACGGTGCCAGATCAAGGAGATGCTTTTGATTATCGAGCTGTAAATAAGCTTATCAAATTAAGAGAGTCTATTATAAAAGACATTGAAGCGGGATTATTTGATCCTTTTGAAGATGCTTTAGATCCTACTAATCCTACGCAACCTGGGACAAGAGTTTCTCCGATGGGAAACAGAAAAACTGGAGGTAAAGGTTAATGCCTCAAGTAGTTAAAGGAACAAAAAAGAGGGGTCTTGGTTTACTGGGGAATTTGCTTGTAGGTAAGAATGTCCCAGAAGAAGGATATCCTGATATGGAGATACTGGGAGTTGATTTTGACCCTAAAGTGTCATCTCCTACAACTGGTCTTAGCATATATACTCCTATTTTTAATGAGTTTGAATTAGCTTATAAAAATATAACTGGATTAGATCTAGACCTTGCTCAGGGAAGTAATTATATAGAGGGAGTAAATAGAGATACTAATAAGGCTGCAGCTCATGATTTAGAGATGTATAAGCAAGATGCATTAAAAATTGCAAATGAGAATCCAAATTTTAGAAATCATCTTTCAGATAATATGAAGATTAAATTTGCTGAAGAGTGGGGAAATCGGATTTACGGACTTGTTAATTATATGGGTCAACACCTTCCAGATAAGGGCACTAAAGAAGGCGATGAAATGAGATCAAGTTTTAACACTATTCTTGATGATGCTTATGGAAACTATCTTGTTCCTTTTATGCAGCACCATGCTGAATCAACTGCTGTAAGACATTCTGTAGATTCTCCTGGAGATTGGACGGGAAGAATTGGAGCGATGAAGGATGTTATGTTTGGCACTTCTAAACAGGCAAGTCCTGAGCTTTGGGGTAGATTTAGACAGCTTGTTGAAGAAGGTGGAAAATCAGCAAAGGGGATAGCGAGCCCATATAGACCGAATGAGATCTCTAAAACTGTTGAAGATTATGCTCAAGATGAGTTTGAAAGCGGAATGCTTCAAGAAGAAAAAGGTAAAAAGAGATTAAGGGATATACAAGAGACTGATCCAGCAACGGGTAGATTTGCTGAATCCTTTTCAGAAAGAGATATAGAAAATTTTAGAATCTTAGGAATGGATGCTCCTGAATTAATTGATAGAATAAGTCTAATCCCTAGAGATCCTCTTTATTCAATTGTTAGAGCCAGTGAAAGCGCAGGATCTCAAGCTTTAACTACAGGTCTTGGTGTTGCTGGTGGTGCAGCAATACAATTCATTCCTCATCTTAGAGGTGCAAGTTTACTTGTAAGAACGATTGCTGGTATGGTTGGAAGTTCTCCAGCTATGTTAGCAGGTTATGCTTTAGAATCTGGAGATGCTTATTCTGCGGCTAGAGATCATTTAAAAGAATTTCGACGTAGGGCTACAGCAGAAAAAGATAGATTAGACCCAAGCGAGTTTGATACTAAGTATGGTATTTGGGTAGGTGAAAACCATAGGATTACAGCAGATCAATTAAAAGACGACGATATAACCAAGGTATCTCAAGAGCTAGGTCAAGTATATGCTAAGTTTGCAACAGGCGTTGAAGTTGTTGCTACTTCATTACAATCTGGTATAGCTGCTAGGCAGGTAGCAACGTCTCTAGGGAAAGTATTGGGGAAGTCGGAAGGTCAATCAAAACTAGCTAAATTTCTTTCTGAAAAACTAGGCTCGACAATTATGAAGATTGGTGGAGCTAGTAAATACTTAGCAGGTGGTGTTGGAGTTGAGGCTACGGAAGAAGGTTTTCAAGCTTATATCCAGGAAGAGTTATTATCGCATAACCTTCCTCAGTATACAAAGGATATTGGTAAAGTATATGATGAAATGGTTTCTGGTGGAGTTTTTGGTGGTTTAATGAGAGGTGGTGGCTCCGTTATTGGTGGAATCACGAAGCGTATGAGGGAAAGTGCTAATGTAGCATCTGCTGAAGTTGAAAGAATTGAAACAATACAGACTAGAGAAAGAGCGAGAACTGATGATGCTGACGATGTAGGTATAAAAGCTATGTCCCTTCTATATGGAGATTTTAGATCCTGGGTTGATACTAATGAAAATTTAAATTCTGGCAAAAAAGAGAGTTTACTTGCCCGTTTTGAAGTTATCTCTGATGACATAATAAAGACAGCAAAAAATCCTAATGCAATAACGAAATTTTTTATAGATAATAAAGAGGAAATAGAGGGGCTGGGAGAGCAAGAAATAACAGAAGAAGATTTAGCTTTCTCTGGTGCATTAAATGAGAAGCAAATTGCTGCTATATTGGGGATAGATATTGCAGATCTTAAAATGCCAGAAGTGCTTGCAAAGAAGACAAAAAAGAAGAAAGCTCCATTACCAGATACAGACCCAGACTTGCCAGATTTAAGTAGATTAGAGCAAGAGTCAGGCGCATATGATCCAGCTCAGAACTTAGCTCAAGACTATGGGTATGACCCAGGTGATCCAGTAGATGTCGCATCATATCTTCAAGAGGAAAATTTATTTATTGATAAAGAATTAACTGAAGCTGAAGCGCAACTTGCCTTTCTATTAAATACTCCTTTATCAGAACAGAATATTACAAAAACAGAGTTAGAAACTCGAGTAACTCAGGTTAATGAAAGAATTTCACAGCTTAGAAGTAGCAAGAAAGCTGTCGCTAAAACAAAAGTTCCAAATCTATCAAAGAAGAAGAAAAAAGCAGTAGCTCCACCTAAAACTAAAGCAAAAGCTTTAGAGGGTTTATCTGGTCTTCAAAAAGAAATGACAGAACAAATTGTTAAAGTAGCTAACAAAAGTGCTAAACACTGGGTTCCTAAAGAACAGGTAAAAACAAGAGTCGCCACGCAATTTATAGGTCAAGGTTCACCAGGCTCTTCTACTGATAACTATAAAAAAATGTATGAAAAAGCAGGTGTAGCAAATACAGGAGAGTATTCTTCGGATGATATAATTTTTATTGCTTCAAATGGGAGAAGACGCGGTTCGTTTAAACCTGTTGTTAATGGTGTATTAAAAGGTGAATATAGGAATACTCTTAAAGCTATGGCTGAAGGTGCTACTATTATAATGGATACCAAAGAGCATCTAAAAAAACATGGTAATTATAATACAGGAGAAATGGCTCTAGCTAAATTTTTACATAAGCATGGTTATGTTTATAGCGACGGTGGCTTTTGGAAGCCTGGATCAAAGGTTAATTACGGAGAGATACTGCTTTCGGGCGTAAAAGGTTTAGCTGCTACAGTGGAAGAACAGACTAAGGCGATTGCTAAATTGGATTCCAGGACAAATCAAGCAATTATAGCTGAAGCTAAAAAGGTTGGGTTAGATGTATATTTAAAAGAGGATACAGAAGATGGAGTTTGGTTAGTTAAGAAGCTAGAGGGAGGAGTTCAAACTGTAAACACAGACGAGCTAATAGATATTATACAGAATGTGGATCTTGATAATAAGCTTGCTCCTGCTAAAAAAACTGACGCATTAAAACAGGGCGCTAAGAATGTAGCTAAGAATATTAATAAGGCTTCTCGTGGGCTTATTCCGATGCAAAATTATAGTGAGGAAATTCTTACTAAGATGTCTGATGAGCAACTTGTTGAGATTGCAAAAAAATGGGTTCTTCCAACTGAAGGTGTGGGCAGAAACCAATTAATAAATGGAATATTAGAAAGACAACCTCCTATTACAGAATTTCAAGGAGGAATTTTCGCCTTTAAACCTGGAATTAAGTCTGATCATTTAAGACAGTTGCACAAAATGTTTAGTCAAGGATGGGCTCAGGTGATCTTACAATCAGATGGACTTATAGAGCCTTCTACTGAAAATTTTAGAGTATTTGTTGAAGACTCTGCACTATTAATGTCTCCAGGAATTAAAGAGGCTTTTTATGATTGGGCTAATACATACAATCCCAAAACGAACAGATTACGACAGCTGGTTTCTGGTGTTACTGATTATATAAAAGGGTTTCAGAGTAATCCTAAAGTTGCAGCGGCTTTAAATGTTGAGCAGAAGAATATTGACGCTATAAGAAAAAGAGTTTCTGAGAATATGAATGAAGGTATTTCTCAAAAGTTTTCTGAGGGCTCAGATGTTGGAATAGATAATTATACCCATTTAAACTCTGCTTTCTTCCATTCTATGGGAGTGACTTTAGATAAGGGTACTATTAAAAAAATTGAGGAGCAAGCTAGGCTTATTGAGGACTTTGAAGATTGGGTTGTTGAAATAAGTAAAGATGAATACGGGCTTATTGGGATTGATGGAATGACACCAGTTGATATCATTGCTAATAATCTTCCTAGAGCAGATGAATTGTTACAATATTATGTAAGTAATCTTCCAGAGAATAATATAAGAATTAATCAAGGAGACTATGTAGTAGATCCGATAACTGGAGAGCTAGAAACTTCACAAGAAAAACGAGTGAATCTGAAGGTTCAAAAAGATAGGAATGGGTTTAAAAACTTAGGCATTAAAAAGCAGGCAAACCTTGAAGCTGAAGTTGGCACTGGTCTTAAGATTAGAAAGGCAGCAATTCTTCCTACTCTTGATAGACCTACTATGGCTGATAGACTTTTTTCACATCCTCTTTATTGGCTACATGGATCTGATGTAAAGTCATGGCAGCCTAGAAAAGATATAAATGGATATTATGTTTATGGCACAGATGGAAAGATGGAGGGAAGGTTTAAGCCAGTTTATGGATTTGTTGATGGCGATGATATGGCTCGTCTTACAAAAAATATCCTTGCTCCAAAAAATTATGTTCCATTATTTATTCGCGGAGATAGTGATAAGCTCGGTATAGTTAAAATTACAAAAGCGCATAAAATATCAGCGATAAATACTATGGCTGAGGTAGGACTAATGAGACAGGGTCATACTACAGGTGGTGATTATAGCACAATTCAAAATTTCGATACTTATTGGGAATTTGAACAAGCAATGCACAATATGGATGATGAAACTGTAAATTTATATAAAGGATTAGTCAAAAAAGAGGATGGTACTTGGGAAAAATTAACAGACGAAGAATTAACTAAGCAATTAGGAAGTCCATTAAAATGGAGAGCTGCTAACATAGCCAGACATGAGGCGTTTGTTGTTATGTTAGGTGGCGACTATCATAAACTATCTGCTCATCAAATAATGCATAGAATTAAGATTTTATTTACACCAACTATTACAAGAAGTGGTGGAAGACCAAGCTCAATGTTGCTTGTGGATCTTGAAAAATCAAAAGATGCAGTCTCAAAGGGTAAGGCGAGTCCCCTGACCACTAAAACTCATTACCCTGGAGGAAAAACAGTAGAAAAAGAGTTGGTTCTTCAAATGGCTACTGGAAGTGATTATGTAGGCGATGGTCAATTAATCACTTCTCAAATGACATTTGATGAAAAATATTCGGATGAAGTTGGCGCTAAAAGAGGAGCTAAAAGAGCAAAGATAGTTTTAGTTTATAGAGAAGGAGATAAAAATCTTTTGCTGGGTAAACTTCAGGCTATGACATACGGCTTACCTTCTGATGCTGAAAAAGCAGAGATCTTTAATGGGAATAAAAAGGTTGCTGAGATAAGAAGAGATTCTAAGGGTGAGAATATTTATGTAGATAATGGTACTGGTAATTTTGATAGATACGTTGATCATTTTGGGACTACTGATGAGATAAAAATTCAGCTAGGTCCTGACATGAGAAAGTTTGAAGAGGTTATCGAGTTACCTTCTGAAGCTACTGGACATATTCAGTTTACTAAAGCTGATAAAGAAAGAGCTCCTTTCCCTATGCAGATCGCAAATTATATGGATGATCCTGGTTTTATAAATTCATTGAACCGTTTAATCCAGGATAATAATAATCCAGCATCTGCTGTTAGTGTCTTAGACTACATGTATAGAATTGCTTTAGACTCAAAGAAATTCGATAAATTTATTTTAGATATGAGGAACAGGCATCCAGATTCAGTTCCAAGAACGATTCAGGAAGCTGCTAAGTTGGGAGCTGGTCATCATCCTACTCAATTAGATTATGGTAAAAGCCTTGTTAAGAATAAATTGTTCTCAGAAGCTATGGATTTAAAACAATTAGGAGGCGTTCTAGATTTTAGAGCTAATTTTACAGATACGGTAGATAAAGATTCTGCTGTTTTACCTTATGACCATGAAATAAGAAGAGTTGTTGCGGGGGCTCTTGATCCAGGAGATCCTACTAGAATAATGAATATGTCTTTATCTGAAGTCAATCAAACGCTGAAAGACAGTCCTGTATATATCCAGCTAACAAGACATCCAGTCCCATCTAAGTCTGGATACAGAATATATAAAGTAGCAAGATTTGAGACTGGAATAGGAGATTCTTTTTTGATTAACGATTATCATATAAAAGAGACATTTGAGGGTGATCACGATCATGATACTGGACATGTTATGGTGCTTCCTCCTGATATGTTAGAAGTTATGAAAAGAAATCAAAAAGATTTAGGTGGTTTAAACTTAAAAAAATATGCTGAAGGTGTAACAAATCCTAATATTGGATCTCTTTCTGAATCTGCTCGGTTAATGGGCGATATGTCAGCAGGACAAAAAGCAATTGGTGAGATAGCAAATGTTCAGAGAATAGCTGGTATTAGTCAGTTAATATTTAACAGTATGGAAATAGAAGGCAAAACAGTTCGTGTTCGTAAATTTGACTCAGATATAGTTAATCCCGACACTGGTGAAAAGCAAAGCCTTGAACTTTATCTAAGGTTACAACTACAGGCTGCTGTAGATAACGTTTCATTTAGGCTGCTTAGTCATTGGGGCTATTCGCAAGAGAAATTATATAAGATGGTTTTTTATAACACCGATGGATCTCCAATAAGTGATTTACAATATGCGGTGCTAAATCATGGATATATAAAAACGCTTAAAAAGACCCAGGCTATAAAGCAGGGTAATTCTGAAGGCAATTCTCTTTCATTGACTGAATTGCTAAGAATGAGTCAAATGTATGATGAGTTTGTTGCTGATAGGGAAAAAATGATTAGGATTAGACTTAATGGTCTTGTTGTTGAAGGTGCCTGGAAAGGTATAGGAAATGATCTAACAACTAATATTGATCTTACATCAGATATACATCCTCATGAGATGCTTGCTGTTTTACCTGCAAGACGAATTCCAAAAGATAGCGAAGGTAAGCCTTTAAGTATAGAAGAGATATTTGGAACTAGTAGATTAAGAAGTGCAACTGCTCATGATATTGCGTTTAGAGAAATTTCAGATAGGCAAGAAAGACTTGATAGAGTTATTACTGCTTATGCTATGGATAAAGGAGATCCAACTATTACATATGAACAATTAAATGAGCAAGAGATGAATGAAATATTGAGAGGCATTAAGAGTGGTGAACAGTGGGGATCTCAGATGAGAAGAGTAATGAATAGTGTATATGAATCTTTTGAGAATGATCCAGATAGAAATCTTGAAAATAGAGAAGCCAATAGTCAGACTTGGGATTATAATTCTGACTTTGTTCAGTTTGCTGAAGACTGGATTAATGGAACAGAGTTGAACAGAGGATATGTTAATTTATCAGAGGTTGAAAAGATAGCAGGAACTTATCAATTCTTGGGCGGGATATGGGATTCGAAGAATAAAAATATGCAATATAATGCAAGGAAACTTCCTCCACATATGCAGGACGAGGGGATATTCCAAGATCAAACATTATTACATCCAGGCTTAATGATTCCGTTCTATAAAAAATATAATGAAATACATGACGATAGAAACTTTGACTTTGAAGGACATACTATGGCTCCACAAGAAAGATTAAACAAAACAATAAAAGGATATTTTGGTTGTGAGTAAGTGCGGTGATATAGCAAACAACGAAATGGAGCAGCGACGTCTTGACTTTATGGAGACGCAGGCTCAGTTAGAAGGATTTGAATCTGAATTTGGATATCGTCAATTTGACGGGAAGATGGGGCGATTAAAGCAAATAATTACAGATGCTTTTAAGTCAGACAGACCCCTTTCTCAAAAGGATATTGATTGGGCTACAAAAAAATATGCTAAAGAAGGTAGAAAGTTCAGAAATAAAAAAGGTGGAGAGCAGGCAAGAGCTGCGTTTGAAATAACAGGGATACTTTTAAACAATGAGCATTTACAAAGTAGTTTTAATGATTATATGATAGAAGAAATTGTTTCCAGAGGCATAGAGGGTATATCGTGGGACGATACTGATGGCAAGAGAGTTCCTGTTTTGGACACTATACCATTAACAGTATTAAGGGTTTTTCATGGTCAGCTTTATGGTTGGATTAATGGAGGTCGTCAGTTCAAACAAGTGCGTGGAGTCTTTGGGAATTTTGAATATGAATTTATGTCTCCAAAGCAGGCTGCTAAATTAGATCCTTCTGGATTAATGTATAAAGTAAACGCAGAAACTGAAGCGTTTGCCTCTAGGTCTCAAGGTTTTGCTAATAAGTTTATTGAAACTTTTCGCAGAACTAAAGATTTGAAAACATATAGTGAAACTGATTTTGGATTTAAATCTATTACTGAAGGGGTAGATCAATGGTCTGTTAATCATGATATCCCAAGAGATCAGGCTTGGAGATTCTTTAGTGATGTTATGGATGGAAAGGCTATCCTTCAAAAAGATGGTGCTACTTTTGAATACTCAGAGCATGTTCCTATTAAAGGTATTTGGACATATATAAATCCAGTAGATTTTGTTTATCCTGATTTAGAAGGAAAAGAAACTGTTCTTAAGTTGTCTCAACTTCCAGGGAAAGAAGGAGAGCTTAGTCAATTTCATGATTTTGTTAGATTGGTTAATCAAGCGCGGTTTATGTTTAAGGATATAGGTGAGTCAGCTCAATCCTCTATAAGAGCGATAAAAGCAAGACAAGACAAAGCATTGGCAAGAGCAGAAAAATATAAGTTAAAGGAATATATGGATCAAAAGCTAGAGCCTTTAATTGATACTGAATTAGAAGTTGGAGGATTAAACGCTGCCGAATTAAAGAAGGGAAAATATTATCCAAAAATGCATTACAATGCAGATATTCCTATGCTGTATGATCGTGGAGCTATTGATCAAGAAAGAATTTTGGAAGCCAAACTGAATGCGATAAAAGAGGAGCCAGATCCTAAGAAAAGAAACGAGATGCTTCAAGATGTTATTGCACATAGGGCATCTTTAGAAGGTATGAAGGCTAAGAGCAATATGATTATGGATCCAAATACTGTTTTTGATCCCATAACAGACAGCCCAGTTCGTACTTCTGTTTGGTGGAAAAATATGAAAAATATTACACATGTTTTTGATAAGTATGGAATGAATAGAAAAGAAGAGTTTGTAATGACTGATTATGTCAATCAGGTATCTCAACAGACAGCAAGAAATGAAAGTGCATTAAAGATATATGAGGATGTATTAGAGGCAAAAATAAATGGAGCTAATGAAAATACGATTAATGCATCTGCTGAACTTTACAATACTGTCTTTTATAATCGCAATGCTGATAGTCAACTTTTTGGAGCAAAACAAACTGCTGAGAAGTGGGCATCTAGACTTAACAATATACCTTTTAACAGTGCAACTGAAGAAGGAGTTACTAGAGCAGCAAAAAAATTCTCTGCTTTATCTACCTTCACTGCTTTATGGGGACCAACTCAAGGAATCCAAAATCTTTCAGCAGCTTTATTAAAAGCAGATATTTCTGGAAGTCATACTATATATCAAGCGGTAAATGAATATTACGGGGCAAAAAGAAGTATTTGGCAAAAAAGGGTTGCTGAATCTGGCATTGCTACTTTGGCTGAGTTTGTAGATACATATTTTTCTTCAGAATTAAGACCTGCAGAGTTAGCTGCTACTCGGGCGGCTAGAACAAGAATTCATGGTTTGGTTAAAAGACAAGAGCAACTTTTAAAAAATGCTCACAAAAAAGGAGGAGTCAATAAAGTTGCATTGGCAAAGCATACAAAAGATTTAAAAAAATATAGGACTTATTTAAAAACATTAAAGAGTAAGACTACTAGGGCTAAATATGATGCGTTAGCTCAGTGGGCTATAAGAAGAAATACCACGTATGGAGATAATCCTACTTTTTGGAATAGAATGAGAAAAGCAACTGGAACTTTCACTTTAGATTGGTATCCTTCTATTGGATCTACTGAGATTGATTTAAGATCTTTAAGTTACATTATTGGGGTTAAAAAAGCATTATCGGTAGGGTATGCAGATACAGAAACCTCAAGAAGAGCTGTTGAGATGGGGAAAAGATATGCTCTTGTAACTGACTTTGGACTAACTCAAGCTAGTGTAGGTGCTGGGTTTAGAGGACCAGTTCTTGGTGGGTTTATAAATAAAATGAGGATATGGCATCAACAAAAAGCTGGATTTGACTCAAGACTTTTAAGAGATTGGTCGAGATCCGTAACTCCACTTGGTAAGATGAGGAAATTTAGGATAGCTGCTAATATGCCAAGACTTTTTCTTAGTACATATACAACTGATAGTTTGAATAAAATATGGAGAAAAATTATAAGCGGAGGTACTTCACAGCCTTTATTAGCACAGAGAAAAGTAAATCCATTTTCAGCAGCAGGATATTCTGGTAATCTAAGGATGGGTATTATAACTGGGATGTTAGACCTTTGGCTTTATGCTCCAGGGTCTACTGCGTTATTAATGGGAGTTCTTCCTAAAAGATTTCTTCAGGGTCAAGCAGTAAGAGGTATACAGGGAGCTGGTTCTTCTGCTATATCATCTGCACTTTTAGCTAGTACTATTTTACATGCCTTATTTACAGGAGAAGAAGATCAAGATTGGGATGAGTATGTTAGTAAGTGGGGAAGAAAATGGGTAGGTATTGGTGGTAATTGGATGATTAATATTATTCTAGGAGTATCTCAGAACTTAGGTCTTGCAGACAAGTATCCAAAGAGATATACAAAAGAACATTGGAAAAGGGTTTCTGATACAATAGTTACTAAACCTGGAACAGAGTATGTGGTTGAACCATTAGCTGATATTTTAAAAAGAAGATAATTAACTATTGTATGGATTTAATTTAATACCTTAAATTTATATATCTTTGTTGGTTGGGATTGGGCATCCAATTGACATTCAGGGTGAGCAAAGCCAGAGTCGGACGGTTTCTCTGGCTTTTGCATTATATAGAGTAGTACCGATTCCGACATTACCTTCTAAAAA
>Ga0098054_1001062_pt1 | contig 14644 bp, 27 predicted proteins | sample 16_taG_FD_75048 | JGI IMG/M metagenome (GOLD analysis project Ga0098054, IMG submission 75048) | Marine viral communities from the Subarctic Pacific Ocean - 16_ETSP_OMZ_AT15313 metaG | ecosystem: Environmental > Aquatic > Marine > Oceanic | place: Pacific Ocean | collected 2015-01-18
CTTCTTCAGCAAATGATTCATCCTCCATTGCTCTAATCTCACTAGGATTTAATTGAGTTTCAGATCTTTCATTAGCAAGAGCAAGATTAATATCATTAGTTCTTCTTGGTGGTGGTACAACTTGACCGATAGGTGGTTCTATTCCTGCTTGTGGTGAACCTGCTGGTTCACCTAAATTTTCAAAGATACCTCTTGTTTTTGCACTATTATCTATGTCTGAAAGAAGTTCTGGTGCTGTACCAACCTTATCACCACCGTACTCTACAAGTGGAGCATATATATTACTAGTATCTCCAATCATATCAGGACTTCCTGCTTCTTCTGAAAGAATAGTATCTGGCTTACCACTTACTCCAATATCAGATGTATCATATCCTGGTCCTTCGTTAGCTATAAGCTCTTGAAATTTTTGATTTAAAGTTTTAATTTGATCTATATTAAATTTTTCAGATGCTTCAGCTTCTCCGATACTTAAAATTTCCTTAGCTTTTTCACCAAAATATTTAAATATATCTAGCACAGCATTATTATCTAATTCATCTATATCTTTTATAATATTTTTACTTTCTAATAATTTATTTAATGCTGAAGAAAAAGATTTAGTTGGCCCTATTACACTCATAATACCAGTACCTTTTTTAAGGTCTTTAAAAGCTGCTATTGTTTCTTTTTCTTTAAATAATTCACGCATTTTTTCTACGGTACGATCTGTGTTACTTTTATTAAGTTGATTTCTAGCTATTCTATTTTTTCGTTTCTCTTCTTCTTCTGATTTTATATTTCTCATAGCTGTTTGAGGTGATGATACCAATTCATCAGCAAGCATTCTTTCTGTATCATCTATATTTCTAAAAGGTGGTTTATTCTTAGTTGTCATTAAACCTTTTTCATCAGCACCAGCGTATTTATATTGACTTTCAGGTAATTCTAACATATCTACAGCTTGAGCATAATTTATTTCGCGTTTTTGAAAGTTTTTTCGACCAGATTTAGCCGTTGGTACGCCTTGCCATTTTGATGCTATTTTTTCCATTAGTTTATCCATAGTTTCTTCACTAGGACTTTCAACGTAATCGGCTAGTATTTTTTTACCATTTAATTTACCATCATTTTCTTTTAATAACTCAATTGCTAGTAAATCTTGCGCTCTTTCATTAAATATATCCGTATCTTTAAATCCTTTTACTCCTCTAGCACGTAATTTTTTTTGTAGATTTCCTACGATACCATCTCCATCGGTATTAAAATAATTAGCTAAAAGTTGATACTTACCAACTGCTGATGAACCATCTGAATTATCACCTATTTTAAAACTACCATCTTTATTTTTTCCTTTAGTAGCATTAACTAATGCCCTGCCAAATTCTTTAACTTCTTTAAAAGTCATTTGACTTACAGGTTTGTTTGCAGTAGGTATATTTCTTGAAGGATCATTGTCTCCTGGTTTAAGAAAATTTCCAAAACCTACTACTACGTCATAAGGATTACCTTCTCTTTTGGTTGTTCCCTCTGATTTAGCAATCATAGCTAATATATTTTTTATTACTTGATTTTCATTTCTTGAAGCCATATTAGGTTCCTTTAGCTATTGTCTGTATTTCTACACGCATATTTTCCATGCGTTTCAGGGCATATAATTGTCCTTGCGCTCTATAAATTTCTACTTCATCGTCACTTTGTTCTAATACACGATAAGCATCTTCTTTTTTAGTAGTTAAATATATCAAAAGTAATTCATCAAAGTCGGGACCATTTACTAATGGTATTAAATCTCTTGCTGTCTTTTGATCAAGCATTACCTGCACCACCTGCCTGTTGTAGCATTGCCATTAATTCTGGAGGTAGCTGCTGTCCTCCTCCTTGAGGAGCTTGAGCTTGTTGTTGAGTACCAGCATTAGGCCCACCACCTGTAGCAAATCCTTGTTCACCTGGAGCAGGAGCTTGTCCCGTACCTATATTACCTGCACCTGCACCTGTTGGGTCCATTTGTTGTTCAGGTTGTGGATTTTGTTCAGCCATTTGCTGTTGCATCTGCTGCAATAATATAGCTTGTCTAAATGCTTCTTCAGGATTGTTTGTAACTTTATCTACATCCAAATCCATTGTAGCCGCAATCTCACGCATAATATATGGAAACTTAGCAAATGGTGCTAGTACAGGACTGCTTGCAATCTGTAGGAAACTGATAAGACGTTGAGATCTAACTTCGTTCTTCATAAAGCTTTCAGTACCTCTAGCCCTTACTTCTAGATCACCTTTTATTTCTGGGTCAAAATCAAACTGCATATTAAATGCAAATAATGCTTCACCCATTGGACGTAACATATAATCATCCATGTTTTTAATTACAGTACGTATAGAATTACTGGCCGCACCCATTAACATAGAAATACCTGATGCAGTTCTACCTGTACCCATTACACCTGTTTGACCATATGAATACGATGGAAGACCTGACGATTCATCTGATAATACTCTTGCTTTATCAAACAACATCATATTTTCACTTGACACGTTAGGAAACTTAGTACCGAATATAGCTTGTCCTGGCGCACCACCCTGTCTCCTGAAAATCTTACCAGGATATACTGTAAGATCTTGTCCAGGTGCTAGATTTGTCTCATCAACCTCAATCAATAGATTACCAGAAAGTACAGCATTATCTACTGCTAGTCTCATAAAACCATTCATTAACGTCTGGGTATCATCCATGTTTTCTGCTAAACCTACACCAAAGAAACTATATGGATTAATTTCGTATGGACTTGCAACATATGGAATACGTTTAGGGGTAAAAGGATTAATAACTAATCGTATTACCTCTCCATTACATACCCAAGCATTTATTTGTATTTCATCATCTTTAAGAAACTTATCAGGAATTTCTAGATTCTGTGTTTCTGCAATTTCTTTATCTATAGTTCCCCAAAATTCTAATACTTCATATCTTTCTACATCACCATTACTTGATGCAAATCCCTCTCCACCAAAATCTGAAGAGGTATCATTATCATTTAAACTTTCTTCCCACCATTCCTGCTGGTAATTCTCACCATATTTAATAGCGTCATCAATAGCGTTTGATCTAAAAAATGGACGCTTCTTTAATGCTCTAAGTTGTGGTCTTGTTAAACGATGACGTTCTACAGTATAAGTAGAGTCTTCCATATTATACGCATCTGGATCAGGATAAAAATCCCAGACAGATACATACTCTACTTTTGGAATTGTTTTTATTAAAGGATCATAATCACCTTCATCATCCCACATTGGATATTCTTTATCAACAGCAAACGGACCCTTCATAACAGCAGTACCAAAGAGTACACATTCAAATACAGAAAACCTTAAATGCTTTGTTGCTACAGATTCTTCTAACTGATCTTTAATTTTCTTTTCCATTTTCTTAGCTGCAACCATAGCAGGATGGAAAGTAATAGCAGTTTGTGTTTGACCTGGACCTTCTTTAAGTCCTTCTATATCACTTAAATCTTCTGTTTGTGGACCTAACATATCTTTAAGTGCGTCTGTTGTAGCACCAGGCTGAAGATCATTACCATCTCCAGGACTACCATATATATCTTGAATTTGTTCTAATGCCTGTTCTTGCTCCTGTTCTTTAGGATCTACGTGAACAGTATCTGCAACTCCATCAGGTAATGTTGTGGGTTCTACACCAATAGGAAATCTATTCTGACTAAATAAAACATCTACTAATTGACCATATGCAGCAAGTACTTTAGTTTTAGTTACTTTAATAAATACGCGAGACTTCTCAGTTTCTGTAAACTGTACGTCAGAACCGTATATACCCCGATAGTTTTTATACGCCTGTACCCACCGTTCTTCATCAGAATATCGTCTTGTTCTGGCTCTTTGGTAACGGGCTTCTACATAACCTACTAAACTATCGTAAGATTTTTCACTCTTAGTTTTTTCTTCTAACGCACTTAACTCATTTTTGTCTACCATATTTTTTCCTCTTTGGCTGTAGAGTTCTATTTACTTTTTTAGAAACAACTGATAAATTCTTTTTTCTATTATCTCTTGGGTTTCCATTCTTATGATGTACTTCCATACCCTTTGGGGGGTTTACCATTTTCCTTGCTTTATTACGTCCAGCCCTGTCTAACTTACCTTTCGCTGTACCATGTGTTCTTATATACTCTCTTCTATAATTACGTGGTTTTCTCATCTTTAATATCCAAACGTAGAATCAGAAGGCTGGTATCTAGTCTTCGGAGTATTCTCATACGCTACTCGTATATTTGTAGGTCTAGACATTATCATATATCGTAGCGCATCATATAAGTGATCTTCTGCCTTTGTATCAACATCTTCAGGATTACGTGGGTCTACTGGTAATGCTGCAATCTGACTTATTAAATTTCTACAACTATGTAGTATTTTGATCTTAGGTTCTTCTAACTCTTCATCAATTGTAAATCTCTTATGTAACTCAATCTTACCTGCAACCCTAGATCCTGGTGATCTATCTGATGGTCTAAATCTACACCCTTCTCTATTTATAGTTTCTGCAATTGATGGGCCTACATCACCTCTTTTAGCCCAACACGAACTATCTAACAATGCATCCTGTATTCTACCATCATCTGCTTCTACTTCCATAATCATCTGACCTAATTTATCAGCAGTCATCCGATTAACATATAACTCTCTATATATCCACAAACAGCCATCAAAATCAACAGCCCCCCATAGAATAGCAGAGTGGGCAGCGTATCCGAAATCTGCTGCTCTAATTCGCGTCCAGCCATTCGGAATCTCAAAACTTTCACACGTATGCACTGTTTTATCAAACTCAGGAAATGCACCTTCTTCAACTACATCCCAATCGCCATATAAAAACTGTTTCCTTTTTACTTCAGGTAGTGATGCTAACATAGAAACATAACTAGCGTCCTGTGTCAAGTAGGGATTATCCCAAACTGATGCAGATATAAACTTTCTAGTTAATTCGCTTGTTAATGTTCTTCCATCTACCTCGTATTCAATCTTTTCAGTTATCCTTGTATTAGGTTCAGCAGGTTCTATAAACATCTTCTTAACCCAAGCTGATCCTATATTACCAGGGTTTCCTGTTGCCCTCATATGTAACGGTATAGAGGGATCTGTAGTACGCAAAGATGATCTAAGAAAATGCCAAATATCAGGATTTGCATACTGTGGTAATTCGTCTACTCCAATCCAAGAATACGATTGTCCTTGGTATCTTAGCACATCTTGTAAGTTTTCGCAATACCCAAATTCTATTCTGGCTCCACTAGGGAAGTACCACGTATTCTCTTGTGCCTTAAACTTTGCTCCAGGTGCAGCTTTAGGATATAACTGCTGCGTCTGAAATATAACATCTCTTAATTCTGGCATCGAGCGTCTTATAAGTAATGCACGATGCATAGGCTTTTCTATAAATCTTAAAGGTGCTATAAGAAGAGAATAAGTTTTACCCCCACCTCTTGCACCTCCATAGAAAACCTCACGTTCATTTGCAGCAAGAAAGTTTGCTTGAGGTCCTGGATTAGATTTAAAAACAACTTCAGGTTCTTTCGCTACTGCATCCGTAAAGTCTAGAGGTTCTTCAGAAACTACGCCTCTATCTAATGCTTTATTTAATCGTCTCTTTGCTTGGTCTGCTTTAATCCTAGTTTGCTTTTCCGTGTTTTTGAGGTCTTCGATCTTTCGTTGTTTGGGAGATAAAGAACGTCTGCGTGTTTTTCTCCTAGTCTCCAACTCCTCTTCAGTCCATGCCAACTTGTGTAACCTAGTAGCAGACAGTTTTCTACTAGTTTCATTTTCTAACCACGTTGCTACCTTCCTAACCGAATGGCCTCCCTCACGTATTTGCATAATCGCACGATCAAGGCATTTAAATGCGTCAGTATCTGGAACATACCAGCTATCGCCCTGTTTCTCCACGACACGATCATATCCCCAAGGGATTCTACCAATTGCTTTAACTTTTGTACGTACTCCATTCTTATCCTTCCGTTTGATCATTATCTTCCTCAAGAGGGGGTAATATTACAACAGCAGATGCAACACCTTTATGTTCAATCTTTTCTGTTTTAACTATACCAGTACGATCTAATATTTCTTTTGCAGCGGCTAACTTTTCACGATTGCCTAAAGCACTAGGATCATCTAGAACACCAGACATAGACAATACTGCTTTAGGTGCATTAGCCGCAAGCATGTTTTCTGCCCTGTCTATTATTTCAGATTTCATTGTACGAATTAATCTAGCTGGATACTCCGTCTCTGCATACCCTGCCATATTCATAGCTTGACGAAAATTACCATTAGCTTCACCAAACAATGCATTTAAGAATGTTTCCTGTTGTTCAGTCACATTAATAACCTTTCTTATACATTCCACCTCTTTGGGTAAAACCACCTTCTTTTAATTTTTTTTCTGGTTTAGAAGCTTTCCAGACAGGATCATCTACTTCTTGCTGTATTTTTTTTAGTTCGCTTATAGGAATTTCTTTTCCCTCTTGAATAATTTTTAATTTTTTAAGAATTGGGTTTCTGGGTAAACCCCACTTTTTTTCGCCAGACATTTAATTATTCTCCATTTCTTTTACCTTTACTAATATAAGCCTTTATTCTTTTTGCAGACTTACTTTTTTTACCTTTACTAATATATCCCTTTATTCTTTTTTGGAGTTCCATAAATCAAATAAGACCTTTACCTTTTCTTTCAGTGTGTCTATCTCACCATGCATCTTTGCTAATACTATTACAAGCGTTATAAATCCAAGTGCAATAGGCCATCCTTGTACGATTACTGACCATCCCTCTCCCATATCACAACTACTACCCCCTGTTACTTATACGATCTCTAAGACACCACGCTGTCTCCCCCACCAAACTATGATCGTCTTCCCACTTTAAACTTTAACCGAAAAAGACTCGCCGCAACCACACTGACTATCTGCCATTGGATTAGATACCTTTAAATACGTACCACCTAATTCTTTAACATAGTCTATTTTACTTCCTAACGTATACATAACACTCATACCGTCAATTATAAGGGATACTCCATCGCCTATATCTATTATCTCATCTTCTTTAAGAGGACCATCAGAAAAATCCCATATGTATGAGAACCCTGAACACCCCCCACCTTTAACTCCAAAAGCTATATACTCTTTATTATGTTCCTTTGTAATATCACAAAGATAATTCTTAGCTTCCTGAGTAATATCCAGCATTTATACTACATGCCTTTTAGTTGTTGTCTTCTCTCCTGCCTCTATACGTCTTCCCATCTCTTCATTTATAAACTTTCTGAACTGTTCCAGGTCAGCATATAATAAATGTTGTCTATACTCAAACCAGAGTTTAAGTATTTTATCTGCCATTTCTAATTGTGTTATATCATCTTCCATAGCGGAGACTCTAGTCAATGTTTTCCATTTTAAACATATCCAGATCTCTATCAGTATGACAATTGCATCTACATATGTCGGGATCACAACCGCATTCCTCGCAACTATCACACTTACATCCTGTAAGGGTATCTGTATTATTCATAACCATAACACTATCCTCCATTACTATTGTATTCTCTCCGCTAATTACATCGTCTACTAAAATACTCTCTTGACCGCAACCCCCAGTATTCCTAACTACAGCCATATCGTCCATCCTACCTCCGTAATAGTTCCGATAATATCCCATTTATCATTTCTTACATGGGCCTCTCTTAGTAAAACCACCCTTTTTCATCTTTATCTTCTTTTTAGGGGGTCTACCTACTTTAGTTCCATACGTACCTGGACCTTGGGGCATGATTCTCTCCTATATACTATAAAAAAAAGGGAGTCACCTACTGTAATTTGAAAAAACTCCCTAAAATACACCTATTTTCGCTGCAATCACCTTTAAAACAGTATACCTAGTCACCACAGTCTCCTCAAAGAAAGGATATCTAGTCACAGTAGGTATTATATTACAGATTATATCACATTTTATATAAATTGTCAAGAAAAAAATAATATTTATATAAAATTACAGTTAGTTTACGCAATAGTGTTACTTATTTATAATCTTATACAACTACTATGTTTACAAATTACTTATTTAATGCTAAAATTTTAGAATAAATAATGAATTTAGTATAAATTAGAGTACCCCCGTTGAATATTTAATAAGATACTTCGTTTGGATCTCCGTATCCAATTAAAGATACAGGATCTTATCATATTTTTACCTGTTTGTCAACCCCTAAATTGCATTTATAGGTAAAAAAGTGTGTATTTCTAGGTATATGTAAGTTTACATCTTATTTTTGGTAATTTTTCATAACCACGTATACGTATAACGGGGGGAGGGGTGGTGGCGATTGCCCTACCTTCCAAAAAAGAACAAAACGTGAACACTTCCTATCGAAAAATCCATGCCAACAAATGCCCATTTTAAAGACATCTGATATTATTTTGAGTAGCTCTAAAGAGTGATTGGACTATTGACACGTTTAGACCCTAACGGATCAATTGTGGAGGGTTTATCCTATCCAGCCCATGTGGCGGAAAAGCTGCACCAGTGGTACAAGTTTTATTCTATTGATAACATAATCGAAATGTATTCATGCTAAATTAGCATCAATCCAGGAACCATGTAACCTTTTCTTTAATAGCTATACGTGCTACCATTCTTCAGGCGATATTGCCTAAAACCCGTCACGAAATAAAATTACGTGGCATTTTAGATAAAGGAATACACTATGTCCAAATTAGATATAACTTTTACTCCCGAGTTCTACGAGCGTATTGAGCTAGCCCATGAACAAATTGCGGAGGACAACGCGAACCAATCAGAAGGGAATAAACAATATGTGCTTAACCTTCTGAATGATGATCATAGCGGAGTTAATTTACTTCTAGCTTGTTACGGTGAGGCTTTCGATATGAAGGAAGCGCGAGGCGGTAAGCAATTATCAGGCAAGGATTTGATTGAGCTAGGCTTGTCTTCCTCCGATAAAGAGGAGGCAAAAACATTGCGTAAAATGCGCGACGGATGTGCGAAGCTATACGATGCCAAGAATGAAGGCACGAAAGAACAATTTGTGCAATGGGTCTCGGACCATTCCGAATTTGCATACGCCACAATCTGGGATGCAATCCGCGCATGTTTCCGCAAAGATACCGATGCGAAAGCCAACCCAAAGCCAACCGATTTAAAAGCATTCGCCGTCAAGATCATAGAAGGCATTGCAAACAGAAAGTTTGATAATGACGAACAATTCAATAAAAATGAAATTGAAGAAATTGCAATGTTGATCGGCTTGCAAGTAATGCCAAAAGATATAATTGTCCCAACCTCAACCGCGACGAAAAAGAAGAAAGTTGCATAACTAAAACTTGTACCACTGGTACAGCTTTCAGGGTCGGCCTTAATTGGTCGGCCCTTCTTTTTTTTGCTTTTTTTTCTACATTTTTTATGACAGGAATTATGATAGGAGGAGTGGAGGCGTTGAGTGAGTGCGTTGAGTGAGTGCTGTACCAGGTGGTGGAGGATTAAACTTGTACCAGTGGTACAGCTTTTTTTGGTGTGAGTTTGAGTGTACCAGCTACCCTTTACAATCCCCAGTATACATGGTATTATATATACATAATCAAGGAGTAATAAATGACTAAAGTAATAAAACATAACTTTCTAAAGTCTTCTGATTTATGTAGAACTAGCTGGACTTTTCCCGTAGCACTTAATGACGATCAGCGTACATTGTCGCAGGGTGTCGGAGCAGTTACAGTTCAGAACTTCAAAGATCAGTTGGATCAAGAAAGAAAGAAACAGGTTCTTCTCAGATTGTTGAGTGAGGACTAAACTTGTACCAGTGGTACAGCTTTTAAGAAAGGAAAAAAAGCAATGAGCCAACCAAAAGAAATGCTGGAAGATTTCTTCCTGAACTTTTTAGACCAAGGTTTTAGTGAAGAAGAATGTGAAGAAAAAGCTAAAACAAGATTTGAGAAATGGAGTGAAGACAATGGAATATTCGATAACTGATTGGGTATTACTCGAAGCAACTGTACTTTCTTTATTACTTGTTGCACTCTTTTTCGCGTTAGGACATTACATTGAGTGGAATACCCGTAAACAAATTAGAAAAGATAAAGGAGAATAACAATGCCTAGAACTAATTTTGGAAAGACCCGAACCCATGATAAACCATATGCTATTTACTCAGATGGTAGAGGGTGGGAATGGAGAGTACTCAAAACCTACAAACATTCTTCTGCTGAGAAAAATGATGGCTTTGCTAGATGGTTTGTATCTGCTACATCACCCATGATGCACGGTGGATCGTATGAGTATGGAGATACCTATTGTCGAGATATAAAGGACAATGGATTAGTAAAGTTAGTATTAGCTGATGACACATGGTTAGAGGAGTATGGTGATCAAAATGTTTGAACTGGTAGCTACGGTGATAATGATAACAGTGTTTATTGTTATCGCCATAATGAGTGTAATAATATTTAGATGAGGAATTTGTAATATGAGAACGATTGTTCATGTTAATCAGGGCAACATTCGGCAGAACATCAAGCGTGATCCGAATGATCGACTGCCAGTGCTGAGAGCGCAGGGAGACTTTGATACTTTGTATGGGGATCATATTGATATTATTGATCCCGATACTAATGAGGTTATAGCATCAGTAGTGTATCGCCCTGATGATCCTCTCTCTTGTGGAGCGAGAGTCTGGATCGAGACTGACAACGATGTAGTAGTAGGAGAAAATCAATGCAGCCACTAAACTACAATGAGTCCAAAGAGATTGTTGGATCATTCTCTAACACCAGTAAAATGCCAGGATCTTCTACAGGTTTGAGTGCATTATTGTGTGGAGTTGGTAGCAAACTCAGGAAGATTGTAGGCTCTGTATGCTACGACTGTTATGCACTCAAGGGTATGTATAGGATGCCAAACGTGAAGAATGCTCATGCTAAACGAGAGGCAGGTATCTCTCATCCTAGATGGGTTGAAGCGTTTGTAGTTATGCTCAATCATCACGCCAGTTTTGCAGTACCATACTTTAGATGGCATGACTCTGGTGATATCAGGAGTGTCGAGCATTTCGCTAAGATCTGTGAGATATGCGTTATGAGTCCACATATTAGGCACTGGATACCTACCAGAGAGAACAAGATCATCAGTGAGTATGTACGTCTAGGTGGATTGATCCCAGATAACTTATGTGTGAGATTGTCTGCTCCTATGGTTGATCAAGGTCCAGTTAAGACTGTGGACTACAATACTTCTACAGTGCATAATCCTCTTACAAGGTGGGTAGGTAAAGAGTGTCAGGCTTATCGTACTAGTAAGGATGGTAAGATCATGGCAAGAGAAGTATACTTAGAATTGACAGATGAAGAGAGGAAGGCGTATAAGAAGACTTCAGGATATTGCGGTTCATGCCGTGATTGTTGGAGCAAGGATGTTCCTAATGTTAGCTACCTCATACACTAGAAAGGAAATACAATGAGTGTTGCGAGTTTATTAATGGCAGGTTTTCCTTGTCAGGATTTATCCATTGGCGGGAAAGGTGCGGGACTTTCAGGTGCAAGGTCAGGGCTTTTTTATGATGCTTTGCGTGTACATGAGATGCTTAACCCTGATTACTTTCTCTATGAGAATGTCGCTTCTATGAAGAGACAAGATAGAGACATCATCTCTAAAGAGATTGGAGTTGAGCCTATCGAGATCAACAGCAACCTAGTCAGCGCACAAAACAGGCGTAGGCTTTACTGGACTAACATACCGTATGCTGGATTACCAGAAGATCGTGGAGTGTTGCTCAAGCATATACTAGAGACTAACGTAGACCCAAAGTATCTAGCAGGACAAAAGCTTCTGGATAATTATGCTGGAGGTAATCAGTTGAATCCTGACTACAAATCTCAGGCAAATACAATACACGATCATAATAAGAAAAGTCCTTGCATAGCTGCTGGCACTCATGGGTATGCGATTGGTTATGTAGATGCTGAACACTTTAAGTATGGTGATATGGAAGAGGTGATGGTCAATTCTAAGAAGTGGCGTAAGCTATCTCCTCTTGAGTGTGAGAGATTGCAGACACTGCCAGACAACTATACCAATCATGTATCCAATACTCAGAGGTACAAGATGATTGGCAATGGATATACAGTAGATGTTATAGGTCATATACTAAAAGGTCTTCCCGAAGATATCGATACAGTCTATAGTTTATTTGATGGTTGCTCGATGGGTCAAATGGCATTGATCCGAATAGGGAAACTTACTGCTGACTACAGGTACTTTAGCAGTGAGGTAGACAAGTATGCCATAGCTGTAACCCAAGCTAACTTCCCTGAAACTATACAGCTTGGGAATATTCAAAACGTAACTTTATGTGACATAACTAAAAAAGGAAGATGGGATGAGGATTTCAGTGAGAACAGCGTCTAAGTTTCTTAATACTAATGAGGATCACATTCGTTTACTAGCGAGTGAGGGAGACATTAGTAAGGTAGTAGATGGTAAGATAGATTTACAAAGTATTGTAGACTATCAATGGGGTAAGATATTTGATAGAAGGATTATGCACGATGCTATACGGGATTATCATGGCTTCTAGGAAATTATCTGATACTATATTTGAGTTAGTTTGGAAAGCTGCCCATAATAATCCTGGATATGGTATGAAGGAATTGAATTTAATCCAGAGTATGCACCCGACTCTTGATATGAATACTTTAAAAAAAGTGATGGGTCATGCGAAACGCACTCCTAAAAATGTGGAGTGGAATATTATTAAGGCAAGGTCAACTAACTAAAAAGGACAACTAACATGGCTATAATGTGTGAAGTTTGTGGGAAATCAAACCCTAATAGAGCAGTAATGATTGAAGAAGTTTTTACGACAGAAAACAGAACAGAAGGTATGCTGGATATTTGGGTAGGCATAGACTGTCGATGCTACATTAACTTTTCAATTGATCAACTCTTAACTATAGCAGAAGGAAAGGAGGAAGAAGATGATTGAGACAATAATGATAATAGTTGGAGGAATTTTAATAGTCGGTGTATTCGTTTATGTACACTGGGATGCGAGGAAGAAATGACCTTGATGTATATAGCAATCTATGTTACAATAACATTATTAGTAATATTAAAATGATGAGGAGTTAGCAAATGTCTAACACAACTACAGTAATACAAAGAACAAACCGTTTCACTGGTAATAAAGAAGTGGTTGAGATTGATAACAAAGCTGCCTCAGTTGGCGGTGATGTAGGTGGTAGGGTATACAAGCAATACCTTACGAGATTAATAATGAATAAGTATAGAGTGCTTGGTATTCGTAACCTCTCTGATGGAAGGTTTGTAGCATGAAAATTACACAGATAAATAGAGAAGTTTGTAAGCAACTTAGAGTTGATATGAACGAAGCGATTAAAGCCAAGCTAGAAGAATATGGTTTGGAAGGAGAGTTTTTAAACGGTTCTTTCGATGATGAGTTGGTAACATTCAAAGTCGATATCAAGATTGCAGGTGCAATGGATAAACATGATAAACAACTCTCAGGTAGTTTAAGTTGGTATGCTAAACATATGGCGAATACTTTTGAATTAGATGAGGAGTTGATACTCAATGAAGAATATCTACATGGTAGAGAAAAGTATAAGCTAGTTGGGTACAACTCTAAGGCTAAAAGATATCCATTGATTATGGAGAATATAGAAAGTAAAAAGAGATATAAGTTTGATGAGTCTATAGTTAGAAACAATCTATTAAGGAGAGTAGCATGAGTGTCGAAGAATTATTTACATACGGAGATGACGAGAAGATAGCTTATCTTGAGAAAGAAAATATCTCTCTCATGCAAGATAACCGTATATTAAATAGTATTATCCAGAAGCAGGATGAAACAATAGATTTGCTAACAGAGAGGGTAAACAAGGCTAATCGAGAGAAACTTAGGAGAATGGTAGTGTGATAACTTATGTATACCTAGCTATACTTTGCAATATTGCACTGTTAGCATGGGTAATTTATTTATCTTATAAAATTCACATACTCTCAATAAGGCTAAGAGAAGTTTTAGAAAACTACATAGACAAGGAGCAAAATAATGTCAGTTGATAGTGTAACCACAAGTTTATTTCATTACCCTGTTATTGATATGGATGGTAACGTAATAGGATATGAGCAGAAGCGAGTAGGCTTTCATAAACAACAGTTAGATGCAGAGCATACTAGGCTAAAGGATCGGGCAGACTACTTGCAGCCTAGCAGGTATCGCGTAGACCCAAGTAAAATAATAGATGTAGAGGTATAGTATGAATAACTGGGATGCCTCGAAACAACTCCTATTTAGTTGGGTAAGCTCTTGTCCGAAAGGATGGGTTCCTCACTGGTATGAGAGCGAAGCAGGTAACGTAACACTGCATATAATTAGGGAAGAAAAGATAAAGGAAGCTCCCGAAGATGTGCAGGAACTATTAAGAAAAGCGAGAGGTAGATAATGTCTGAAAAAACGTATACTTTTAAGCGCATAGAAATCTATGTGGAAGAAGTAGTAGCAGTAAATGAAAGAGAGGCTTGGGATGTGATTGAAGCATTAGATGACGGAGAGTGGATATCA
>Ga0098054_1001065_pt1 | contig 14610 bp, 15 predicted proteins | sample 16_taG_FD_75048 | JGI IMG/M metagenome (GOLD analysis project Ga0098054, IMG submission 75048) | Marine viral communities from the Subarctic Pacific Ocean - 16_ETSP_OMZ_AT15313 metaG | ecosystem: Environmental > Aquatic > Marine > Oceanic | place: Pacific Ocean | collected 2015-01-18
AAGATCCTCCCGGTGATCAACTCACTGAGTCAAACCGGGGTCATCGTACCGGACGAAGTACTGGAAAATTTTACGCGGCAAGTTCTCCGGCTTCCTAAAGCGGACCCAGCAACGGCCCGGCAATATACCCGCGGCCCCGATTCACCTTTCGCAGAAAACGGAAACCCAACAGCAGACGAACCGGAGGTACAGACAGATGGGGATTAGAGCAGCACTCTCCGGACTATGGAGCGGACTTTGGGCAATGGACCCAAGAGAGCTCGAGCAATTTGCACGGGACCTCTATGGCGCACAGACCGATCAAGAATTTCACGCGGGAATGTATGGCACCACCACCACAGACATCGAGCTCTACTCCGTTGTTGATGGAGTGGCCCAAATTCCAATCCAAGGGGTTATCCTAAAGCAGGTACCCAACGTAATGCGTTGGCTTGGTATGCAAGCGACAAGCACCACAGAGACGGCGCTAGCACTAGAGACAGCTCTCTCAGACGACACGGTCTCTGAAATTGAGTTCTACGTAGACTCTCCAGGCGGGACGGTCTCGGGTGTTCAGGAGCTCGCGGACCTTATCGCAACGTCACACAAGCCCACCACCTCAGTCATTTCCGATATCGCGGCAAGTGCGGCCTATTGGCTTGGAGCTCAAGCGGATCATGTGGTGGCGAACCCATCCGCGTTGATCGGTTCGATCGGCGTTTACCGGGTGATGATTGACAGTTCCAAGGCGTACCGAGACGAAGGACTGGAAGTCCACTTGGTCCGCTCTGGTGAGCACAAAGGGACCGGGACTCCTGGAGCTCCAATCTCTGCGGCAGAGCTCGCAGAAGAGCAAAGACTGATCAACCAAGTGGCGGACATGTTTATCGACTCGGTAGCAATCGGGCGCGGCATGACGAGAGAGCAAGCGGGCAAACTGGCCACCGGCCAAGCTTGGTTTGCAGCGGATGCGGAGCGGCTTGGACTCATTGACGAAGTAAACGGATCAACGGTTGGCGTTGCATCCATAGAACCCGCGGAAGCGGATCAGGAGGATCTCACCATGGATGGTGATGACATTGGAAGCGCCAACGCTGCGTTGGTGGAGGAGCTCGAGTCTGTGAAAGCAGAGCTCGAGGCATACAAGGCGGAAGCCCAGACGGCCAAGGTTGCATTAATTGCGTTTAGAGAGAGCCAGAAAGCGGATCTCATCAACGCGGCAATTGCGGACGGTCGAGTGGTTCCAGCAATGGCGAAGCAGATCGAAGGATTTGCGGAAGCGTGCGGGGACAACGTTGGTCAGCTCAAGGAATTCTTGGAGGCATTGCCTAGCCAAGTTCGTCCGGAAGCTCAAACCGTAGCACCAGCGGCGGACAATCGAGCAGAGCTCTCAGACTCGGATCACGCAGTCTGCAAGCTTCTCGGACTAGAACCGAATGAATTTATTAAAAACGGACAGTGGGACGCGTTGTCTCACAATGGTGAACCAGTGAAGGGGGTACACTAAGATGACAGCTCTAAGCGCGTCACGCATGACAAAATCACGGGGTGTTGGACGTAAGGTCAAGTATCTCATGGCGGCTTCTACCACCTGCTATCAAGGCGGGATGGTGTGCCTAAACTCAGCAGGTTTGGCAATCCCAGCGGCTGCGGCTTCAGGTAACAAAGCCGTCGTGGGCGTAGCGGTTAAAGACATTACTAGCGCCGGATCCGGTTCTTACTGGGTAGAGGTTCTAGAAGGTGAATTCAATTTCGCTGGGGACACTCTTGAGCAAGAGGACGTAGGAGCGATTGTCTATGCAGACGATGATCAAACCATTGATGAGACTCAGGCGTCCAATGCTCCCGTAGCTGGACGTCTTATTGAATACGTTGGCGCCTCAGAGGGTTGGGTCCGAATCGGTCCTGATACCATCGTAGCATAAGGAGATTAGAAAATGAGTTTACTTTACAGCGCAACAAGCTTGGAAAAAGGGCTTAAAACTCTCTTTCTCCAAAACTTCTCAGCAGAGTCTACACTCGCGGATCGTCTTTGTTTCGTCGAATCTTCGGCGTCTGACAAAGAGAAATACGAGTGGCTTGGACAAGCTCCCCAGATGGCGGAGCTCGTAGGTGAGCGTAAGATCACGCCACTTTCGAGCACTGGCTACGAGCTTGAGAATACCACTTACGAGAGCACGGTCTCAATTAGCCGGAACCATCTAGAGGACAACCAAACCGGATCAATCCGGCGACGTATCCAGCAGATGGCTCAGACTGCTTCGGCTCACGTCAATAAGCTGGTGATCAACGCTTTGATCAACGGAACCACAAACACGGGTTATGATGGCGCGGCGTTTTTCGCCAACAGCCATACAGCGCGGGGTGACTCCGGAGCTCAAGATAATCTCTTGGCTGGATCAGCTACCACTACCGCAGGCCTAGCCACGGACTTGGCAGCAGCGAAGGCATCAATGCTTAATTTCCTAGACGAGGCGGGCGAGCCCTTCCACGGTGATGGAAACTTGGCGTTGACGGTTGTGGCACCACCGGCACTTGAGAAAAACTTTCGGGAAGTTCTCGGGGCTGGCGTCATTTCTCAAACTGACAACATGCAAAGCGGCATGGCGGACTTGGTGATCTCACCACGTCTTACTGACGCTGATGATTGGTACGTTCTTAGAACTGACAATCTAGCGCGTGGTCTGATTTTCCAGCAGCGATCACCCATTGAGTTTTCGGCTCTTGAGTCAAACACCGAGAGCAGCTTTCTCAAGGAAGTGTACATGTACGGCGTTCGTGCACGGTACGGAGTCGGGTACGCATTTTGGCAAAGTGCAATTAAGACGGTCAACTAATACGTCGGGCCAGCAGTAGCGGCAAGACAGGGACGTCCGGTCAACCCCAAGGATCGGGCGTCCCGTTTTGGGGATAGTATGATTTTCAAACTAAAGCTCAAAGAGCGACAGAGACCGGTCAAGATACGAGACGGCAAAGGCGGCGAGATGCAACGCGTCACCGCGGACGAATGGGTCACCTTTAAAGGTTTCTCAGAGGTCCCCGACTTTATCGAGATTGATACAACTCTCGAGATCGAGATCGCACCAGAGATCACGATCACACCGGCCCCGGCTGCAGTGGTAAGCGAGTCACCACCACCAGCAGCGAAACCCGCTAAACGGCGGCGGGGTCGTCCACCTAAGAAAAAGGCACCGGAACCGGAAGCGGAACCGGTAGCAAGCGAGGATTGATCGGTGGGTACTTATTGCAGCAATGCCCAAGTGGCGGCTCGGCTCCCATACCGCACGTTTAGCGGTTCGAGCTCCCCGTCCACGTCTCAGATCGACGAGTGGATCGATGAGGCGGAGGCAATGCTACACGGACTTTTGAACGCGGTAGAGGTCTCAACCCCAATCTCTGGGGCTGACGGGATCAAGATCATGCGTTCATACGTTCTTGATTATGCAGTAGGTCAAACACGGATCGCTCTAGCGGCGGCGGGTGGTGACGGTGACAACGACGCGGGGATCGACCAGCTCGATCGGTTTTATGAAACCGCGAACGATATCGTCCGCAATCCTATGAAGTACTCCGCCATGTTGGCGGGTGGTTCTGGGTCTTCAGCAGCTCGGACTCTCCGCGGGTACCAGACGGACAATGATGATTCTAAGACCGTCTCCGGCGGTGACTTTAAACCCAAGTTTACAACGTCGGAGGGGTTCTAATGCCTAGCAATCCAAACGGCGTTTGGAATATGGGTTTCGAGCATAAGATGGCCCCGGTTGTCTTAGCATTTCGGGACGCGGAAAAAGGGCTCCAGGGATATAAACCCGCTTTCAAGAGAATAGCTATAGAGCTCTCGGACCATATCCGGAAAAACGTAAGAGCGGGACAAGCCCCAGACGGTACCAAGTGGAAGCCACTATCAAAGCGATACGGACGCAGAAAAGGCGGACGTGCGGCGGGTGTTGCATCCGGTAAGCTAATTCAGACTCTTGGGAATCCAGCGCAAGCCACTATCAGATTGACTAAGACTAGACTTCGTTTTGGTGTGAGGGACCTGCCCTATGCGCGGACGTTTCAGTTTGGACGGAAAAAGGGGCGCGGAGCTGGAAGCGCCACCGGGCGAGCAAACAAGCGAACACCAATCCCACCGCGTCCACTTCTCTTTAATAACGATGTGATGGAGAACGACCCCTATTTTCTGCTTATTGAGGAAATGCTGGCGGACTACCAGGACGAGATAATCGATAAGGTGTATCGGAAAATGTGGGGATTAGCGCGTGGCAGGTGAAAAGCACATAGACTTGGCGGTCACGAGTTTGAGAAACTATCTCAACTCTAATTTGGCCACCTATCTCCGGGCGGTGGAGAGCGCCCAGAGCTTGAGCACCAACGCGTTGACGGACCCGGTTGAGGTTCTCTCGCATAGAGCTCCGTTTGATAACCGGTCTCCACTTGTCGAAGTCTTTGACGAAGGCTGGTCTTTTATCAACGAACGGCAACGCTTGATCGTGGTGGATTGCACGGTCTCGGTTTGTTTCATTTCAGACGCGAACCTGTCCAATGCAGAGCAGTTTATGAGGCGTTATATCACCGCGGTGATTGATACCATTCGAGTGGACTCTACCCTCTCGAGCAAGGTGATCGCAGCAATACCAACAGACGGATCGTCCGCAATGGCGCGGGGTGACACGTCCACAACACGATACATCTATACCCAAGGGGTAGAGGTCCACGTTTATCAGGGGTGACCAATGGCGAGCATTAAACCAACTCGAGACGTCTGGCACGGTGGGCACTTGGTCCCGGCGGACTACTCGATCGAAGTCTCAGACGCGGCTCTCCCCTCCTATCTAGCGGATGGGTGGGTAGTCGCTGACGAAGAACCACAGCAAGACGAACCAGAAGAAACCGAAGATCAGGAGGATTGATCCATGGCGGCATTTCAGCACATACCAACAGGCATTCAGCAAAAGTTTTGGGTCACTAAAGAAGCGGCGGACGGTTACAACAGCTATACAGCGGTAGCGGCGGCGGATGCGGTCCCACTTATCGAGCTCAGTATCCAACCCAAAAAAGAGTTTCTCAAATCGAGAGAGAGACGCGGCACGGCTTCATTGACTAATGAAGTAGCGGGAGCGGCTGGCGGTACCTGGAGCGCTAAGGCGTATCTAGCCCCGGAAGGTGGCACGGTCACCAATGCCCCGGACATCTCTGAAATACTTGAGGCGGCTTTTGGTTACACCAACAACAGCACCGATCGATCCTATCTTGTGGGTTCAAGCGGTACTGAGAAAACCACTCCTCTCTCTTTGCAGTTCGTAAGAACGGCGGGCCCCGGTTTGTATGAGCGGATCATGGGGTGCTGGGTTGAACAGGTAGATATTGAGATCTCTCGGGACATTCCCACCATCTCCTTCTCTGGCGGTTTCGCCACTCACACCTATGCGTCATCCGCATATACAGCGGGGACCATTTCGAGCTCTGGAACCACGGTCACAGTGGACGCGGGCCACATTGACAAGTTCAAAGCGGACTCCTTTATCCAGTTTAACGAGGCGGGAACGATTGAGGCGAACGGAAGCCCCGGCAGCGAGGCGGGTTATAGAATCACCAGCGTCGATAAGAGCGCTAACACCTTTGTAATTTCTCCGGGAGCCACTGAAGAGATTACGGACAACTCAACAATTGAGGCGTTCCACATCTTGGCGCAGACATTCACCGCCACCAACGTCCCGATCAGCGGCGCGGGTTCTGGTCTGACCATGAACTCAAAAACCGCGGGCTTTATCTCGTTCAAGTGTTCAATCAAGACCGGGATCAAGGGACTGGAAGAAGCAAACTCCACCGTCCCTACTCACCTTGTACTTGGTGATCGGGAAGTCACCGGAGAGATCTCCACCTATGCACTAGCGGAGGACGTGGACTCCGATGAGGGTGTAATGAGGTTTTGGGGTGGCGCGTTCGACGGTGACACAATGGCAATTTCGGCACGAGCTGGAGAGGACACCACCAAGAAAAGAGCAGTGGTTAACATTCCTAAAGCTCGAGTTGAGGTCTCTCCAATTGAGATCCCAGAATCAGAAGAAGCAGTAATCAACTTTGCTTTTACAGCTCTACGAAGCGCGGCAAACGGTGACGAGATCACTTTAGATTTTACATAAGGAAAAACAATGGCGCGGAAAGTCTTGGGGCCCAAACCTAACGAGGTTCGGGAGTTCGTCCCATCCAGTTTTGACAATCAAGAGGATCCGGAACCGGTGACGGTCTGGATCAAGGATCCAACCGAGGGTGAGAAACGGAAGCTTGTGGCGCTCCAGCATGAAATGCAGGGCGACCAAGTAAAGTTAAACGCGGACGTCTCAGTGATGGTGGCGTGGCAGACGGAGACCGTTAGACGTCATGTGACCAAGGTTTCTAATTACTCTATGCGCGGCGTTGATATTACCAACGGGGATCAACTCGCGGATCACGGTGAGTCTGAGATCCTGGCAGAAGTGGCACTAGAGGTGTTTATGGCCTCGAGCTTGGACAAAGACGAAAAAAAGCACTCAGACGAGCGGTCCGACTTCTCCACGGAAACGACCCATCGCCAAGATGGGATTGTGGACAATGTGTCCGGCTCGGTGAGCACATCCCGCGAAATTGTGACGGAGTACGAAGCCACGGCTTCGTGTATGTAACGGCCAATGGAGCGCGGTTCGATAGGTGCCCAAAGAGCTGGATGCAGACGGACGGACGATGGGCCATTGATCTAGTCAAAGACTGGAAGTGGGCCACAAAGCACCACCAGCTACCCCGTCCGGGCGGGATGCTGGATCAACCGGGATGGTGGGTCGATGGCGTGGAGCTCATTGACCAAGAAATCACCAAGTTAGGGGCGTTCAATGAGTCGCAAAGGTGAACTAATTGTTGAGGCCAAGATCAAGGATCAGGCCTCCGTCCAAGCTGGCAAGATTGCCGACGAGCTCGAAAAAGCCCAGAATAAAATTGCCGGTGGTGATGAGAAGATGGCGAAGTCTGCCAACGCGGCAAGGCTTGAACGCCAGAGAGCTCTCCCGGTAAATCAGAAACTTAAGTTTGAAATGGAGAAACTAGCCGCGGCTGGTGATGAGGTCGCTTTAGCGACTATCCAGCAGAAAGAATCTTTTGAGCTCGCCAAGAGAGAGGCCAAACTTTACCTCAAAGCAAACGAAGAGATCCCACCGGAGCTACAAAAACAGCTCGAAGTGACGGAAGATCTCGCGGTGGAAACCGCGGACTATGGCGCAGCGGCCAAGAAAAGCTTTCTAGCGGTTGGCGCGGCTATCGGTGGGGCTGGTCTCGCTTTGGGTGCGATGGCGGTCAAGTTTGCAGCCAACGCAGACGCGGCGATCAAAGACGCGGAGCGGATGGGGATCAGTGTCGAGCAATACACGGCACTTGATCACGCACTGCAGATCTCTGGGACTTCCATGGAGGAAATGAAACCAGCGGTCACAAAACTGAACAAGCTGATCCGTGATGCGGCGGCGGGCTCTGGAGAGGCGGCCAAGAAATTTGAGCGGGTTGGAGTGAGCGCCACCAATGCGGACGGGTCACTAAAAGACGTTAACCAAGTCATGCTTGAGGTTGCGGACAAGTTTAAGGAAATGCCCAACGGGGCCCAAAAGTCAGCACTAGCGATCGATATGTTCGAAGAGTCTGGGACTCGGATGGTCCAGTTTTTAAACGCTGGATCTGAGGGGATCACTCAACTTACGGATGAGGCGGCAGAGCTCGGGAACGTTATAGGGACCAAGGCGGCGCGTGATTCTGAGGTATTCAACGATAATTTAACCCGGCTAAAGGGATCCTTTGTCGGGACGTCTAACACCATCTCAAGCGCTATGATCCCCGCTTTCAATTCCATCCTAGATGGAACCGCTAAAATGTCCGGTGGCTTCCGAATGAACAAGGAGGACGCGGGAGCCATGGTGGCCACGTTCCTAGAAATGGGGAGAATGGTGGGAGAGGTCTTTCTGGGAATCGGACTCCGGATCGGCAACTTTTTCCGCGGTTTTGATTTTATCGTGAATTCGGTTGTGGGTGGAGCTCTAGATAAATTCGCTTTCCTTGCCAGTTTCATCAATGACGATCTGGCCATGAAGGCGGAGCAGATGGGCCAAAAGTTCGCGGCATCCGCGGACGCCACAGGCCTGGCAATGGCGGAGGCAGAGCTCAAGACCCAAGAGCAGATCCAAGCATTCAAAGACATGATCGCCAATGCTCAAGACGCGGCGGTTACCGTAAACACCACCTACGTTCCGGCGGTAAAAAAGGCGGTGGTAGAAACCGCGAACATTGGCACAGCGGGCAAAGACGCAATGAAAGAAACGTCCAAGGCGGTGGAGGAGACAGCGGACAAGGTTGATGTGGTTTTTTCCAAAGTCAAGGGGATGGGTAAGTCTCTAGGGCAAGAGCTCCGAGACGAATACAAAGCTATTGCCGAAGGTCTTGTCACTGTTTTATCGGCAGCGGGTAACGCGATGGGTGAGGCTATGGCCAACGCTACGGAAGACCAAGACGCGTTCACTGAAGGCGTCAAAGCCATGGGTAAAGTTTTTGTGAATATGCTTGTGGACATGACGGTGGCAGCAATCAGCGCGGCGGCGGTCAAGTCTATGGTTAATGCTTTCGCGGCCCACCAGTTTATCCCCTTTGCAGGGTACGCGATAGGCGCGGCGGCGGCGGCCACCGCGGGCGGTTTCGTCAAAGCTCTAATGGCGGACGTTCCAGAGAAAATGAACCGCGGTGGTATTGTTGGCGGCCCCAACGTCAACCGGGATGTTGTGCCGATTCTGGCCACCCCAGGAGAAATGATTATACCTCGAGACCTTACCCAAGAGATCCTAAGACTAGGCGGCCAGAGTACTCGAGGCATCGGATTTAATCAGGGCGGGGTTGTGCGGTCGAGCTCGGGGACTGGAGCTCTCGTAGTGAACATCAATGAACAACAATTTATTCCGCGGTCTCCGGCAGAGCTGGACAAGTTTGTCCGGGACCGGGTGGTCCCTAGTCTCCGGCGTCTCCAAAATCGAGGGGCTTTCTAATGCCAAGCTCAACAGACTTAAGCGCGGCGGAGCTCGCACTGGTCACAGATCAGAAACCTATGCTCATCGCGTCCAACGTTCTAGATGATGCGGCGGTCCGGTGGAATGATGCGGGGACGAGTTCGGACGGAGCTCTGGATCATGCTTCGTATCCGGCGACGTATGCCCATGACCAGTTTCACCACTTGTACACCACCACCAGCTCAGCAAAAACCACTTGGTACTACGTGGTCAACATGAACACGGCCCAAGACTTTGACGCGGTGGCAATCCTCGGACACAACTTTGGAACCATTGGCGGGTTGACGGTCACGCTTGAGCTAGACGACAACAACAATGGATCGTACTCATCCACCACCACTTTGTCCACTTGGTCCCCCGGTAGCTCCAACGCTCGGTTGAGCTCTATAGTTCTCGCGGGGGCTGGTGTGGCGGAGCGCCATTCCGGTCACTCTCATGTAAGACTCAAACTGACCAAGGGGTCCACCTTTACTCCCCAGATTGGGGAGCTCTGGATCGGGCGGCGGCGCCACCTTCCTTACCAATTTGACGGACCATTAGGAGACCAACACCACCGGGCGGATTTTATTGACTTTGCATCTCGCTCGGGCGTCCGTACTCGCCACCAGATGAGCAAAGGGCAACGGGTTTTCTCTGGGTCCATGCTCATAGACCAGAGCGCGGACATAACTTCGATCAATACTTTCTGGAGCGAAGCGGACTATGGAAACCGGCCCTTTCTTTGGATTCCAGATCCAGGAACACCGGCGAATGTTTACGTTATGCACCACTCAACCGGTGAGCTCGACTTCGGATTAGAGCTCCCGGCGGCGCGGCGGTTCAATCTCGACATGATAGAGCAAGCCCCGTTCAAGGACACCGAGTAAATGGCTCTCACTCTATCGAGCTCCTTTGTCACGGCGTTTGAGAGCGGGACCGTCCGTCCCATCCTTACGGTATCGATCCAGACGGCCACAGGTGACACGCTGGCGGACTTTTGCACCGGTGATGAGGTGCTATCCTTCAGCGGTGTCTACAACCCTTTCACGGGCTCTGTGACGGGTGCAAAGACCTTGTTTCCAGTGGTGTCCAGTGTCTCGGTTATCTCTAGCGGACTGGACCCAGTAAAACGGAGCACCACCCGATCTGATGTTGAGTTTGTTCTACTCCAAGACGGGTTCACGGAAACCCTAGTCTCAGGAACAAAGCTCCGCGGAAAAAGCGTCAATATTTTCCTTGGCACTTCGGACATGACTACTCATTCCGATTGGGCCCCGGTCTTTCGAGGCGTGATCACCGAGGTTCTACCGGTTGAGGGGTCTTTTCAGTTCAAGTGCATTGACCATATCAATCTCCTAAAGTTCAAACCGTTTTATGGGCGGTGGTTTAATGAACATCCGTTAACCGCGGCCCATATGCTCCTACTTGAGGGCCAAGCCCCGTCCGCTCAGATAAATGACTCATCGTTTTTTCCCGGCACCTATACCGACATAGGCCATTTTAATATGAGCTTAAGGCGGAGCCTGGATAATCCTGCGGCTCAGTTTCCGGGGCAATTTAACGGTGGAGCTCATTACGGCTATTCGCAGCACGAAGTCACCGAAGGCGACTCTCTCGACGTCTTGGACACGCTCGGCCAGATCGCTCAAATGTGTTACGGCGCGATATTCCAAGACGAAAGCGGCCAAATCAAATTCGTCAAATACGATTCCGCGGCGTCTGTGAATGCAACGTGGACGGTAGACGATATCGATGGGCTCGCCATGACCTCCCAGTACACGGGTATGGTCAATCAAGTGGACATCAAACACGGACCAGGGGTCACGCTCGGAGAGGCCAAAATAGAGTATACAATGACCGCCAAAGACGCGGCTTCTCAATCCGCGTATGCATACCCCGGAGAGAGTAAGCATATCCGGGCGGTGGCTCTGAACTGGCCAATACTTGACCACCAACCTGCACTCTCTGATCTCTTTCCCGCTACGTCCACCGGAGCAATTCTCCAGGTATTCACCAGCCACGGCATGGCAGGCACTCGAGACATTCTCAACAAGGTTAAAACGTGCACCATTACAAGCGGGGACGCCACAATAACGACCACGGCGGACACTCACATTGACGTTGGGCAATTTGTCACCGGCACAGGGATCCCCACCAATGCATATGTCGCAAGCGTTAACGTGCGGGGACAGGTCACAAGCTTTGAGCTCTCCCACAATGCCACGGACAACGGAGCGCAAAGTCTCACCTTCACTCAGGGGCGTTATGCCGGTTTGAGCGCGGACCGGCTCGCATATTTCAAGGTTGGCTCTGAGGTTGTAAAATGCAACGCGGCGAGCGCGGATCAAAATACGCACTACGTTGAAACGGTCTTTAATGGCTTAGAGGATCCGTTTGATGCCAACTACACGGACGAAACCACCTTTACCATTACCCACCGCGGCCAGCTCGGTACGGACGACGTACCACACAATCCAAGCGATCAAGCCCAGACTGGTGGCGTTGTCGATGTAACGATGGCCAAGCACTATTCTGACATTGTACTCCACCGGTTCTCTAACGGCTGCAGAATGGTGAAAGTCACCACCAGTCTAAAACAGTGGAACATCCAGATCGGGGACACGGTGGTCCTAGATCTCTCCGATCAGTCTAAGTCTTACCCCGTCACCTATGGTACTTCCGGTTATGAAGACGAAGAATGGGAAGTCATCTCCAAAGAGGCGGACTTTGTGGGAATGCGGATCTCTTGGACTCTTTGTGAGAAGCATACCCAGAGCGCTCCCACCGTCACCTACGGATTTATAGACCGTCCGGAAATGATAGAAGCTCCCAACCGTTTCAACCTTGCGAGCTCCGAAGGTCAAACCGGGCAAATGTCGGTGGCTCGTGGTTTCGGAATTGCTGCGGCTTCCGGACTATCAATCACACTAGACCCCGGAACCGCAACAAACGGACTGACCGGTGAGACTATGCAAGCTCAGAAAACTCTAAGTCTCCCGGCTTCTAAAGATTCTTATATTTCCGTTGACGTAGTAAACGGTGGGATCTCAATTCAATCCGTTGCCAATACCGCAGCGCGACCAAACATGAGCCCCCACCGTGCCCTTTTAGGATGCGCGGTCACGGATGGATCTTCGGTCACTGCGGTGAGAGACCTACGGACGCGAGCTCCGATCGGTCCCCTGCAGCTAGACACCGAGACAATGACCCCCGGTCCGCGTGGAGTCTGGAATGGTGACTTTCTCCGGTGGCCCTACGGCTCCGCTCAACCACCGGCAAAGTGGGAGCTCTTGACTGGAACATGGGACACGGACGCGGCACGGTCTGAGACCACCAAGTTTGGGGCCTACTCGCTTTCAATTCCCACCACTGCAGTGGCCACCGATATCCGCTCGGAGTTTCACTCGGTGGAGGAGAACCAAGTCTACCGGCTCTCCTACTACCAACGCGGCCACTCTACCTCTTATAATCTGCGGTCCTATGTCTACTGGTACGATAAGAACAAAACAGCGGTATCAACCACCACCGTCAAAGACGCTGCAGTGGGAACCGCGGACACCTATGAGTTGGTAGACGAGTACGCCAAAGCACCATCCACCGCGGTCTATGCTCGAGTAGGTTTCTCGCGGGCCACCGGCGTGAATGCTCTCTTTGATGATATCAAGTTCTCTTTGTCGTCTCCGGCGTTCCACGTAAACAAAAACGGCTCGAATCAGACGGTAACCGCAACGCTGGACACCGTGACTTTTTCCGAGTCTCACGCCAACACCTTTGATTACGGGGCAAACTTTGGCTCTAACAAATTTGAGGCGCCCGTCTCTGGGATCTATCAGGTGGCGTACTCGATAGCGCTATACGGCAATCACGGATCAGGGTCTAAAGCGGTGGCGGTCTATCTTTCAAAAAATACCACCAGCGTATCGAGCTCTACTCCCAACGGAACCATTTTAGGCTCTGACGTCAACCGGGATATGGCAGCGGGTGAGACCATAGAAGTCTCCAGGAATTTCCCAGCTCTGCCACTGCTAGCGGGTGAAACTTTGATGCTCACGGTCTACGAGTCAACCAACAGTATCTTAGTCTACGGAGACGCAAACCGGACGACTTGGGGAGCTCGGCTCGTATCCTAACAATGATTTAGAAAACGCTTCACCAAGATTTAGAGTGGAGTCATGATCTCAATTGGAGGTCAAATCTAATGGCAACGATCAGAGAAAAAGGCGCTCACTATTCCGCCACCGTGGCGACTGCTGCAGAGCAAACAGCGTTTAACGTCTACCGTTCTAGCCAAGGCCAGCGCGGTCTTGTCTTATTCTGTTACGCGTCGGCAGCGGGTACCATGAAGACTTACTGGGTAACCCCTGATGGTGCAGAGCGGCTTTTGGATACGACGACGGTAAGCGCCACCACCACCACCGTAACAGATTTCGACTACTCTCTACCTCAGATCAAAGTGACCTGGACCAGTGACAGCGGTTCAAGTCTCACGGTAGAGCTCGAAGGCGTAAGCTATTAAAAGGAGCCCACCGTGGCAGATATTAAAGAAGTGGGTGGAGCCGGCGGCGGCGGGACAACCGGCCAAGGCACCTACGCTACAAGCTCATCGAGTGCGGGTTCCATGGCTTTGGACTTTGACGCCGGGTCTCACCAGCGGATTACGCTAACAGGCAACCAAACCGGCATTACCTACTCGAACGGGCCTGCCGCAGATGAGTCAAAAACGGTAACAATCGATATCGTCCAAGACGGGACTGGTAACCGCACAATGTCTTGGCCGGCGGCTCTCAAATGGGCCGGAGGTGTTGCGTGTGTTCTGAGCACTGGGGCAAACGACATTGACCGAGTGGCTATTGAGGCGGTCAATGATGGCTCAAGCACCGTCTATTACGCTCACGTTCTCGGTCAGGATATGTCATGATCCCGGTAGACATCGGACATGTATACCCGAAGACCGGTCTCGACGTGGACCTTCGCCTCGACAGTACGCCCACCTACACCTCAAGCGGGTCGTGCTATTTTGATGGAGACGCGGGGAAGGTTACAATTTCGGCAGCGGCTGGAATCGATGCGCTCTTTGGGGCGGGTGGGTCAATCTCTTTCTGGGTTAAAGTAGCCAGTGACGGTGAAGGGAACTACGGTCGAATCTTTGAATCAGGTGGTTGGAAACTTTTTGTCCTAGGTGAATCGGGCGGAAATGTTCAGGTCAGGTTTGACCACAATTCTGGCACGAACGGGGAGTGGGTAGGCCCAGCGGCTTCAATGGCTGTCGGAGTCTGGAACCACCTCGCTCTTACCTACAATGGCGCAAGCATCGAGAACGATCCAGTGCTTTACGTCAACGGACAATCTCTCGCTGTCACAGAATCCACTAAGCCCGTTGCACCGATCAACGCCGACAACGCTGACAAAATATTGGGCAGCAACTCAGCGGGAGACCGCACCTTCCACGGCAATATTTGTAACGCGGGTGTGTGGAAAGGCACCATTCTAACCCAGGCTCAGGTGCGTTCCATCATGGCGGCAAACTCATACGCTGGGGTACAGGCTGTTGTTCAGCCCACAGCGTACTATCTGCTCA
>Ga0098054_1001074_pt1 | contig 14532 bp, 7 predicted proteins | sample 16_taG_FD_75048 | JGI IMG/M metagenome (GOLD analysis project Ga0098054, IMG submission 75048) | Marine viral communities from the Subarctic Pacific Ocean - 16_ETSP_OMZ_AT15313 metaG | ecosystem: Environmental > Aquatic > Marine > Oceanic | place: Pacific Ocean | collected 2015-01-18
AACAAGCTCAAATGCTCACGCCGCTTCGCAACACGATATGACAAAACCGCCGCAAGCTACCTCGGCTTCATTCAAATAGTTGCTGCTCGCCTCTGGGTCAGAAGTTTGTCAACATGACCTAGAGTGCTGTCCCCCGGTGACGCCGAGGTTTACGTCGCAAAAGACCGGAGATAAGCCCGCAGCTCATCAGGCGATGCCGACTTCCACTTATCTGTGTCGCGGATCGCCCAAAGCCGTTCGCGCCGCCCCTGACCCAGTCTGACCTGATCGAGATTGGCAGCACCAATGGCACGCAAAGCCTCTGTCAGCTGATTGTCGCTAACGTTCGCACCATAGATGTGGCTACCGATCAGTGTCCTGACGCTGGCGAATGTCACAACGTCCTTTTTCAGAACCGGATTGTCGCACTCCAAGAGCTCCCGCAAAGCCTGCTCCGCACGCGGGAGGCCGTCGGCAATGATCTCCTCCTTTGCATCAGTCATCGGCGGCCTAGCCGACGGATTGAAGCTTGAGATGTCGCGCCGCTGCAAATAGCTCAGAAACGCACCCACCTGAGACATTCCCTTGCCGAAGAGCTGCTCGTAGTAGTCGGCGTCACGGGGCTCCACATCAGAGCGCATGACGAAGAACCTTCGGTCTCCAGGTTCGAGAGAGACAGGTACTGCGTGGTTGGAGAAGCCGATCACAAGACGCGGAGTTGCCGCCTCTCGTACCCTCTTGTTCTTCTGGTTGGCCAGGGCTGTGTCGTCCGTGACCCAAAGCTTCATGCGATTGTATACGTCCTTGCGGCCCTTCGTCATGACCTCCTCAAGAACCAAGATCTGACAATCGAGAAGGTTCTCCGTCCATTCAGCGTTGAGGCCGTCGCTGTTCACAGTCTTGATGTTCCTCCGGCCGACCATGCGGCTGAGAAGTCCGGCAAGGAAACTCTTGCCGGTTCCCTGGCGACCAATCATCAGCAAGACGTGGGTAATCTTCCGCTCCGGGGCCTGAATCAACGATGCCAGGCAATCCAGGAAGTAGTCCCGTATCTGGGAATCCGCGTAGAGGTACTCAAGATGCTCGAGAATGAGCGAAGCATCGCCACCCGGCTCAGGCTCAACACCGCCCGGACGCCAAGTGTTGAAAACATCCTCCCCATCCCTCCTCAGGAAACGAGCATAGTTTCCAGGAATATAACGACTGCAATCCACCTTCCGCGTGAATCCGTGCGTCGTCATCATCGTATGGGGTTTGTGCTTGCCGGTTTCGTGGCGGAACTTGTTGCTGAACTGCCGTTCGTCGAGATACTTACCTGAGCTCACTTCGATGTAAGCTTCGGCACCAACGTCAAAGACGTAGTCCCGCATCAATCGCGCCTGCACTTCACTAATGTGACCGAGCTGGATGGGCGAGGTAATCTTGCCGTTGAAAGGACAGTTCCGACAACCGTCGAAGTGATTGGAGACGCTGGCGCAGGTGCGGGGCCCTGCCGACTCCATCGCGTGTTCAAGCTTTTCCTGTGTCTCCACCGGATCGTAGCGAGAATCTTCCACCGAAATTTCGTGAAACTCAGCCTCGCCACCCTTACAGCGTCCCGCAATACCCGCGAGCGCATACCAATCGGGCTCCGGAATCCGCCCGGCGTTTTTAACTGCCTGAGCCGCCCACGCACAACCCGTCACGATGGGTGCAAGGCGAGGCTCGTTGTCATTGGCGACCGAGAACTCGGACTTGCCTGAGCGGCGAGAGTTATTCCGCGCCTTTCTCAAAAGCCGCTCCGGCTGACCAAAACGCGACTCAATGTTGACAATAGCCGCCTCAAGTTCCTCCACGGTGTAGCGCTGACCTGACCCAACTTCGAGTATGGTCACATCTTTAGGCGGGTTGGTTTTGTGGTTCCTCGTTCCAGGCATCCTGGTGACACGGGCCAGATCCGACGTATTGTCCAGTTTCCAGCCGCGAAGCTGCTTCGATGCTTCAATCAAAGCCTGCTGCAGACGCTTGGAAAGCTGAGCTGCCTTAGCCCGATCATCTTCGGATGCGAATGACCACATCTTCGGGAGGAGCCAATCTCCATAGATCCCGTTGCCGGAATGCCTGACCTGCGTAGGGATCAGGAATCCCAACTCCTCGATCAAATTCATCATATCGTCGACAGACTCGGGCAGATTGTCATTCGCGTGAATTCCAGGCGCGCTTGCCTTCAAGTCGATGTCCATCATGAATCCCGGCACCGCCACTACGGACTGCGATGTGCCGCGACCACCGGAAGCTCTTTCCTTCTGGAGTCCCCAGCCAAAGTAGACATCATCGTTCGCCGCAGCTGACCGCATGTATGCCTCGGCAGCATCCGCATCGGATACCGGGAACCAACGTGTTGCCCTGTTCGATTTATGCCAGACGGCGATCCATCCCGACGCCTGGGTGTCATAGAGTGTTTTCAGTTTCATTGTTCCTATTCGCTATTGCTCAATCACGATCGTGCGTCGACCGCGAGCATTGATATGAGCGAGCAAGCCCGGCAGAACAGGTTCGAAATTTCTCATTCTCGTGATTGATTGATTTTGCTCGCCGCTTTGCCGGAGCTGTGAACTGAGCTCGCATCAACGAATTGACGGTATCTGGGTAAATTCAGACAGGCTGGCTGTGAAAGCCCGTGTAGATGCTCTCGGAACTCGGCCTTGGCCCGCACAAGGGCGGCCCTACTGGTTGACGGGGATGATGAGCTAAAATCAAATCTCCATGGTGGGGCTGGGAGATTCGGAATAAGACAGCCGTCTCCTCAACTCTTTGTTTTTTCAGTAAAATTTTACCCGGGAAGGACGAGGCGTGAACCCCGTCGAAATCGAACAGGCCATTTCGGAGCTTGCGGAGCAGCCCTTTGACGCGGCGGAGTTCCCTTATGCTTTCCTGCGCGCCTTCGGCAACAAGGAAACGACCATCAAGCGCCTGCGCTCCGGCGCGTCCAACAAGTCTGATCTCGGTGGCGTCCTTCAAACCAGCAACATTCACATCAAGGTCTGTCCCGAAGGCGAGGTGACACGGACGCTGGCGGCCTTGAAGACGAGCCCCGCCACGGCGAAGGCGAAGGCGAAATTCGTCCTCGCGACCGACGGCACGGATTTCGAGGCCGAAGACCTGACAAGCGGCGACACCGCCGCCTGCGCCTTCAGGGACTTCCCGGATCATTTCGGCTTCTTCCTGCCGCTCGCCGGCATCAGCACCGTCAAGCAGATCCGCGAAAGCGCCTTCGACATCAAGGCGACCGGCCGGCTCAACCGGCTCTATATCGAATTGCTGAAGGACAATCCGGATTGGGGCACCGCCGACCGCCGCCCCGACATGAACCATTTCATGGCGCGGCTGATCTTCTGCTTCTTTGCCGAAGACACCGACATCTTCAACAGTACCGGCCTCTTCACCGCTACGATCGAGAAGATGAGCGCGCGAGACGCCTCCGACACCCACGAGGTTATCAGCGCCATCTTCAAGGCAATGAACACGCCGACCAAACATGAGGGCAAGCCGGATGACCGTTATCGCAGGGCCGAGAATACACCTCGCTGGGCTGATGTTTTCCCTTATGTGAATGGCGGCCTCTTCTCGGGCGATGCTGCCGCACCGCGCTTCAGCCGTATCGCGCGCTCTTACCTGCTCCATATCGGCAATCTCGACTGGAAGAAAATCAACCCGGACATTTTCGGCTCCATGATCCAGGCGGTGGCGGATGATGACGAGCGCGGCGCTCTCGGCATGCACTACACGAGTGTGCCGAACATCCTGAAGGTGCTGAACCCGCTCTTCCTCGATGATCTCCGCGAAAGCCTCGCCGAGGCGGGCGACAATCCGCGCAAACTTCTGAACCTGCGCAAGCGCATGTCCAAAATCCGCGTCTTCGACCCGGCCTGCGGCTCCGGCAATTTCCTCGTCATCGCCTACAAGGAAATGCGCGCGATCGAGGCGGAGATCAACAAGAGGCGAAATGAAGCTCATCTCGCCAGCGAAATTCCCCTCACGAATTTTCGTGGCATCGAGCTGCGCGACTTCCCGGCCGAAATCGCCCGCCTCGCTCTCATCATCGCAGAATATCAATGCGACGTTCTCTATCGCGGCCAGAAGGAGGCTCTGGCCGAGTTTCTGCCGCTCGATGCGCAGAACTGGATTACCTGCGGCAATGCGTTGCGGCTCGATTGGTTGAGCATCTGCCCACCCACAGGAACCGGCGTGAAGCACCATGCCGATGATCTCTTTCACGCCCCGCTCGATCAGGCCCAGATCGACTTCGAGAATGAGGGTGGTGAAACCTACATTTGCGGAAACCCGCCTTACCTCGGTTACAACAAGCAGCCCAAAGCACAGAAGGAAGACCTCGAGCACGTCTTCAAAGGCCTTACCAAAAGTTGGGGCAATCTCGACTACGTGTCGGCGTGGATCGTTAAGGCCGCCCTGTTCCTAAGGGAGACGAAGGGAGCAGTTGCACTTGTCGCGACGAACTCAGTCTGTCAGGGCGGTCAGGTCGCGGTTCTGTGGCCGCTGGTCAACAAGCTAGGCGCTCACATTCACTTTGCTTATGGCTCCTTCAAGTGGTCCAATCTGGCTACAAACAACGCAGGCATTACCGTGGTTGTTGTGGGTCTTTCAATTCAGCCCACGAGGACAGCAGAACTTTTCGATGTTGCTGACGATGGAACGATATCCGTTAGGAACGTTCCTCATATCAACGGATATCTGATTCCGGCTCCGGCAACATACGTAAGCAAGCGATCAGAACCATTATCGGCGAATTTCAGGATGAGCTTCGGTAACCATCCTTACTACGCGACCGACCTGATAATGCCCCTCGCCGAGGCGAGGGAGCTGGTAGCGGCGGACCAGCGCGCGGAGAAGTTTCTTCGCCCGATATACGGTTCGACGGAAGTCATACGAGGTGTTCCTCGTATGTGCCTGTGGATCGAAGATTCTCTTGCAGAGGAAGCGACGGAAATCGCAGCTATAAAGAGACGAGTCGAATCCGTTCGCAAGGTTCGGCAGGCCAAAAAAGCCGATGCTACAGCGCAGCTTCTGTCCAAAATGCCTCACCGTTTTCGAGACACTCAGGAGGCGGAAGAAAGCTTTATCGCGGTGCCCCAGACAACCTCGGAAAATAGAGAACATCTTCCATGTGCCTTGATGGAAGCGCGAGCGTTAGTGACCTTCAAGTGCTACGCGCTCTACGACGCTCCGCTCTGGAATATGGCTCTCGTCGCTTCAAAGCTGCATATCGCATGGATTGGAACGGTATGTGGGCGGTTGGAGATGCGCTTTTCATATTCCAATACGCTCGGCTGGAACACGTTTCCTGTTCCACCCCTCACCGATAAAAACAAAGAAGACCTCACCCGCTGCGCCGAAGACATCCTGCTCGCACGGGAAGCGCACTTCCCCGCAACGATCGCCGATCTCTACGATCCGGAGACGATGCCCGAGGACCTGCGTGCCGCACATGAACGCAACGACGAAGTGCTGGAACGCATCTATATCGGTCGCCGCTTCCGCAATGACACCGAGCGGTTGGAAAAACTTTTCGAGATGTACACGAAGATGACGGCAAAAAAGGGAGCGGCATGAGCGATCTTTTCCGTATCGAGGGCGCAGCACTTGTGAAGGCGACGCGGTCTCGGCTGGCCAACGAGGCAATGATCGAAGCGTGGGTACGCGACAACCTCGCCCTTGTCGGTATCAATGGCATCATTCTTGGCAAGCAGGTTACGATCCCTCAGGGGCGGATCGATCTCCTCGCCATGGACAAGGAAGGTTCCGTCATCATTATTGAGCTGAAGAGGGACCGGACGCCGCGCGAGGTGGTCGCGCAGGTTCTCGATTATGCTTCATGGGTAAGGACGCTGACGACTCAGGATGTCCACACGCTTTGCCGTGAGCAGAACGGGCGATCTCTCGACGAAGTTTATCGCGAGCGTTTTTCGAGTTCGCCACCGGATACACTCAATGTCTCGCACCAGATGATGATCGTCGCGGGCAGCATGGACGAGGCGACCACGCGGATCATTGAATATCTCTCGGAAGAGCATGGCGTAGGCATCAACGTATCCTTCTTCAATGTGTTCGAGGAAGGCGGTGTGCAATGGCTCGCGACGGATACGCTGCTTGAACAGGAAGAGGTTTCGGAACGTGCGACACGAAGAACCCGCGCGCCTTGGAGTGGCTATTGGTACCTGACAGCTGGTGCGGAAGGCGACGCGCCGTGGGATGATCTTCGCCGATACGGTTATGTGGCCGCTTCCGGCGGCAAATGGTATTCTGACGGCCTTGCGCGGCTGTCAGTCGGCGACAAAGTATTCTTTTATCAGAAGAATTCCGGCTATCTCGGCTATGGTGTCGTGGTGAGCGAGATAAAGCCAGCCAGTGAATTCTTGCTGCCGGACGGAAAACAGCTTCCGGAAGCTGTTCAGCGAAAATACCTCGCCGAGTACGGTGATGATCCGGAAAAGCGCGCCTATGTGGTTGGCATCGGCTGGAAGAAGACGGTCGAACGAAACGAGGCCAAGACCTACCCGGGGATCTTCGCCAATCAGAATATCGCCTGCAAAATCTACGACGAAAAGACGGTCGACTTTCTCATCCGGGAGTTCGGCCTCGATCGAGAAGAGGAAGCCGTCGCATGACGGAAAAACCGCGATCCGTCCCCTCCGTTTCTGTCACCTACACACAAAGCGGCATCTCGACCAAGCCTAACGAGTTGGGCATGCGCGAGATGCAGGAGAGCGCCTACGAGCGGCGCGGTGAGCAATATCTTCTGATCAAGTCGCCGCCGGCCTCCGGAAAGAGCCGCGCATTGATGTTCATCGCGCTCGACAAGCTCGCCAATCAGGGTTTGAAGCAGGCCATCATTGTCGTGCCCGAACGTTCGATCGGATCGAGCTTCGCGGACGAGCCGCTTTCGACATTCGGCTTCTTCTCCGATTGGCATGTCGAACCCAAATGGAACCTCTGCAACGCGCCGGGCACGGAAGGCGGCAAGGTGAATGCCGTCGGCGCCTTTCTCGAAAGCGAAGACAAGGTGCTGGTCTGCACGCATGCGACCTTCCGCTTCGCGGTGGACAAGTTCGGTGTCGAGGCATTCGACGACAGGCTGATCGCGGTGGACGAATTTCATCACGTCTCCGCCAATCCCGACAACAAGCTCGGCGCGCATCTCGGCGCCCTCATCGCCCGCGACAAGGTGCATATTGTCGCCATGACGGGCTCCTACTTCCGGGGTGACGCCGAGGCCGTTCTAGCGCCTGAGGATGAGGTAAAGTTCGAGCCTGTCACCTACACCTATTATCAGCAGCTCAACGGCTACACCTATCTGAAGTCGCTCGACATCGGCTATTTCTTCTATTCGGGTTCTTATGTGGACGACATCCTCGCTGTGCTCGATCCCGGCGAGAAGACGATCATCCACATTCCCAATGTGAACTCCCGCGAGAGCACGAAGGACAAGCATCGCGAGGTCGAACACATCATCGACGCGCTGGGTGACTGGCAGGGCGCCGATCCTGTCACTGGCTTCCAGCTGGTGAAGACCGCCGATGGAAAGACACTGCGGATTGCCGATCTGGTGGATGACGAACCTTCGAAGCGGGACAAGGTATCGGCCGCGCTGAAAGACCCGGCGCAGAAGAACAATCGCGATCATGTGGATATCATCATCGCGCTCGGTATGGCGAAAGAGGGCTTCGACTGGATCTGGTGCGAGCATGCCCTGACCGTCGGCTACCGCGCCAGCCTGACCGAAATCGTGCAGATCATCGGCCGCGCGACGCGGGACGCCCCGGGGAAGACACGTGCCCGCTTCACCAATCTGATCGCGGAGCCCGACGCCTCGGAAGAGGCGGTGGCGGAGGCCATCAACGATACGCTGAAGGCCATCGCGGCGAGCCTGCTGATGGAACAGGTGCTTGCGCCGCGCTTCGAGTTCAAGCCCAAGACGCCTGCAAGCGAGCCCATGGACGGGTTCGACTACGGCGAAGGCGGGTACAAGCCCGGCGAATGCAACGTCGGCTTCAGCGAGGAGAGCGGCAAGTTCCAGATCGAGATCAAGGGGCTCGTGGAGCCGAAGAGCAAGGAAGCCGAGCGCATCTGCAATGAGGATTTGAACGAGGTGATCACCGCCTTCGTGCAGGACAAGACGGCAATGGAGCGCGGGCTGTTCGACGAAGAAATGGTGCCCGAGGAACTGACCCAGGTCCGCATGGGCAAGATCATCAAGGAGCGCTATCCGGACCTTGACGACGAGGACCGGGAAGCCGTCCGCCAGCATGCGGTGGCAGCCCTGAACCTGACGCAGAAGGCAAAGGAGATCCTGCTGGCACCGAGAGGCGAGGCAGAGAAGACGGGCAATACGGCGCTGATAGACGGCGTGCGCAAATACGTGACGGATGTCCGCGACCTCGACATCGATCTCATCGACCAGATCAACCCCTTCCGCGAGGCCTATTCCATCCTCGCCAAGACGATGAGCGAGGAGAGCCTGAAGCAGGTCGCGGCGGTAATCTCCGCCAGGAAGGTGAACCTGACGCTCGACGAGGCGCGCGAGCTGGCCAGACGCGCCTTGAGGTTCAAGCAGGAACGCGGACGCCTGCCCTCCATCATGTCGCAGGACGCCTGGGAACGGCGCATGGCGGAAGGTGTGGCCTTCCTCGCGCGCATGAAAGCCGAGGCGGCCAATGGCTAGGTTCACGGAGGAGGATGATGCCCTTCTGGAGGAGCTTGGCGTTGAAGTCGAAGCGAAGAAGGAAGGCGGCCGGACGGCGCGCGAAGAGCGGATCATTGCTGGCTTCGAGGAGATACAGCGGTTTGTCGAGACGCACGGGCATCCGCCTCGGCATGGCGAGGACAAGGATATCTTCGAGCGGCTCTATGCCGTTCGTCTGGACCGGCTGAGAGAACTTGAGGAATGCCGCCTGCTGCTTCAGCCGCTCGATCATCAGGACCTTCTGTCGAGGCAGGTGGGTGCGCTACCCGTCGCCGCCGATGAACTCGACGACGACGCCCTTCTTGCTGAACTCGGCGTGGAAGCCGAAGCGGGTGGGATCACGGAACTGCGGCATGTCAGACCGAGTGCCGAAAAGCGGGCGGCCGAAGAGATCGCCAATCGCGAAAGATGCGAGGACTTCGACAGGTTCAAGCCGCTGTTCGAACAGGTGCAGAAGGAACTCGACACCGGAAATCGTGCCGCGCGCCCTTTCGAGCTCAAGGCGGAAATTAAGCCGGGCAGCTTCTTTATCGTCGGCGGCCAGAAGGCCTATGTGGCCGAGATGGGAGAAGTATTTACCAACGCTCAAGGGCGAACGGATGCCCGCCTCCGTGTCATCTTTGACAACGGAACGCAGAGCAAAATGCTCATGCGTTCGTTGCAGCGCTCATTGAACAAAGATGAAGCGGGGAGACGAATTACAGACCCGACGGCCGGGCCTTTGTTTGCGGACGAGACTGCTGAAGGAGATGAAGCGAGCGGCACTATCTATGTGCTGCGCAGCAAGTCGGACAACCCGGTGGTGGCCAAGAACAGGGAGCTGGTACACAAGATTGGCGTCACGAACCTTGATGTGAAGCAGCGAGTGGCGGGAGCCAGACTTCAACCGACGTTCCTGATGGCGGATGTCGAGGTCATCACCACCTACAAGCTCTACAACGTCAACCGCACCAAACTAGAGAACCTCATCCATCGCGTGTTTGAACCCGCCCGGCTGAATATTTCCATTCAGGACAGGTTTGGGAATCCCGTCATCCCAAGGGAATGGTTTCTAGTTCCGCTGTTCGTGATCGACGAAGCTGTAGAGCGGATCAAGGACGGGACCATCGCTGATTACGTCTACGACCCGAAAGAGGCTAGCTTGGTAAAGCGATAGGATACTTCTCCGCGCGTTCCAGCCAGCCCCATCCCGATCTACGGCGATCTGTGCCACCCGCGTCTTAGGCTGGTGCCTTGCTGATCCTCTCGACCGCTTACCGAATGGATCGACGAACTCCGGACGCCCGTTCATAGAACGCGTTCACGACGCAGGACCATCGCTCGTTCATGACCCCTTCAATTCCCCGGCCGAGGTCCCAGACAACACGGTCTCCGTTCTCAAGCTCGGCTTTCACAAACCGGTCGTGAAGATCGCCGCCAGCCCGGCGCGACCTTTGCGTCAAATGAAGAGGAATGGAGGTGAGCGTACCGCTCCACTGCTTTTCAAGATCGTCCCTCTGGTCGCGCGTTCTCTCTGGATATCTGGACTGTATGGAGTCCGCGTCGAACGCCACGATCCGTACCATACCAATTGAGGCCGCGAGCTTGTCCAAACGGACGACGAAGTCGAGTAGGCGCCTGCGCACCTCCTTGTCAGCACAGCAGTAGGGATCTTGGATTTCCAACCGTGCAATGGCTGCATCGCGTGCGTACTGTTCGAATATCGCCCAATCACGCGGCCCATACTGCTCAAAGACGACACGCTGCAGGTTCGCCGCTCGCGCTTCGCCAGCTTGAATGGGTGTCCGAAGCGACAAGATCGGACGGCGATTGCCTGTCGCGATCTGCGGCTCGATCGCTTCACCGTTTCCGGCCGGCGCTTGCGGCGCCTCTAGGGGCACGCCTCCCTCATCCAACGTTTCACTAACTGAAGCGCTGTCGCTGTTCTCTGAATTCGGCACTCCATCCGAATCCACTCTCGCCGATTGCTCTGCGCTTTCGTACACCCTTGGCTCAAAGGAGGCTGCCGAGGGTGCCCCATCGCCTGGCAAATTGTCCGAGCGCCCATCGAGCACATCCGAAAGCAACTCTTCGATGTCGCTATCGCTTTCAGGCGGCACGAGAAGGCCGCGACTCAGCGAGCGCTTGCGCTCCATGAGCGCGTCCAAACGCCTGTCGAAGCTTGAAGGGCCGATCGCGTCATCGGGATGAACTGCCATGGGAATGTGGATGGTGACCGGCTTCGTCTGTCCAATGCGATAGGCACGATCGGTCGCCTGGTCTTCAACAGCCGGATTCCACCACCGCGACAAATGAATGACGTTGTTGGCAGCCGTAATCGTCAGCCCCACGCCACCTGCCTTCGGCGACAGAATGAGGACATCAAAGGGAGCAGGCGAACTTTGAAACGCTGCCACGATTTCCTGACGCTGGTGACCGGCCACTCTTCCGTTGATGACCATCGGACGGCGTACGAGTCCAAAGCGTTCCTGTATCGCCATGGCTAGGAACGCTTGCATCTCCAGATCCTCGCAGAAGAGAAGGGCCTTTTCCTTTCGTTCCTGAATCTCCGCCAGGATTTCAAACGTCTTCTTAAGTCGCGCAGATTGATTGATGTAGTTGTCGATATCGTTGACGCCGCGCGGCGGGGCAGGATGCAAAGATGTGCCGCGAAGCATATGCAGCACCTTCAGCATTGCCCCCTTCTCCCCGCTCTCACGTAGCGCCCGAGCTCTAGCCAGAACCAGATCGTACGCCTGGGCCTGAGCGGGGGGCATTTCCACCGCATACTTGCGGGCTCGCTTCTCGGGTAACCCTGTCAGGATGTCGTCCTTCATCCGACGAAGCATGAAGGGAGGCAGCTCTCCATCTCGGCCAATAAGCCGCTGCTGAAGCTCCCCGAGCCGCTCGAAGTCTGTTGACGGATAGTTCGATTCAAAGTCTCGGCTCGATCCCAGAAATCCTGGGTATACCGTGTCGGCAATAGACCAGAGATCCTGCAGCCGGTTTTCTACCGGCGTACCGGTCATGGCGATCTGCAAGCGACCATTGAGCGCTTTTGCCGCTCGTGTCATCTGGCTGGCCGGATTCTTCAGCTTCTGAATTTCGTCGTAGACGATTGCGGCAAAGGGTATACGAGCAAAGCTCATGTGGTAGTCGCGCATGGTTTCGTAGGTGGTCAGGATAATTCCTGCGCCCTCCCATGCCGATACGTCGAGGCGAGACGTGCCACCGCGAATATCGTTTCCCGCAGCCAAACGATAGGTCCGGAGATTTGTCCCGAACGCCTCCACCACCGGCCCGATGAGGTTTGGTTCAATGTGCTGAGCCAGCTCCGCCTGCCAGTTCTTGAGAAGACCGGTCGGAGCGACAATAAGAACCGGTTTCGCATGACCCGTACTGCGGCGAAGCCACAGCAAGAACATCAACGCCTGAAATGTCTTCCCCAGGCCCATATCGTCGGCGAGAAGAACCCCTGGGATCTTGCGTTCCCACGCCTCGGTTAGCCAAGCAAAGGCGGCGAGCTGATGCTGCTTCGGCGTAGATCTAAGGCCTTCAGGAAGTCCTGGGACGACGAATGGAGCCGCCTCCCCCTTGGGCCTTGGCAGGCGGGCATAGTCGAGTTGCTCGAAGTTCTGTCCGACCTGGAGAAAAAAGGTCTCCGTTGAATAGGACTCTGCTTCGTTCCCTGGACTGCCACGCATTTCGGCTTCGATCTGATGTTCCAGATCGGCGATCGCACGCGCGGACTGAAGGGTCGCATGAGTGGCAGGAATTGTCTCATCCTGCCAGTTGATGGTGTCGTCGCCCGCGTTAATAGCTGTCTCGACTTCACCAGCGATGACCTCGGCTTCTCCGGGAGCAAGCTCGATGTGACGTGTATCGGGCGGATCTCCAACTCGCAGCCCGAAACTTTCCGGAAGCCAGCTGTTCGGCTTTGGCTTGATCCATGGAAGGACAGGCTTCTGCCAGACTTCGATGCCACTCACGCGCTCTGAAAACTGCTGGGTCTCGATAAAAAGACGATCAGCTGCTTCATCATCGTCGTCTGTGTCGAGCTGCAGCTCCTCGCGCAGGACTCGTTGCGGTGAGCAGAGGAAGTCACGCTTCTCCTGCGGTGAGGCTCCTTGTTTGGAGCGCACCACGTCCAGCGCCTTGCCGAGAAGAGGATCGAGGAAAAGAAGCGTGCCGTCCGTGAGCAGATAGCTCCGCCTCCCTCCGTCCTGGCCTCGGAACCTGCGCTGAAAGTGCTGCGTGTCGTAAGCAGTCAGCAGGGATGCTTTGTCCTCATCGACAAGGTCCCCTTCGGCGGTTTCCACCACTCCTCGTCCGAAAAGCACTGGATCGAAATCGAACCGGCCGTGATCGGTCTTGGCATCGAGAGAGAAGCTCGCCGCGTACGCAATACGGACGCGCTCCAGGAAGCCGTCCGCCTCGATTCCGGGTCCGATCGCTTCGCCAAGGTGCGCACGGAGCTCCGCAAAAGCAGCCCTACGCGCATCGGAACCTGCGGCGGAATTTACCCCTAGAGCAGCTTTGAAAGCGGAGAAGATTGGTTCCGGAATGCGTCCGACGCGGTCACCTTCGCGGATACGTGCCCCGACGACGTCCACCCGAACCGGCAAACCACCACGACGGATCCACTTCACGTCCACCCTGATTGTGCCCTCGGCAAGGGACCCGCTGGAGTTTAGCTGAAGCGTCAAGGCCGTGACCGATGGCAAACCCAATGCGAACGCATCGGCCTCATCCAGTCGGGCGACGATGCGGGCGGGCAACGTCACGCCCAATTCATTTTCGATAATGTCGTTGGCCTCGTCGAAACTACGCGCAAGTGCCAATGCTGCTTGGCCTGCTTCAGGCGCAACTGCGGGCCAATCCGAAGTTGGAACGGCTTCGCTCTTGGCGCGCCGAAACAGCCCTCCCGACTGCTCGCGCAGGAGCGTGATTGTCTCATCCCCTTTGTCATTTTGGATTGTGACAAACTTTGTGGTCATCATCTACCGAACCGGCTTCGCCCCTGTCCGAATTTGGGGTGGGGGATGGATGTTCTGCGGTAAATAATTTCGGCGAATTTCCCTTCCCAACCGGGACTCGCCGGGACATGAGATTCATACTCGAAATCGGCTCGGCCATCGGTGGTGCGCAGTTCGCCGCCATCATAGATGTTAGCGTAGAGCTTGGGCGCTTTTGGATCAGTATCGCTCCAGAAACGACAGGATCCGTTGTCGCTCCACTCGGAAATACGAAGATCACCGATCTGTATGATGATCGATGATGACGATGCAGGACCTCCTCGGATAATCGCGTATTCCGGCCGCTCTCCGCTTTGCCGGATAATGCTCTCGATACGGTTTCGGGCACGTATCCCTAAGGCCGGCCAAGCATCACTCACCAGCCCCGCATCCAGATATGCCATCCAGAATTTCTCGCGCTGAGCCCATTGATCGGGACGATCGGTTGTTTTGGCAATGGCGCGGAAAAACTCGCGCATTGCGACCTCGGTAAGCCAACGCTTGAAGACCTGAGGAATCTTGCGAGCCCTGCTCTCTCCAATAGATTCGGCAAGTGAGCGGGCGATCTGGTCCCAGCGCGCTTTCTGGAGTCTTGGATCGCCAACCTGATCCAAGAGGAACTCCGAAATCACCTTGCGATGCTCCGGCGCAGGCTTTTCATTCAACCAAGGTTCGAGAAGCGCGCGCGCAAGTAGATCTAGGTCATGTTGACAAACTTCTGACCCAGAGGCGAGCAGCAACTATTTGAATGAAGCCGAGGTAGCTTGCGGCGGTTTTGTCATATCGTGTTGCGAAGCGGCGTGAGCATTTGAGCTTGTT
>Ga0098054_1001080_pt1 | contig 14470 bp, 5 predicted proteins | sample 16_taG_FD_75048 | JGI IMG/M metagenome (GOLD analysis project Ga0098054, IMG submission 75048) | Marine viral communities from the Subarctic Pacific Ocean - 16_ETSP_OMZ_AT15313 metaG | ecosystem: Environmental > Aquatic > Marine > Oceanic | place: Pacific Ocean | collected 2015-01-18
CTGCATGTGCGCAAGATTGGCTGCCTTCTCTTCGGCACGAAGTCGAATCTTCAAGTTACGCTTCTGGGCCTTCTCGTCACGCTTGGCTGCACGCTCTCGTTCGTCGTACAAAGCCTGCTTCACCCGCTGCCGACCAACGGCCATACCCTCGCGGAAACCGATCCCGGCTGCCGTGCGTTGTGCTGCCAACTTCTTCTTCAGATTGGCACGTTCGAGCCGAGACTCATTTGCTTCCGACACAATGGATTTCGCTGCTGCTCTCAGGGCTGCGGCTACCTTTGGATCATCAGAATCTTTCGCGTCGGATCGGAGTTGCTTTGCCAATATACGTGCCGCTTCAACATCACCCTTGTCACCGCGTTCACGGAGTTCGCTAATGGGGAGTTGTTCACGGGCTTCGAGGGACGGAGCGTCATCAACACGCTGAATAGACTTCACTAGCACACGGGGACTGGGGACACCTTGCGCATCCTCAGGCCGTTGATCCATCTCCACCTTGGTGTACTCACCGTCACGCTTGTTGCGGTCAAAGATACGACGAGCATCGGTTTTGTCAATGGCTTCAATGACAGCGTGCGCGCGGCGTGGAATGCCACGCACCTTCTTGCCGTCTTGGAATGTGGCACGCTCGACTACAGAGTACGAGACCTCGAACCGGGAGACACCCTCTCGGGCTTCGAGGGTCACTTCACTAGCAGCCTGCGCAAAGTCTTGACCTGTTGGTGATCCGTAATTCTTCCCCGTCAGGAATGTGTGGTAGATGCCCTTCTCGAAGTACCACTCCAATGCCTGCCCAGAAGCATTGTCCAGTGGAGGGAAGCCGCCCTTCTTCAACACACGATTTGCTTTAGCAACAGCAACGGTCATCATCTCACGCATGGCTAGTCGGTCACCACCACTTGATGGGGTGTCCTTGCTTGCCCGTGTATTCTTTCGCAGTGTGTTTACTGGCGTGATGAACGCCTTTCGTACTGGGTCAGGTTCCTTGTATTTGTTCTGTTCAAACAAACTCACGGACTCTTGGACCCACGTTGGGAAACCCCCATCCTTCACAAGTGATGGTGTGTACCCAAACATACGGTAGTTATTAAAGTCTTCCTTTGCCGCATCAATACGACTTTGCGCATCGCGGGCTAACCGGATGTCTTCTTCCTTTGGATCTGGACCCTTGCCATTCTTTGCCGCCTTGGCATCAAGGGCTTTCTTGATCGCAGCGTTTGCAGTTTTAAGAACTTCGGTTTGTGTTCGGATCACATCTTTGACTGTTCTGTGATCAGGATGGAATCTACCAATCGCAACAGCCCACATATGTTTGTTCTTGTTGTGGTATGGCTTCGTCATCTCAGCAAGTTTTTTCAACTGTGGTTCAGTTGCAGAACTAATGGTCTTACCAATAGTGCTTACTTTGTCGCGGTCAGACTTCGTGGACTTGATGTTGTTGGACACGTCCGACACATCACGCTTGGCTTTTTCCAATCGCCTTTGTGCCACAAGAAGTTTTTCCTCGTGTGACTTGGTGGATCTACCCGCAGCCTTGCCCGATTTGATTGCTTCCTTTGCAGCGGCAATCTTTGCTTTGGCATTTTCAACAACTGACTTGTGTTTATTCAAGTCCTTTGTGCGTAGGGCAATTGCCTTGTCAATCTCTTTCAGCATCCATTCAACGGTGGCCTTGGGAGTTCGCTTGAACACCGTGTTCATTTGGCGAACCTTCGTTACGGTTGATCGTTCACTCTCGCCAACGGGTGCCATAATGCGGCCAATAAGCCGACCGACAGAACGCATCCACCAAACATCCATCGTCAGTGGGTCAAAGTTTCCACGGAGGTTGAGGTAGAACGACCCAAGTTTCGGGCCAAGAACAAACGAACGCCACCCGACAGACTCATTTGTTTCCCCGCTGACTTCCATCTTGACATCAAACCCAGCCGCCTTGAGTTCGGCCTGCATAGATTTAAGGTCTGCCTTGATATCTCCCATGTTGCCCTTGTGTGACAACCATTCATCAACAGCCTTCCATGAACCAAGGTGTTCATACAGGGAAAATGCCACATCAAGAGCACCACTCTTTCGGTGTGTGCTTGGAACCTTGGGCACCTTCCCAGTCTTAATGTGTTGCCGAAATGCTTTGACAGCATGGCCCATATTCTCATCAACCGCAGCCCCGTTACTAAGAACGGCGAGAAGGATAGAGAAGGCAATGCGGTTTTCATCTACGTTGGGGTGTGAAGGTGCGAGTTCAGGGACACTCTTGCTCAACTCATCAAACATGTCTTTGATGTTCTGTTGATACCAGTCGGTTGCATCCATCTCACCACTGTTGAATGCATGGACAATCTCCTTCGACATTGCAGTTGATATCAACTCAATAAATCGAGGGTCATTGACTTCCTCAGAGCGTTCCATCTCGGCAAAGGCAGCCTGTGTCCGCATCTCTAAGTACTTCTGCAACTCAATACGGGACACCTTGCCGTACTCGGTGAATCCAAACTGGCGGACGTGAGCGTCGGCTAGTTCCTTGAACCTCTTCCACTCCGGTCCCTTCTTCGCTGGCCCACCAACCGTGATCCCCTTCTTGAGTTCGGCTTTCGTTGGCTTCTTCCGAGGAGCCTTTTCTTCCCACTCATCACGCGCGTCGAACCACTCCTGTGCTGGCAGGAGGTCGATGCCTGTGAGCATGTTTGCAAGTTTGGGAACCGAGTAGTCTTTGGCTTCAGCCTTCAGGGCAACAGCCAACTTGGTCAGGTTTACTCTCGCGGACTTTGCATCGCTTCCGCGAGTGCTGCCCCGAATGCGTCGTTCTGACTCTCGGCGATCTCCTCGTCCATCTTGATCCACTGACTGGTCGCTCGGTCGAGTTCGCCCGGTGTCTTGAGTTTCTCCCACGGCTCGTCGCTGTACCCGTCGTTCACCTTTCCGCTGAACGCCTTCCACAGCAGTTTCATCGCCGCGTTCCATCGAAGTGGATCTTCGTGCTCGTACAGGTCGATCGTCTGTTTCGCGGACATCAAGCCATCGGTCAAGACCATCTCGGCGAACGGAGTCGCGTGCTTCTTGCCCGATTTCCGATTCAAGTTTGCCGAACCAGAGAGAAGGGAGATTGCTTGGGATCGGAGTTCCGCCGCTTCCGGGCTCGCCTCGGCGGTCGGAGACGGATTCGTCGAACTCGGGGATTTGTCCATCGGGGTAGTCATACTCAGGCTCCCAGCCATCCTTCTGCCACGCCTTGATTTGCGCAGCAAGTTTCTCATTGTTACTGAACGTAAGACCATAGTCTACTTTATCGTAGAACGCAAAGCCATTCCTCATATACAACGCAGGTAGTTTGCCTTCACCAAACTGCGCACCGGGTCGTGTTACATCAAACGCATCAAGCCGTAATGGCAGATCAGTGTTCTGTGTAACAGCATGGCCGATAATGATGTCAGCGACACCAGAGATATCACCCTCGTTATTGATGACACCTGTGACCTCCCAGCCATCAAACCCATCTTCACGAATTCGGTGTAGCGCGTACCCTGTTTCAAGGCCGGGAATCTGAAACACCTGATACAAAGCGTCACCATTTTCATCAACCGCTAGCGCGTCTTCGATTGATGGGATCGTCAATGTAGTGGCGTGTTCAGATGTCTCCATTGCAGCAATCCAATTGGTCGCTGCCCATCGATCTAGATCCAACCTTGCAGCACGATTGCCTGCTGCACGTAGCCTCAGTTGCTCAGACTTTGAAAGACCCTCAAGCAATTTCTTTGCTTTGGGAGATGCTGTACGACGGTCACGTGCAAACAGCGTCCCTTGGTCGCCAGCATCCTCTCCGGCAGTGGATTCCACAGCGTCCTCTGTGGCGACCACAGATGGCTCCTGAGGCTCTTGGGCTTCTTGGGTGGCCTCTGCCGTGGGCTCATCTGTGACGGCCTCAGCGGCCTCCTCAGCGGCCTCCTGCTTGGGGGCACCTTCTGCTTCGCGGCGGGCCACGAGGGCACCTAACTCACGCTGGGCTTGGGTGTCAACACGGCTGACAACACCCATCTCATTCAACGCTTGGAACATTGAAAGGTTCTCAGCGTTTACATTTGGACTCCATTGTTGTGTTCGTCCATCAGGCTGGGCTTGTTTCTTTTGCTGTTCACGAGCGGTCTGACCAATAAGTTTCACCGCACGGGCAAAGCCCATTGCCGCTCGGCCACGTATACCAAGACGGGCTGTAAACAATGCCCATTTGCTGGTTCCCAAATCAAGGCCAGCAGCCTCAATCAAGTTAGCAGTTCCCTCAAGTTCCGCATACAAAAGACCCATCCTGTCGGATGGTTGCATTTCGTCTGATGGCTCTCCACCTGAAGCCTCTTCAACTACACGGTCAGCAATATCAAGTAATGCTAGATCCTTAGCCTGAGGGTCACCACCCTTCTTTGCATAGTCAAGTGCCGATTGAAGAATGTCTTCACCGTTGAGAACATTGCGAACTAAACGGTAAGTGGTTGGGTCCGTGATTTGTAGGTAATGCAACCCCTCGTGAACGGCAAGCGAAATAGCCTTACGAGAATCTGTTTCACCAGATCGAAGGTAGATCGTGTCTGGTGTGCGTGCGTCCCAAAATGCGGGAGCACCCTCTCCCCCCTCAAAGAACTCAACATTCAGACCTAGTATGTTCTTTACAAACTGCGCGGCTTTATTGTCAACATTGGTCTGCGCAGTAGACGCGGTAACTCCACGGTTGGCACGGCCCGCAATAACACCAGCAGCGTCAGTAAATGTCCATTCAATATCGCCAGCATTCGCAGCCTGACCAGCACGGTGTGACTCGTGAGCAGTTATTGCAGACTCTTGTGCCCTGAGTGCAAGGTCTTCAGCGTTCATCAAACGTGCGTGAACAGACTCACTGTGCTCTACACCTTCAACTGAAGCCTTCGTGTTTCGCTTTGCAACGTAGTCGTGATATGACTGGCCCAACAATGAAATCGCATCGTCGGCATCTTTGCCAGATTCCGCAGCCTCAGCCAATGCGGCAGATGCTGAAGACCATCCTTCGTGACTTCCAATTTCACTCAGTGCGCTAAGACCGGCAGACAATTTTACCATGGCACCAAGTGCAACTGATGCGGCTTCTTCGTCGCCATCTCGCTTTGCTTGATGGTACTCACTTTGTTTGTCTGCAAGTTGCCTACTCAATAATGCAAACTGTTGTCCTTTGCCGTCACCATATTGATCAACGGCTGCACGCGCTTCTTCTTGCGCCTTAACTGCACCAGCAAAGGAAACACCCATCTCTTGGGCCTGTGCCTCAAGCGACTCAAGCAAGGCTGCACGCTGCTCAACTGGTGTTGCTTTGACTGTTTCAAATGCCGCGTCCGCAGTAGAGTAAATACGTTCAGCAGAATTCTGGGCGATGTCTTGGTTGCGTTTAAGGGCTGCGTTAAAGTTTTTACGCCACTGCTTATTTGCAGACCACTCACCCATCTTTACATCAACTGCACCACGTGCAGCAAACGCTGGGGAGAACGCCATACCCATGACCGCTCCAGCAGCGGCTGAGTGCATAGTCTCCGAAAGGATGTCTCCCCATTGACTGTGCTCTTCTTGTGTAAATATCGGCCTGAGACCTGCGGTCAACAGTGAGGTTGCACCCTCTTCTGCTCCCTCGACCATTGCCGACTTGGCAAGGTAGTGAGCAATTGTAGATGGGACACCACGCGCAGCAGCACGAGCGGCTGCTTCGCTTGCTTTAGACGCGGCCTTTGCCAAACTCTTCTCAGCAAACTTTGAACCGGCTTTGCCGAACAACCGACCTGCGACTCCACGGCCAAGGCCACGCATTGTTCCAAGGCTAATTCTTTCCGCAGCAAATTCAATGCTTGCTGTAATTCCAGAGAACAACGCCGCATCGGCTTGGTCGTAGTCGAACTCACCAGCGAGCACCTTTGTGTCGTACTCAGAACTCGCGGTACCAGCGGATTGTGCGGCAAAGTATGTTGCACCCGCAACTGGGCTTAGTAATGACAACGCAATACCGGGTGCAGTGCTTGTAAACATGTGCGCCCAACTGTCGGTGTCGGTGACAGTTTGAAGATACGCTTGTTGTCCCGCGTACCACGCTGAAGCGGCAGCATCTTGTTTTTCATCTGCTTGTGATAAGTCATAAGACTCAACACGCAAAGCATCATTTCTTCCAGTAGGTGTGCCCAGTACGGCTATTGCTGCACGTCCTGCACCTAGTGTCGATTGCCGTGAACCAGTAGTCCAACCAGACACTTTGCCCGAAGCATCAACCTGACCCTCGTACTCTGACTTTAAAGACTCAAACCCTGCTTTGTAACTTTCAAACTCTTCTCTAGTGTTAAAGCCAACAGGAAGTTTAACACCCGCTTTACGTTGGGCACCACGCTTATACCGTTGTCCAGCCGAATCATCCCCATACACGTCTCTCATTAGACGCTCAAATGGAGACACTGATCCAGTAAGTTCAGTTTCAAAGAAGTAATCTTCTGGCTCTTCTGGCGTTCCAAACTCAGCCTTGAGCCAAGACAAACCAATTGTCTTAGAGTGATCTACTTCTTGTTGATCCGGTTCTGAAGTCAATTGACTACTCCTCAGCAGCAACTGTAGATCGGTGGCTAGGGGGGACCGGCAACGACAAGATGAACCTTCTTTCTTCGTCAGTCAACTTGTCTAATTGCATGCGTGCCTGAGCATTTGCATGTGCTTGTTTACCTTGTTCATTTAACTCACTCGGGTCAGCAAGAGCCACACGAAGTGCAAGTAAGACTTCTCGTGGTGCCTCTAGTGCAGCCGATCTTTCACCAGAACTTGAAAATAACTCAGGCGACATTCCCTCTATAACACTTGGGCCATCCTCTCCCAAAATCGCATCGATGTCATTTTGTTCCGTTGCGTTGGCTGCTGCGGCTACTCTGGCTTCCCGAGTCGCTTCGATTCGCTCATGCCTCGCTTCATCACGTTGTATGTCGAGTTTTGCTCGCCGATCCTCCTCCTCGATCTTCAGTTGTAGTTCTGACTTCATTGGTCGAATTTCACCAGATGTCAGTGAGTTGACTTTTTGTGCAGCATTCAAAAGTTCGTGTGCCAACTCGGTTCTGGATTCTTCATCTTGTCCACCAGCACCCGGCCATCCCAACTGCTCCGCCATGTTGTCGCCTATAGTCAAGAGTCTTTTTTGAAGATCAGCATCGAGTTCAATATCTTCTCCGAGTTTACCAACCTCAAGGTTTGCCAAGTCACCACGTACCCTTGCGGCCACCATTAGTGTTTGCATGTTGTCGGATACATTGCCCTGCTTCTTCCACGTCTCGAACATTGGTGCTGTGGGTTGTCCAATGTACGCCTGACCATTGGCAAGACCCGGTAGTTTTGACAGTTGGGCATTCATAAACGCCAGCCCTGTTACATCTGGCCCTGCTTGTGACAACTGTTTTGTCGCAGCATTTGCGAATGTTTGGGCACCAATGTCGGTTTGCGCAGCACGCATCAAGTGGGGGAGTGCTTTCACTTCTGGAATGTACTCTCCATTTATGAGGATAGACTTGTTGTCTTCCATTGCAACCTTCATGCCAAAGGCCAGCCACTTATCCCAATCACTCTGCCTCATAGTTTGTGGAAGCGTGATACCTCGTTGACCCAACGAGTTGATCATAAAGTCAACCGTCTCGCCGCCAAGGTATTCGCTCCCATACAACGCAGTACGTTGACGCTCTTCACGATTAACAGCGTCATACTTCTGCATCATCGAGAACGCGGTGTCTGGGTTTATGTCCCACGCCATCTTTAGCGCAGCCTGATCAATGTTGCTAAAGTCGCCATTGTCAATCAGGTTTGAGAACGCACCGGCGTGCTTCTCACGTTTACGTTTGTTGTCCAATTGGAACTGCATCTCACGGCGTGCAACATCACGTCCAGAAATCGCAGCCATCCACTGGCCTGCACTGAGGCGAATTGATTGTGACGTTCCGTTCTCGTCCTTAAATGATACGGTAGGCGTTCCATCAGCCAACGCACCAAAACTCAGTCGCTCAAGCAGTGCTGGAGTACCCTTACGCATTGCACCCATCGCCTCAGACACACCAATGCCTTGCTGGTTGTTCTGGCCGAACATTCCATTATCTTGACTTGGATCAAGTATTTCATTAGCAGGCGGTTGAGGACCAACAACTGCCATTGCGGTTGTAGGCTCATCTGGACCGGCGGTTGCATACGCACCGGGTTCACTTACTTCAACATTGGTTTCATAAGGCATGGTGGTTTACTTCACCCAGCCGTGGAGTCCGTCGGCCCACTGCTTGAGTGTCTTTCCTTGTTGGAGCATGAGCAACCTGTCCAGAGGGCCACCACGTGCACCACCGATAGCCAGATCAGATAATGAAATCTTGTTGTTCTTTGGTTTCGGTTTCGGGGCTGGTTGTTGGTTGTGTTGATTGTCTTGCATCAGATCACCGATTGTCCTCTTCGTCGATTGGGCGTTGGCTTTAGTGGTGTTCGACCAGAAAATTGTTGTTGAGGCTGTTCATCCTCAAAGTCAAAAAACTCTTCCGTGCCGGGTTCTGGCGGACCTTGAAGACCTTGTTGAATTCCTGCGGTCGCCCTTTCCACATTACCCAGTTTGGGTGTAACTACCTCAGGCTTCTGTTGTACATTTGTCGCCATCTGCCGCTTGTTCTCAGCGAACATCTCGCGTACCTGATCCATTTGATCTTTGAATGCTTCACGTTCGTGTGAGAGTTGTGCCGAGAGAACGCTCTCGTAGTAGTCGAGTTTCTGTTGGTTCTGCACGGCGGCAGATCCATGCGACATGCCACCAGACACCGCTGCCCCAAACCCACGTGTGGCACCACCGAACCCATGTAGGTTCTGCATGCCCGCACCGATGCCCTGAGCAATCCCTGCCGCTGCCTGCTGCCAGTTGAACCCACCACCACCTCCTGTTGCGTTACGTTCGATTGACTCTGTCTCGGTTACTGGAGCCTTTGGTGTTTCTTGTGTTGCCTGTGTGGGCTTCCTGTATGGTCGAACAGACCCATCAGCACCAGACACCATTGGACCCTCATCACCAAACACTGGTTCAGGGATGCGTTTCGAGGTGGACTTGGATGGTGGGCTATTGGAAGTTGGGCTGGTCGATGTGTAACCGCTTTCCTTCCATTGCTTTTTTCGCGCCTTGATAGCAGCGGGCGAGTTCTCACGGTTGTAATCTGCCATCTGCCGCTTCTGTTCAGCGGGAGACGCATTGTCATCAATATGCACAGTGTTTCCGTACTTGTCTTTTCTCTTAGCCATTGTGCTAACCCATCAATCCGCCAATGAGGCCGGACCCTATTCCGCCAAGGGCCGAGCCAATCATGCCCGTGCCACTTGGCATTGCTGCTGCTTGCATCTGACCGCCATACACTTGATTCAATGGGGCCGTGCCGAGGTTCAGGTACTGTCCAAGTCCCTGCATTCCAAGGTTGGCGGCGAATTGTCCGCCAGCCATACCCGCAGTAAGACCCGCGCCCGCTGCCGTCTGCCCCAACTGAGAAGTCATGCCAATTTGTTGTTGCTGCAACCCAGCAATACCTGAAGTTTGATTTGCCAGCAGTTGTGACATGCCAGTGGCGTACTGCTCTTCAACCATGCCTTCTTGCATGGCTCCTTGAAGACCAATGCCTGCAACCTGTGCGCTTCCAAAGGACGTGTTGCCCATTCCAGAGAACGACTGCTGTGCAATCGCACGACGTTGCGCGTCTTGTGTTGATTGCTGAATTGACGCAAGCGTGTTCTGGCGACCAACGTCATAAGCCGCAATAGACTCACCCATCCCCGCTTGATATGTGCTCAAGATGTTGTCGTACGCGGCGTTGACCAAATCGACCTGCTCACTCATACCCGAGTAGAAGTCTTCCATCGTGCCAGAGAACGTGTCATCAAACTGGCCCATGATTGACTCAAACCGTTCACTCTGCTCGCCTTGCAGTTGAGCGTATTGGTCTTGTAACCATTGCCCTGCTTGTCCAATAGCACCCGCTTGGTCTTGGTTGGCTTGATGCGAAAGAATACCGCCACCAAGCATGGCCCCACCGCCAATAATTCCCGTTACAGGATCAGGCATTTTTCATTTCCTCCACGAAGTCCTCAAGCGTCTCGCCGTAGGTTCGCCAAATTTCCGGCCCGACCACGGATGCCCATGTCGAGTCCACTGCCAAGCCTGCGATGTACACGAACAGTTGGTACACGCCAGCCCTTAGCATCCATGCTTTGTGCAGGTCTCCGTCCTTCTGTTCGGACTCAAACCTGTTTGCGATCTGCCACTGAATCATCGTGCTGTGCAGCAGAGGCGCGAGTTCGTGCGCGTTGGCCGCGTAGAACGGGTTACTTGGAATGTCGTAGATCAACCGACGAAACACCTCGTTGATGTTGTCTGACGGAACTTCGTCCCGGCTGTCGATCAGGTCATCCCAAACTTGCATTACGTTCCAGAGGTCAACACCAAGACGTACAGCGTCTTGATCCTCTCGGAACCACATCATCATTCGAGTTATCAGTGTGTCTTTGCTCAAGGTGATGGCTCACACTTATCACAGGGAACACAACACTCCACTACATTCATTGGGAAAGTAGTGGGCATGTCGCACCTTTCACCTTCCCATACCACGTCCCCACACTCTATCGGGTCGCCGTCATCGTCAGTACCACATCCAGAGGGCCAACAACAGCAAAGTTTCACCGTTTCACATGGATCTGGGTAACACGAACTCCAAGCGGCGTTACTACACGACGAACTAACAACATCAGCGCTGTTTTTATCAATAAAATCTTGGCACTCTTCACACGTTTCAAAGTCACTGTAACAAATCCACTCTCCCGCACCCCAGTCCCACTGGACGCAGCACGTTACACCTATGGTACAGCCGCCGCTTGCTTTACAAGTCGTGTCCCCGAGCCATGTGCCACCCTTGGTGTCACAATGACTTTCCGTTGTGTTTGAGCATTCCACACCAGTACCCGGATTATGGCAGCACCGGCCAATGGGTGGTGGCTGTGGACACCCGCCTACGACATCGGCACAATCAGTTTCCTTATGCCAGTTGTCAGGCGATCCTGTCGCCTTGTCGCATTCCCCAAGAGTCATTGGTGTGCATGTGCCATCATTCAAGCAACATGCGCCAAACACTGGCTCTTTTTTGCATGACACATCCCCACACTTTGAGCCATCGCCGTGGTAATTGCTGTCGCCGGTCAGGGCATCACAGTCTGACGCTGAGAGTGTGAAACAGGAGCCTAAGTAGCAACACGCGCCAGTTGGATCGGCACATGGGTCAGGGGTGCACGTCTCACCATCACCTTGGTACTCGCCCGCATGCATCAAGCACTCCGCTTGTGACATTATTAAGCATTTACCCCTGATGCAACACGCCCCTGTTGGTGTCACGGCGCAATTTATGTCTCCACACTCAACATCGTCACCCTTGTACTCGCCGCCTCCGGCCTCACACGCCTTTTGAGTTTTTACTGTGCACGATCCGCCAGTACAACACGCGCCAGTTGGAACAGGGCACGTTACATCATCGCAAGTTGAACCATCGCCTTGGTACGTGCCGCCGTTGCTCACGCACGTTTCTTGTGACCAACCAACCCCAAGACAATCACCGTAGTAGCAGCACGCACCTGTTGGAACATCTTCTGAGCAATCGACATTTTTGTCTTCACACGTTGAATTGTCGCCGTTGTACTTGCCACCAGATTCGTAGCAGGCTTTCTCGGTCAACACTTGGCAACCGTCACCCTTGGCATCACAACACGCACCTGTAACAGGTGGCGGTGGCGGCGGTGGAAGATCGTCGCACTGTGTCCCATCTTGGCAAAGGTGTCCGGGCCAGAATTTGCCGCCAGCGTTTACACAGTCTCCGTAAGACAGGTCAGCACAAGTGCCGTACTCGGGGTGTATTAGCGGGAAGCAACACATGCTCGTGGCGCACTGAACACTCTCACAAGGCACACCGTACCCATAGAACTTGCTTCCGGACTTGTTAGCACAATCGTTGTAATTGAGCATCGCACACTGACGGCCAAGCGGACCACCTGAGTAGCAGCACGCACCAATGTTGCACGATCCTGTGGCACAAACAGAATCCTTACCCTGCCAATGACCGCTGAGTGTTGTCTTGCAGTGGTCGTAACTGACCCCGTCCGTGCACGTGTCGTTGTTCGTCCCGTGGCAGCATGCCCCAAGACCCGGCTCTCCGATGGTGGGGTCAATTACCCCCCCACCGTCTTGATCTGTTCCAGAGCCAAAGCACTCTTCTTCAATTACATCGTTTCGTTGTCCTACTGCATCGACTTGTACTGTCATGCGTTCAAGGACAAACGGGTGGCCGGAGGTTTCCTCTGCTAAGGGGTTCCCATTGGAACTATTGGAGCCACGGACCCGGACAAACGCGACCAAGGCACGCACACGGCATCGACGGCGATTGCCACGGCCACGGTCAAGACACCCAAGGTCAAGGATACTGATCTCGTCAGTTTCCCCTGTTGACACGTGGAAGATGTCTTGACGGTGGTCGGGGTAACCTCCGACTGCGCTTCCATCAATTACATCTGCCCATTGGTGAAGATACGTTTCGTCTTGGTGAATTGTGTTTGAATCAAACGTGCCAAACTCGCTGCCATCAATGCCAGCCCCTGAAGTTCCATAGTTAGGTGCTTGCTGGAACCCATACACGAAGTCTTCGTCACCAACAGCACCTCCAGAAAGAGCAGCATTGTCTTTCATTGGCCTTCGCACGCCGTGGAATCGTTGGTTACGCAAGTCAACCGGGTAGGTGCCAGATCCAAACGGTGACTCACGTTGGATGTAGGTCACTGGAGTTTTGGAGGTTCCGACAGTTGTTGTCTCGTGGTATGCGGATGCGTTTGCACTTCCATCGTTGTACCGGGCAACCCATTTCTTTGACGATGATGCTTCCGGGTACGCAATGCGTTCCAAGTAGTACCCGTTGTCAGTTGTCGGGTAATACTTGCGGTTTTCTGGAGAGACAAACAATGACGATGCTTGCCATGTGGTTGAAGCCCATGGTCGAGACGATCCGCCGCCGTCCAGTCCTTGCTTGTCATCCGCCGCAGCCGATCCATGAGCCGTGCCATTACCAGCACCACCAGTTCCTATTGGCTCCCGCCAAACGTAGGTGTCTGGATCACCAGCCACCGTAACCCCAACGCTGCCGTCCAGAATCTTCATCCCTGACTCGCCACCGTCTGTGCTGCCTGAGTCTGCGTCCCAGTAGCCACCGTCTACGATCAGTTCGGACTCCATGGTCACAGTGATGTTCGACACATCGTTGCTGGTCGCGCCTTGGACAGTGTCTCCGTACACAAGTTCTACACGAGGGTTGTTTGTTTCCCCCTTCAGGGTTGTGTCCGGCAGGTACTCGTCAAGCGATGCCTCCAACGTGACTTCACGAATGAGCATCTCGTTAGGCTCTGGAACAAACAGCGGTCCAATTGAAACCGAGGACTCGATACGGTGCTCAACAGCGGCAGACGCATTAAGCACAAGTCCACTGCGTGTAACTTGACGTGTTGCATCGCCATTCGTCCAGTTGTTGGCAGTAACCCAAGAAGCGGCCTGTCCGTCGCTTCCGCAAATGATGTTTGGGTCAAAGCAGCCAAGCACACCGTACTCACTGCCCATGACAAGCATCGGGGTGCCGCCGCTTTGTAATACAGCAGCCGAACCACAAGTGGCACCGGGGAACGAGCCGTGCGCCATCTTGATTGGGAAGAACCCGTTCGTGGCATACGAATAGAACAGGTGCTCGGACTCTTGGGGTTGCTCTGAATCATTGAGCCAGATCCAGACACCCTGACGGGCAACGTCGTGAACCAGCACTGGTGTAATCTTGTCCCACCGACGAGACGTGAAGAACGAGTCCAGACGGCCACGACTAATCATGGCAGACTTGTCGATGGCAAACATGTTGGGTTGCAGGTTTAGCAAGCCCTCACGAGTAAGCACGAACACGGACTGGTTGGGACCAGCACACCATGCGTCCCTGCCTGCAATACCAAGTGACCGCGACATCGAGTGCATCGTTGGTCCGACCACTGCGGGGTCACCTGCGAGGTACGTCAACGAAGTCTTGCCGCAGATCAACAGGCCGGATTGACCAAACGGTGCCAGTGCTTCAATAGGCTCACCGATTGTTCCGTAGCCCTCGGCAGCGTTGGTGCCGCCAGCAAGCGCGTCCGTAGTCGTGCCAGACTGTGGGTTCCAATCTTGTGGCTCATCAATTGCCGACAGGAACCATGTTTCTTCTGCGCCTTTAACTCCCGCCATCGCAAGACGAGCACCCGTCTTAACCAACATGCTGCCTGAGTAATACTTGCTATCAATCAAAGACGAAACAGAGTTAGGGCCGGAAACATCAGTTGGAGGATCATCCAAGTTTCCCGCAGTATTTCCCCATGCTGATATGTCGCCATCGAC
>Ga0098054_1001086_pt1 | contig 14369 bp, 6 predicted proteins | sample 16_taG_FD_75048 | JGI IMG/M metagenome (GOLD analysis project Ga0098054, IMG submission 75048) | Marine viral communities from the Subarctic Pacific Ocean - 16_ETSP_OMZ_AT15313 metaG | ecosystem: Environmental > Aquatic > Marine > Oceanic | place: Pacific Ocean | collected 2015-01-18
GAACTACTTGGTTAGCTCTAACAGTTCGAAAACAGATAAGCCCTGTCATTTATTTGGCAGGGCTTTTTTGTTGCCATTTTTTAGGCGGAATTATGTATTCAACAATCAACAGAGAGACACCTACAGAATGTTCCCTGCTGTTTGGTATCACTTGGTTATCTGTGGGTATGTGTCCGGCTGTGCTAGGCGCTATTAGCAGCATTACCAGTCAACGGTCACAGTCGCTATGACTGGTCTACGCGTACGGTAGTCACTGCCAGCACTGCCTATCTGCCTATCGAATAGGTAACTAAGTATTAGTAGTAGGAGGGTCTTGATAGTCCTACTGTCTACCACTAAAACAGACAACAAACAGAGACAGCAAAGGAACACCCGGCGACACGCTGCGGAATCATGTGCTGTGCCTTGCGCCGATAGCCGTGGACACCCCCAAGCATAAATATGGGTACTCCTCCGAGCGCTGAGACTAAAAAACAGGTAGTATCTAAATACAAGCTGATTTGGAGGTGGGTTATGCCTAGGACGAAGCCGATGATTAATTCGCAGAGGTTTGCGAGACAGTCACCGGACGGTTTACGTAAGCGTATTATTGCTGCGATACCGGAATGGGAGAAGATACCCCGTAAGATTCGGTACGCTCTGGCGTTATTGCCTGTTCACGGTTCGTTTGAGGCTGCGTGCAAGGAATTGTCTGCGGATTTCGACAGTGTTCCGGTAGGTTTGAAGAAATCTATAAAGGTTATTGTCAAGAATTGGGAAGATGAGGGCGAGTACCCTACCCATTCGAGAACAAATAAGCAGGGTAGGACGTTTACTCTTGCACTTACTAACGCCGAGATAATGCAGCAGTTAGCAAACGAGATGTCTGCGTTAGCTTTAGCACAGGCAGAGTCTAAGATGAACGCTAATCAGGCGTTCAAGATGGCAATAGACGCAGGGTGGTTCTTGAACCTAGAGGCTGAGGTTGAAAAAGAGAGGGCGTATGCAGACGACAGGATTGCTCAGTCACTTTCTTTGCGTAACCAGCCTAGCGCTAGCAAAGACCCCGGACTCGACATACCTGTATTCGAGCAGGAGATAGAAGTTGACAACCTCCGCAGCGCGGCGTCGTAGACGTACAAAAATAATCGAATCAGCCCCGCCTGTTACACAGGCGGCAAACAGGGCTATGTCTTACAAGCCTTTTCCGTGGCAGGAAAAAGCACACAAGACAAAGGCTAGATTCAAGAATCTGTGGTGCGGTCGTCGTGCAGGTAAGTCCCGTTTCTCTATCCACGAAACTATGTCCGCTATCGTAGAAGCTGCAAAGACTCCGCTTATCGACAGCGAAGGCGTAGACAGAACAGCGTCCCTGTCGCCACAAGTGCATATTTGGACAGTCGGACCTACTAACGCTCAGTTGCGTCAGGTGTGGAACGAGATGAAGGACTTTATTCCACCGCACTGGATTGTTCAGGGTCGCCCCGGTCAGATGGGTGGGCGTAACCGCTCAGGCTGGAAAGAAGACGAGATGTACGTCTGGTTAGAACTCAGGGGTACAGATGGCAGGGCTTTACCGGGAGTTGTGCGTCCTCAAGTTTTCTGGGAACTAAAGACCGCAGATAACCCAGAGGCGTTACAGACTGTAGGTCTGGACTTCTTGCATATTACAGAAGCTCAAGATGTCAAAGAAACTGCGTGGAACAAGCTACGCCCTACCCTAGACTCTCCGGGCAGACTAGGCAGAGCGATTATCGAAGGTATCCCGCCTTTGTCTAAAGCGCACTGGTTCAGCAGAAGATTCTGGCAAGCGCACAAGAAGCCATCTTCGCTAGCTGTGTCAATACGCGCCACCACTTTCGACAACACCTTGCTCACGAAAGAGCAGTTCGACTCGATACTTTCCGAGAAGGAAACAAGCGTAGAGCAGATATGGCAACGCATGTATATGGCAGAGCAGCCCGAAGGCGGGGGTGGCTTCTTCCAGAAGATAGATAAAGCTATGGACGGGGTTGAGTTGTTCTCCCCCAAAGAAGGCGACGAGTATGTTGCAGGGTTAGACTTGGGGAAACAGGTAGACCCGACTGTTCTAATTGTTAAAAACAAACGAACCCGACACAGCGTGTTTGCGCTAGAGTACCTTCGTACCGATTGGCAGATTCAGATTGCAGCGATTGAAGCTGAATGTAAACGCTGGAACGTAACCACAGTTACCATGGACTCTACTGGCATGGGTGGTGACGTTTTATACGAAGAACTTGCTATGAGAGGACTGCCTGTAATCCCATTTAAGTTCACAAGTTTAGACAAATACCAACTGTTTCTTACATATGCCACAGCTTTACAAAACCAGACCGTTACTTTTCCTGCTGAATGGCTAAAATTAGCAGACCAATTAGATTCCATTACTGCAAAACAAAGCGGAATGGGGTATATTTTTAGAACACTTAGTGGCGGACACGACGACTGGGTGGACGCAGAGTGCCTTGCTTTACGTGGTTGTGACCCGCCTTTACAAGAAGGTCAATCACATACATTGCCAACTAGAAAAAGAATGATTACCTCTAGGGAAAACTCAAATACCAATTCAGGTAGAAAGCGTCGAACTCCGTTGCAATATCGAATACGAGAAGAACGCTACGGCAAGAGCGGTCTTGCTGACTTCATAGTAAATGGTGAAGAGGTTTCCCTTGGTTGAGTCAATGTACGCCGGGCAATACAGCGCACCAACAAGCGACGCAACTGTTGCCATATATACAGAAAAGCACGGCAAGCAGAAAATCGAGTCGCTGTCTTGGATTCGAGATGAAATCGCTGAGGGGTTAAAGCGATTCAATAAGTTCTATGTCCAATGCAAAGAAGCCGATACGTTCTATAACGGCGAGTTTGATTTCGATGTCCCTGAAGGTGGGACTATGCTGCGACTGGGAACATTCCGTTCTGTTGTAAAGACAGGCGTTGACCACATCGCACCATCGTTCATGGATGTGTCCGTTCCGCCTAGAAGCGCAAGGGCTGCCGCAGATGCAGAGCAGACAGAGAAATTCCTTGTTGGCGCAAACCACATGGCAGAAATGCTGCACCCGGTACGGCGCGAAGTAGTCAAGCACATGTTTATGTACGGAGTTGCTTGGCGAAAGGTAGAGTTTGCCGGAACAGAGTGGTCAGATTTTCCTGAGCCGCCTGAAGACGGTGACAACGAAGAAACCTACAGGCAGATTATCGAAGATGTTTTAGCAAGTAGAGATTTCTGCTTCCCGTTTGTTCAGTCCCCTATCAATCCCCAAGAACTTATCTGGGATTTATCAGACCACAATAACCCTAAGTGGGTAATCCGACGACGGAACGTGCGCGCTGAATGGGTGCTAGGTCACTTCCCTGAGTGGAAGTCTCGCAGAGGTAAGATTTCAGGGGAAGTTCCTTTCTATGAAGTCTGGACAAAAGACGAAGTTGCTTATGTAGCTGACGAAGTATGGGCGATGCCCCCACGTAAACACAGCTACGGCATGATTCCCTATATTCAGCACAACCCGCAAACAGGGCTGGCTACTAAAGGCAACAAGCCCAACCATTTGTATCAAGGCATCGGTCACGGTAACTACGCAATGCTTGCAGCGCAGTCTCAGCTTGCTTCCCAGTTCCTAGACATAACCAAAAAGACAGCATGGGCATCTCGCGAAGTTCGAGGTCCAGCAGGTCTTGCTCAAAACGTCATAGATAACTACTCCGATGAGCCGGGTGCTATCAACCACATTCCACCGGGAATAGATGTATCACGTTCAGATATTGCAGAAGCCCCTCAATCTATTCTTGTCGGTAAAGAAATTCTCGACGGTGCTATTGAAGAAGTTACAATCAGCAAGATTGCCCGTGGGCAACGACCAGCAGGTGCAGCTTCCGGTTATCACGCAGCAGTCCTTGCAGGTATCGCCGCTCTTGGCTTCGGAAGTATTCAAGAAGCTACAGAACGAGGTATCCAGAAAGGCAACGAACTCTTCCTGCGTATCGTAGAAAGCGTTATACGAGACAAGGTAAGCGTGTGGGGTAAGACTGAAGCAGGAAACCTTGACGCTACTATTCGACCACGGAACATTCGGGGTCATTATGTAAACATTGTTCGACTCAACACTGTCGCCCCTGAAGAGCAGGAGCGAAAGACAAACCTCTGGTCAAACATGTGGCGCACAGGCTTTGTTGACCATCAAACAGCACTACGTAACGCAGGTATATCTAACCCTCTTGAAGTTTCATCAGCCATAGCAGCAGAAGAGTTCTTCAAGAGTGAAATGGTTCAAGCAGCCTTTGCTCAAGCAGCAGCACAATCTATTCCTCTTTTGCAGCAGCAGTTACAAGCAGCAGCGCAAGCAAGCGGCGCAGACATAGCGCAAGACGCAGCTACAAACATTATGAATACGCAAGGCGCGCTGCAACTAGCAAACCCCGGTAACTTCGGGGTGGGCAATCAAGCTGGAACTAGACCGGGCAGTCCCGGCGGAGGCATCCCGGCAACTACCAGACCTGTAATGCCGGGGTCAGCAGGTGAAGCAAACTTGGTCGCAAGACAACTCTCCGCTCCTAGGAGTGGTAATGTTAGAGTCCCCGGTAGAGACTTAGCACCGGGCGGAATACCTGCGGGGTAAAAGATGAAATGGCAGCCAATAGTCGAGAACAAAAAATTATTCAAGAAGCCTTCACCCGGTTTTTTACAGCTACCACGACTCGACTCAAAGCCGTTGAAACGGCACTCGGAGACACAAACATCCCTGATGTGCCAGAATCAAGACGCAAGAAAAAACGAGCCATACCTGCCTTTGTAGCACGTTCACCGTTCGGAGGAATGTAAATGCCACGCTACGTTCAGATTTCACCTGCTTTATCTACCCAGCTTCCGGGTGTGTCGGAGATGGAGTGGGTGTCTATCGAGTTCCCTGATTCTGCTTCAGACCTAAATATACAAAACGAAATGAAAAACCTTGGAATAGGTGACGGGTTTTCAGTTAGCCCTGCGGGGTCGCCAAAGAAAACCGGAGCAATACCCTATACAGGGTTCTCTGTAGGTGAAACCTCTAGTCCTTCAGGTGGCGGACCGTTTGGTTCTGGCGGTGCAGCATCAGCATGGAACAAAGCAACAGATTTTGTTAGCAATTTGCCTGACTTCACCGTGGCAAGCAGAGGCGGTGGAGTTAATCTTAGTAAGCAACCCCCGTTTAATACTGCCCCGCCCATGGGTTTGTCTTCCCTTGATATGCAGCTATCAAATCTTGTAGATAAAAGAATGGGAAACTCAGACGCTAAAGTGCAAGCAGCGTTAAAAGACATCGGATATAAGTCTCGCCTTGACGAAATAGAACCAGACGAAGGCGTAGTAGAAATAGTTAACGAAGCAGTTAGCCTGCCCAGTCAACCGGGAACGTATGAAGTTACCGTTACTACGGCAGACGGAATAAAAGAAACAGTAACTGTTTCAGCTAACAACTCTAGCGAAGCTAGGGCAGCCGCCAAAGAAAAAGCAGAAGTTGGCTCAACAATAGGAGTGCCGAAAGAAAAAACCGCACCTGTTGCTGCAACTGAAAGCGCAGCATCGGCGATGCTAGGTCAAGGCAGTATTGATATTGAGCAGTTTCTTGCCTCAATACCAGAAGAAAAGCGGTTTTATGAAGCTCAAGGAATAGGTTTTGAAAACCCGTTAGTCACATCTTTGTTACAGCTAGCCCAAACAGGGGTTACAGCTACAAGTAACCTAGAAATTCAAAAGCTAGCAACCGAAAACGCTACCGCTATAGCTGAATTTACTAGGGATGCTGACATTCAGATAGCAACAAACCGTGGTGCTACTGACATAGAGGTGGCTAACATTAACTCTAAAGCAAATATATCTATTGCTAAGTCGCAAGAGATGGCGACTCGCTTTGCCTCTGAACAGCAACGAATCACAGACAAATACATTGCTGATACTAATGCGGAAACAGATAAAGAAATAGCAAAACTTGTTGCTCAGTCGTCCGGGGCTTACGGTGCTGTAGGTCCGGGGGCAAACGAAGACGGTAGCTACACCAATAATCAGCTAGCTAGCATTAGGAACTTGCTTAAGGCAGAGCAGCAAGGGGCTATCGACGCAGCAGCCGCAACCCTAGAAGTTGGGCTAGCGCAAGCGGGAGCGGCAAGTGACCAAGCAGCCGCATCAAAAATTGGGATGCAAGACAACATCTTTAGTTATGCTGCCGCCAACCCTGAAGCATCACAGCAGGACTTAGCAAACCTTGCTGGACTTAGCCCAGAAGCGCGAATGGCACTGGCAAATGTTGAAGCTGCCCAAGCAAATGCAGACGCTCAAATACGGTCTGTGGGACTGCAATCTCAACGCCAACTTGATGCAGCAATAGCGCAAGGAGCATCTGCTGAAGAAATTGCGGCTATTACTACGCAGTCAGAAAATCTTCGAGCAAATATTCAGGCTCAATCTAGTAGAGAAATAGCACAGCTACAACAGTTAGCCGACGCTGCGATTGCCACAACTCAAGCTACTGCGTCAACTCAAGTTGCCACAACTCAAGCTGGCGCAATTACTGGTGCAGCAAACATTGAAGCTGAAGCTGCTAAAGCCATAGCAAACATACAGCAAGTTGTAGGGTTGGACGAAAACACTAAAGCCTTAGCAATCGCAAACATAGAAACAGAAGCCGCCCAAGCAATCGCAGCGTTGCAATCTACAGACATGGCATCTGCAACTGCTACGCAAGCACAAGCAGCTTCGCCTTACGGATACCTTGCTGCTGGTGGTCCACTTACCGACGTTCAGGCTATTTTATCCGGGCAATACAACCCGTATAGCCAAAATTCAACGGACATGCTGAACCTAGCAAGAGCGCAAGCATCTGGCGGTCTTACAAATGAAACAAATATTCTTGGAGTTCAACAGGCTGCTGCGGCAACAAATCCTTATGCTGCAACTCAACTTGGGCAAGACGCAGGGAGAATTGACCAGATACTTCGGGGCGGGTTAACTGCTGAAGAACAGCGACAGCTTACCCTTGCAGGACAAGCCGGACAGATGCAGGGCAACTACCTGAACTACATCTCTAATCCGTTTGCGGTAGGTGCGTCACAAACTCTTAGCGGAGGCACTGCTGCTCCATTTAGCCAGCAACAGCTACAACAGATGTCAGACTCCCCGTCAGGAACAGTTCCTTCATTTGCTGTTGGGTTAGGCACAAGTCCATTTGCCTTACCTGAAACACAGGCAATCGGAGCGGCTCAAGGTCTTCCAGCAAACTTTACTATTGGAGACTGGGAAAGTCTTTCAGACGTTGAGCAGCAATCTGTTTCAGGGCAACTCAGCCCTTACGGAATAACACCTAGTATGATTGGAGAATTAGCCGCTTCCTATGCACCGGGCAGTACACAAGCAGTAAGTTCTTACACATGACCTCACCTTTCAGAACTGAAAACCCTCTTGAAAAGCTAGAACGTATACGCAGTATGTTTGCGGCTAATACAGCTAATGTGTCTGCTCAGTCCATTATTGACAGAGCAGCACAGCAACCTCCTGCCCAAGTAGACCCTAATACCCTTACACCTCAAATGACAGGCGCACCCCAGCCTGAAGGCGGAGGGCGTAAAAGTTTTCTTGAACGGATGCAGTCCTTTGCCGAGGTTGTCCCCGGAACGTTACTAGGTAACTGGGCAAGGTTCATTCCGGGGGAACAAGGAACATTTGAAAAAAACCTAAATCAAGCAAAGCAAGATTTAGAATCCTCACACGGTAAGCCAACTAACCCTTGGCAAGCTATACGGCGATACGGCATGGAAAATGCTGAGGCGTGGCGCAGAACAGACATGCCTTCAGTAAACCTTGACGTTAACCCATTTGGTCCTATCAACCTGCCCGGAGACAGGACTTTCGACAGGGTGGACTTCGGAGTTAAGGGCGCAGCCGAACTAATCGCAGACCCGTTGAACTATGTTCCGTTTGGGCTTATTGCAAGCAAGGGTACTAAGGGTGCTGCAATGGGGCTGAAGGCTGCTGGAGCAGGGACAGTTGTTGAAGCTATATCTAGCGGTAAAAACGCAGCTATTGATTTAACTCAGTCTTACAAGAACATTATCAAGCCGAGAGCCGACCTGCCTATACCTGCGGGAACGGTTGCCGAAAGAGTACGGCAGCGGCAGAACGTAATGGCAGAATCTAAAGTTCCTTTAAACAGCATGGAGTATGACCCATCAGTTGAAGAGTTGCGAGTGTTCCGGGGTATAAGCGGAACTGGCGACCCTCTCGACCCTGCTAGTGGGTTAAAAGGAGCTAAGCAACTTGACGACTTTGAACTTGTTGCCGGACCCGGTGTATATGTATCCAGAAGCCCTTATGTATCAGAGGGTTTTTCTGGAGGGTATAAAAAAGGGAAGGTTCAAGAATATGAATTAAAACTTTATACAAATGACGAACACTTCTACGAAGGAATCCTGCCCCTACACGAAAGTGTAGACTTTTTTAAACATACTCAGCCTAGCCTTTTCAATCAGCTAAATGACGATTTCGATAGCCGTTGGTTTTCAGGTATTGATGGATGGGAGGACTCTGATGTAGGGACTTGGTTCTTCCATTTACAAAATAAATATAAAGATTCACATTTGGGAACTCTCCGCATAAAAAGAGATGCCGGAGATATAACTGAAAAGCAATACGAAAAGCAAGCCAAAGAAGCTGTAGCTGCCGGGAAAAAAGAGTTCAATGAACACCTGCTTGAAGCTGGTGTAAAGGTTATAGATAACTCTGCCGCAGACGCAGAAAAAGAATTAATTGTTCTTGATAAATTTGTATTAAAGCCTGTTGAATCTCGAAGGGTTTCTTCTGTTCCTGAAGTTCACATGCGTCCAGACGCTCAAGAGATTGTTGAAGGGGCTGTAGACACAGCGTCTACCGAAATACCTTCGTGGGTTCAGAAGGTAAAAGACGGGAATATACTTCCCGGCATAGAAGGGTTGCCTCCGTTTCGTTGGGCGTTTTCTAAAATAAACCCCCTTGCCATGTTGCCTACTGGTGGCGACAGTATAGAAAGGGCTAGGACGCTTGCTTTAACTAGCCACCAAATAAGGCAAGCACGGGACGGCGGGCGAGTCCTGCACTCTGTTACAGAGCTAAGTGCTATAAATGGTTACAGTAAAACCAAGGACGGATTGTTTGGGTCGAGAAACTTTTCAGGAGTGTTCGAGGTTGAAGAGGGCTTCCTGAAAAACGTAGTTGATGCGGACGACAAGCGTGTTGTCTGGGCTACTGAAGGTCGAGACAAGAATAAAAACAATGTGTACGCCTTGTTTGAAGGTGCTTTTGCTGAAGACTACGGGCTTGATTTTTCTAAAAAATTCAAAGGCAAGATACAGCCCGGTCTTCAAGAACTTACCCCTGAAAAGTTCCTTAAGGGTGAAGGGCTGATTACAGAACTTACCGATGAAAGCATTGAAGAACTTATTAGTAAGGGGTTAAGCAGGGACTTTGTTGACCAAGCATTTGCAATAAAGCAAGTTCAAGACTGGGCAGAAGATGCCAAGATGCTTATGAAGGAGCGTGGAGTTCCAGTTCAGGAAGTCTACCCCGAAGATTCTCCGTGGGCTTATATCTTTAGGCAAGCTGTCAGGATAGAAGGCAGGGACTTATCTGGTAGAGGCAAAGTTGCTGGCTCTGTTCCAGACTTTGCTAAAGACAGAACCTACCTTGGGGAAAATATTCTTGATAGCTTGTACACAAGAAATGTTGAGTACAGAGACAACTTCCTTGTTGCGGGTACTGACTTCATGGATAGCGTGTACAAGTCTGTAAGAGATACAGACCTGCACAATTCATTAGGAAAAGTAGGGGTAGAACTCCGTGATGAATTTCTTGAAGCCCCTCAAAAAGCGTTCAAGACCGCTGAACAAAACAGGAAGCTAGCTGAAACAGCAATTAAAAACACTAAGCAATTACAAAGAAATGCTAAAGGTGTAAAGACAACTAACATCCTAACCCCACTTCCTAGTAAAGTTCGAGAAAACTTAGGGTTTGATGCTACAAACATGCGAGCAGAGGATGCTGTTAAAGCCCAAAAAGATGCAGTAGGTAAAGCCTCTGCTGTTGCAAGTGAACTTGAAAAAGAAGCAAAAGGCATACAGGTTGCTGTTAAGAAACTTACTGATAAAAGCGCATGGAACTTCCTTACCCGTATAGGCGTGGGCGGAACAGGCGAAGCTATTACAGACTTAGGCTCTACATTTGGAAGTAAATACCCGGAACTTGCAGTAGAGCTTAATAAACTAAAAGGCTTAGCCGCTCGCGAAAAGCAAGCTACACCCGTTACAGAAACTAGGCTTGTTGGAGTTCCAGTAACTAGCACAAGAGTAAAACCTGCCCACACGTACAAGACAAACATGTGGGGCGAGAGAGTAATTGACGAGCCGTTTACCCAGCCGTGGGTTAGCTACACAAAAATGCGGGATTCTGTTAGTGCGAAAATAGCAAATATGAAAAAACAGGTTGACGTTCCGGGGGGAACTAAAGCTGTTCTACCTAAACATACTTTTGTTATTGACACTTATCATGTAAAAAACAACAACTTAGGATATTTAGTTGAGAATGTAAAAACTAGCAGTGGTAAGTCAACTAACAAATGGAATGTTTACTTAAGGGCTGGAAATAAAAAGGGTGAAAAAATCAATAGTAGCCCCCTGCTGTTCGATGACCTAAAAGGCATTGACGAACTTAGCCCTGTTATCGCATCGGATACTACAGGTAGGCAGGGGTTTCAGCCCAACTATATTACAAGAGAAACAACTCCTTCTTGGGGTGTAAGAACTGAGCCTGTCGGAGAGGCTTACAAAACACGCCGCCGTAGAGTAAGGGTACAAACAAAGCAGGGCGACCCTGAGGCTCAGGCTGCTTTTAGAAAAGCTAGGACAAAGCTAGCTAAGGCAATAAACAACGACACAGCAAGTAAAGTAGCCGCCGCAACAAAAGCAAAAGTTGAAGTAAGGAAATTCAAGGCTAGGGGCGGCTTTACAGGTAAGCAAAGAGAGTGGATAGAAGAAGAGTTCCCTGCGTTATTTAATGAACTGGAAAATGCTAACGCCATCGACGTTCCTGCTATAAAGCGAGAGCGTTTAGGTAAAGTTAGAGCAGCACTTGAAGAAGAATTGAAAAGCCTTAAGGCAATAGAAAAAACAAAGAAAGCATTACTTAAAAAAGAACGACAGCGATTCGGTGGACCTGTAACTCTAACGAAGGAGTCTTTAGAAAAACGACAAGCAGAAGTGTTTGGAGGTCATGTAAAGACCGGGGCGTACAACGAATTTACTGGCAAACATGCTTTAGAAATAGTTGAAGGCGAAAGCCATGCAAAGCTAACTAAAGCGGGTAAAGCCATTATTGTTAGGGAGGCAAAGAAGGACAAACTTCAGTTCCTGAAAGGTTTGTACTTTAGAGAAGAAGATGTGGTGGCAATAGAAAAGGCTTTGCTTCCTTTTGATACATCGGGTGGAATCATAGGCAGAACACAATCTTTCTTCTTGCGAGATGTTCCTGCTGCCGGTGATATTGCCCGTGTGCTAAAAGCTGGTTTCGACTTCGGTGCGCCATTCTTGCAAGGCATACCACTACTTGCGCGCCGCCCTGATATATGGGCAAAGGCAACTGTACGGCACTACAAAATTGCTGCAAAAGGGAGGGGTTTCCATCAGGCTTACTTGCAGAAAAACATAGACGTTGTTCGCGAGATGGTTGAACTCAACATTCCTCTAGGCGCAGGGGCTACAGATTACTTCAATGCACTGCACAGAGGCGGAGCAATGGAGCAGGTTGGCGGTTTTATAAACACTAAGCTAGGGGTTGATGCGGCGATAGCAGGGGATAGCAGGTTAGCCAAGAAAGCAGGTCAGGCAGTCAAGGGTACTGGCGAAAAATTCATGGCTGTTGGTAAAACCTTTGAGTCATCATTTGAAGGATTTAACGACTATGCAAGAATTGAAATGTTCAAGGCTCTCCGTAACACTGCTGCAAAATCAGAAGGCGGTATGCAAGAGTTAGCTGCGTTTATTAGGAATATGACAGGGGCTTTAGATACAGCAGCATTAGGGGTCAGCCCATCGCAGCAAGCGTTTGAGCGGGGCTGGATGTTCTTTTCCCCACGGTACACAAGGGCTTCGCTTGCTCTTATGGCAGATGCCTTTCAAGGCGGTCTGCGTGGACAACAGGCACGGCAGACGTTTGTTCAGATGGCTACAGGCGGGGCGGTTGCTTACATGGCGTTTGCTGAAGCATTAGGACAGCCTATTAAACTTGACCCTAGACCAGTAGGTGAAGGCGGCGACGGTGCAAAGTTTATGACTGTAGAAATAAACGGTCAGAATGTCGGCATCGGTGGTTTCTGGACAAGCATGATTCGCCTTATCGGTAACACTGCAACTTGGGACGTTGATAGCCCAGCCGCTCTTATTAAGCCAAGCACTAGAGACAACCCGATTGCTAGGTGGTTGCGCTCTAGGTCTGCTCCAACAACAGGGCTGGCAACTGATTGGTGGAATGGGGCAAACTTCCTTGGCGAAAGTATTGAAGGTGCAGGTGGTTGGTCGCAGCATATTCTCAAGCAGACACTTCCGTTTACTATTGAAAATGCTGTCTTTGAAGACGGTCCAGTCTTCGGCAGGTTGACTGCTGGTGTTCCCGCTGAATTTGCAGGTGGAAGAACATTCCCTGTTTCAGCTTTTGAGTACAGAAACTTAGAGCGGGAAAGGGCTGCTCAGGCTAGGTTCGGCACGGACTGGGATGGGCTTAACGGTCTTCAGAAAGACTCGCTTGAAAACGACCCTAAAGGCGACCTAGGTAGGCTTACTGAGGTTGTTAGGAACGAAGCCACAAAGATTCAACCCGCTGACCCAAGAGGTGCAGAGCAAGCCATAAACGATTACTTCGATGCGAGAAGAGGGGCGGAAATGACATGGCGCTCCTCTATCCGTGAAGGGGTTAACTTATTTGAAAACGAAGGTATCGACACAGTTGTGTTCAAAGAGCGATACCTTGAGTCAGCTAATGCTAGGCGCAGGACTGAACTTGAACTGCTAAGAGAAGACGAGTCGTACTTAGAAGTTGAAAAATACTTTTCAGAACTTGCAGAGAAAAACGGTCCTTTACTTCCTGAAGACGAAATCTTTGGGGAATATATCAAAAAGATAGTTGCAGCAGATTTTAGTCACCCTGTTATCGGGTTTGACTTTCGGGCAAAAGACAAAGCTGAAGCAGACTTTGGGTTGGAGTACGGACAAGAAATGCTTCAGTACGTCAAAGATAGGTTTACTGCTGCGAGAGAATCTTACGACTTCCAGTTCCCTGCACTTATTGACGAGTTATATGTGGGCAGAAGCAATTTTTAATACTACTTTAACGACACAGAGGGTTAAGTTCTTTCCCGTGTTGAAAACCCGGAGTATGTCAAAGAGCAGTACGAGCGATATATATATATGTCTGAGTTAAACAGAGAATTACTAAAAGAAAACGTGCCAGAACTTAAAAGTTTCTTATCTATTCTGGAAAAAACTAGGCGCGCTTTGAGAGAAAACAACGCTGAGTTAGATGCTTTTATGTATCGCTGGGGCTTTGCTAGAACTTTAGCCCATGAAGTAAACGGTTTTGTTGATGCGGAACGATACTACAGAACACACCCTGCAACGACATTTCCTTACCCAGTACCAGAAAACTGATATATTTACACAAACTAAACGGGAGAGCTTACGAGCATGACAACCCAAAGTGACGGAGCTACGGCTCAAAGTGCAGAGCAGAATACTTCTACGGATGAAGCAGTAAAAACTGCTGCGGACACTGCAACTGCAAACTCTGAAGAATCGTTGGACTCAAAACTTGACCAGCTTCTTACTCAGCGATTAGACCAGTTCGGGAGAACTACAGAAAATCGAATTGCTGAAATAGAAAAGCGGGAACAAGGGCGAGCGCAGCAGTTTTGGAACGACAAGCTAAAAGAAGACAGAGGTGAACTTGCTCAGTTTATGGGTGACGTATCTCAAGTCTTAGATGAAGACCAGCGCGAGCAGCTTGATGCTCTTCGTGGTGAGCGTCGTCGTAAAGACATTGAAGATAGGTTAGACCGATTTGAGCGTGGTGAACTGCAACCTGCTGCACAACAGCAAACAGTTATGTCTCCTGAAGAACTTAATGTTCTCCGAACTTCGATTGAGGGAATGATGTCAGCGGCAGGAATAACAGGAGTTGATGTATCCGACTCTAGGCTTTGGACAGGTTACTCAGAAAACATGAGTGTCACAGACGCTCTTGGGGTAGCCAGCCGAAACCTTCAGTCCGTTAAGCAACAACCTGCTGCACCTGCCCAGTCAACTCCAAGTCAAGCTGTCCC
>Ga0098054_1001087_pt1 | contig 14367 bp, 30 predicted proteins | sample 16_taG_FD_75048 | JGI IMG/M metagenome (GOLD analysis project Ga0098054, IMG submission 75048) | Marine viral communities from the Subarctic Pacific Ocean - 16_ETSP_OMZ_AT15313 metaG | ecosystem: Environmental > Aquatic > Marine > Oceanic | place: Pacific Ocean | collected 2015-01-18
CCAGCCGGGTCAAGGTCTTTTATGCCAGCCTTTTGTCTTTCATTTTTATGGTCAATTTGGTAAGCTGCATTTTTATATCCGTGCTCCAGAGCTAGTGCTGTTGCCTTATCATTGTGTAGTGTTGTACCTCCATCAGTTGAGGTGAGGTTCATCCAATACGAGGCAGAGTTCTTATCTCCAGAAGGTAATGGTTTGCCAGCTTCATACTTCGAGGAGAAGTCGCTGCCACTATAGCCTCTTGGTTTGGACGCTGTCTGGTATGCTGGGCTCGCTGTTCCTAAATCAGTTAATCCACTAGCCAAATCCTTTCTTACTGGTGTAGGTGTACTACTATCACCGCCACCTGAACCACTGTCTATTTGTCCTACACACATATTATTGTCCTAATAAAGTTTTACGTTGAATATCAGCATCTTCGAGTACACCTCTTGAGCTGGTCAATATCGTTGACTTGCGCCCATGTTTTGTTGCTAATGTTCTTTTTTGAGTTACCCTTGCTGCTTTTACCTCTGCGCTAACTGGAGTTGGTGGAGGTGGTGGCAATTTTATTGGCTCGGGCGGTGGGGGCGGTGGGGGTGGTCTACTTCTACCAAAACACATAATATTTATCTCCTAGTTAAATGGGTCATAGTCAGCCAATACGGCCTCTTCTTTATAGCCGAAGTTTCCAATCTTCTTCGCTGCTACCGGATATGCAAAGGTCAAAGCCAGGGCATCTCCTAAATCTGGTGACCTTCCACCTCTTTTCTTAATTTCATCCTTTGACTCAAGCTGCATTCTGTTTGAGCTGTCAAACTTATAGGTTGGAACACATAGGTCTGTTTTTAAGTCAGTATGGTTAGGTAAGCATCCACCATCATCGAGCCAAACCTTGACGCTATCCCACATCTCGGTTCTTTTGTTGTTGTACATTGGATTGAGTGCTTTACCTCCAAAGTTAACTTCTGTTATGAAATAGCCAAGCTGACGTAAACGATCTATTACGCCTTCACCTCGACCAGCATCAATGAATACTGCATCAGGCTTGTAACTATCTATCTCTTGAGCGACCATGCCAGCTAATGTCATATTGTCAATATCGTCAAATATCTTTGGTTCCAGAGCTGCCAGTCCCTGGCGCTTTTGAATTACACTTCTATCATCACCAAAGCGCGCTACATCAACTCCTAACACTCTGGCACTACCCATAATCTCGCCCTCAGTTCTTTTAATGGAGCTTGCATCAGTTACCTTATCGATTGTGATTAATGCGTTATCCATCGAAGCTGAGAAGTCACATAAGAATTCGCGGCGGTACTGAGAATCTGCCATTGTGTTGCGAGCCATCTTTACTTCTTCTTTATCTAGAATATCAGTCTCGTCTACTCGATACATTCCAGCGTACCAATCTGGGTCTTTTTGAGCATACTGGTATAGCTCATAGAATTGGTTCAGTCCTTTTGGGGTACCAATGAATAGGCACCATCCTTTGTGATACGAGTCTGTTAATGCTGGACGAATAATCTCTGGCCAGGTCTCCGGTCTAAAGTCAGCTATTTCGTCACAAACAACTCCATCAAAAAAAAGTCCTCTCATAGCGGTACCATTGTCACTTCCGTAGAGTCTTATCCTGGCTCCATTAAGAAAAGTAATTGATGTCTCTGATTCGTTTGCTACAGTCCCATGAATAGGTAATGCGAACTGTTTAAGGTAATCCCAGGCTACTTGCTTGGCTTGCTTCTGAAAAGGAGCTATATAGCCAAATCTGAGGTTCTCTCTGTCAGTTGATATGGCAGCATCGATTAGGGTAGCAATAGCTAAATAGGTCTTGCCCCATCTTCTGTGACAAACCAATACCGAGAATCGTTTAAGTTTCTCATGTACCTCTTGTTGGTATTTGTGCGGGTCATACACCAAATCCATCTCAACTTTCACCGTAACCGTCCTCGTCTTGCTCTCCGGGGTAGTGTGGTATCTTTGACTTGACAATGACAGTAGTGATACCTTCGTTCTTCACTTCCTGTTTGTCCGCCCATTTGAATCTGTTCTTCATATTCATATACCATCCGGTGTAATTAAACTCCCTATCGCGAAGACTAATTCTCCCTTCTCTTTCCCACCAGGCCTGTGATAATCTAATACCTCTTTTTATGGCGTCCGAAAATTCTTTGTTTTCTTCCTTCCATCTATAGAATGTATCTCTTGAAATGTCCAGGTGACCAATCACTTCATCCTGGCTCGCGCCTTCTCTCATAAGCTCTATGACAGTCTCGCACATTTCAGGTAAATATTTTGTTGGACGCCCTGGTTTATTTTTTGCCATTAATACTTTTTTGTTATTGGACTATACCAAATGAAATGCAACTTAATTGTCGCGGCTTAATTGGCTTAGAGTTGAGTTAGTGAAATATCTGGTACATATGACCAAGGTAAAAGCAATATCCTATACAAAATCCCATCGCAGCTCCTGGCCAGAATTTAGTTCTTTTGCCTTTGAATTTTTCTATTGCAATATTACTATTAATTGCAGGAGACCTTTTGAATACATCCTCAATGCCTATTCCTGCTTTTGATACCCATTTAGCTTTAATATTTGTTCTTAACTTTTCCATGACTATTCCTCAAATTTATCTATTTACTTCTAACCCAACAATTTTTAACAAAGACTCTTTTCTAACTTTAATAACAAACCTATATATTCTGTCTATCCTCAAGACTTCTAGTACCTCTATAGCCTTCTTAGCCATAAAAGCATAATCAAATAATTTTTCTTTTATTCTGTCAATATATTTCTCAGGCTCATCCAGTGTTACATCCCAAAAAGATTTATAGTGTTGAATGGTTATCTTGTTAATTTGAGCCACACCTAAAACTGGAAAGGTAAGAAATAAAAAACCATCATCAATCAAATGAAAACAATGGGGAAAATAACGACTAGGAAAACCGTATGGGTCAATATCAACCACATCAAATTTACAGTTATTAAAGACCAATGAATATATTTCTTTTTCGCTATCTGCTTTTTTCGCTGCCACTCCTTCTAAACCTAAGCCATTTAAAATGTTGACACGATTAGCATCTATATCAATCGAAAGAACCTCGCCAAATAAATTGTAATATTCACTAAGTGAACCAAACCCACAGTGTGTCTCTAAAATATATATATCTGTTTCTTTTAAATACCTATCAAGCTGTTCTATTTTTTCTTTGGTATGTTTGTACTTATCGAGGTTGTCATTTTGTTGCAGCCTTCTAATCTTATGTTTAACAGACGATAAGGTTGACCCAATATCATTTGCTATCTGCTTATAAGTTTTTCCTTCCTGTTTTAATTGAACAACTTTTTCTTCTAAATCAGGACACCAAATAAATTTATTCAAATACTTTATTAACTCCAAGGCCTATGCCAATACGAGAGCGATAATTAACAATCGCGGAGATGTTTTGCCTGGAACATTCAAACTTTTTAGCAATTTCAATAGTCTGCATACCAGCCTCTCTTAATAATCTAATTAGCTCAACTTCGTGGTCTGTGAGCTTCGACAAATGATGAGTCTCTCCAACTCTATATCCGTTACCTCTTTTTGTTTTTCCTGTCGTAGCTACTTTCTTCCAACATCGAAGTAATGGTTGCTTTGGCAGCTGCTTGTCACAAAAGAACCAAATAGGTGCGGTGTATTTTGGGAATATCAATGCATACTCCTTTCATAATCTGCTAGAAAATCCTTCGTCAGGGTTACATCTAAATCAATTTCTTCGAGTAATTCATCAACCATTTCATGAGCTTCCGGGACTAATATCTCTTCAGTTTGAGCACCACAAGATTCACATACTCCTTTGTGCGCCGCTAATAATAAAAGAGCTGCGACATATCTCTCCTCTATGTTGGTGTTCTTTATAGTGCTAAGTTGTTTTCTCTTCTTTTTTGCCATGTACTTCTTCTCCTAATACTTCTTTAATTTCATGCGCTATTTGTTGAAATTGAATCATTGACAGCTCATCAATAGCTATCTCGATTCCTTTGTCAGCTATTCGTTTAATTGTCATTAATTTTTCTGTTGGTATATTCATTTTTTACTCCCATTGACTGCCAATATAAATCTTCAGGCATTGGTAATTTGATTCCCTGGTCGTTCATAAAAGCTTGGACTTGTTCGAGGTAGTCTTTAAACTCGGACGTGGTTAACTGGGTTGTACTTTTAACGACCTGGACTGTTACTTTTTCTCCCAATAGATCAATTTCTTTAAAGTCGCCACCAATGAAATTCTTGGCAAAGTATTCATGCATTGCATCTTTTGAGTTCCCGGTGTCCTGGCAAAATACTTTGAGCCAAAGCCAGTACAAGCGATTCTGCCGTTGTGACCGGGAAAGGTTGTCCTCTTTTATCTCTAAGACTGCTTTATCTTTGTTTGATGATGAGAAATGGCTAATGAACATTTGCTCCGTCATTTGTAGGGCACGTTCAACATTTTGCCTTTCAACAATCATCTTCATTTTTTAGAGGTCAAATATGTTTGCCAATACAAGCAAAATTACAACTCCAATTATTGTCACCAGTTTTTTATTTTCTTTTGCTAGTTCTATCCACTTTTGCATAGTTTTTTCCTTTGTTGTTTTAAAGATTTAATGTTCCTTGCGCATATAATTTACGAATAGTTCTTTCCATCCCCTTTAGAAATCGGTGTTCTAAAAAGTCTTTATCAAAATTATGATTTATTCTCCCGTCTAGTACGTCATGACAGGCAGCGCATGCCCAGGATGCTACGAGATTTGGAGACTTGGAACCGGTAGACATGTTCGGCAAATGAGCTAGTATGGTAGTGCTATTTTCTCCGCCTGTTTGGCATATCCCCGGTAGCATTACTTGGCAAGGTTGAGACCTCGCAGCTTGGCGGAGATTAACTTTCACGCTATAACTTCTCCTTTAGCTTTGGCTTCCTTTTTAACCGCCGTATAAAACTGATGGAACTGACCAAAATCTTTTACTTTTAAACCAAACTCGCTCCCTTTTTCTACCATTCCTTCTTTGGTATCCCACCATTGAGGAATCTTAATTCTTTTAGCTGATTCCCATTCCCTAGCAAAAAGGTAGTTTTTTAATTTACAAGGAAACTTTTCATTAGGTGCATCTAAAATTACATCTACCAATCTAGGTAATATCTCTTCCCAATCATTGTGCATTTTGGTAAAGAATTCATACTCTGTATTTAGTTCTCTCTTTTCGTCTTTCCATCTTTCATAAAAATCAAAAAACAGTTTTTTATTATTAGTTGTTTTAATAGTGTCTTTTGTAGAGTCCCCTTTTTTGGGACTGGTAGTAGTACCCTTTTTTGGGACTGGGTACTCTCCTTTTTTGGGACTACTCTCACTTTTAGTAGTACCTTTTTTTGGGACTGGTTTAAAGAAGTTTTTACCTAGTGAGTATTGATTAGTCTTGCCTAAGCTTTTGTGTGTCTTAATAAGACGTAAAGCCTCAAGCTCCCTAACGTATGGATATACATTTGAGAGTTTTTTTACGCCCATAACCTCAGCAAGCTGCGAAGTCGATATAGTATCTTTTTCTTTCTGCCATCCTTTTGTCTTTCTGATAATGAATATCAGCAGCTTAAAAGCATGACTTGATAATTCTGTGATGTACTCATCTACCAATACATTTGGAACTTGAAATGAGTTTGGTATAAATTTATTCATGCGATTCCCCATATCGAAAAATTAAAAAAACCTTTACCTTTTTTTGTGACCTTCTTTTCTAATTCCAATTTGTAAATTCGATTGTCGTTGAATTTATATTTTTTTTGCAGGATGTCGATTATTGGTTTTGCTATATTGTCCAAGTCGCTCGCAGCTGAACTAAATCCAGCTTGAATCTTTAGCCCAAGCTTGCCTTCAGGTATCTCATAGTGTGGCAACATCAACAATACATCTGACTCAAATTTTTTATAGCAATTAGTTTTAAACCTACGCCCCTGCCAGGCTTTGTTAACTGACATTGGAGCAATATGTAACTGTATCTGTGTCATCCCCTCTCCTTATATCCGGGGCACTTCTCTTTATCTGCTGGTTTAAATTTTTTAATTTCCATATTTCTGACCTTGGGGTCGGGCATATTAATAAGATGAGTTGCACATCTGCGTGCCAGCCAACACCTAGAATTACAAGCTGTTAGTGCCATTTTTCGCTTTGTAAAACAAACTTATTTTGTGATAAAATCATTGGTATATAATTAAACATTTTCATTGGTCAAAAAAATGTGGACAAAGGAGCCTTCTATTAAACAAACCACCAGTCATTTTCTCTATGGTTATTGCTATCTTTGGAGGACAGCCTTTTGTTTTGTAATAGTAGATATGCGATTGTTTAAATCTGTCGGTTCCCAGATATGAATTTAAGGCATTTGCTACTGCTGTTTGTGTCTTAAAATGTTTTATTAATTTATCCATATATGAATTATAACGTGTAATACAAATTTATTTGATAAAAATCCAATTTAATCCAATTTAGTTTAATTATAAAGCAAAAAAATGAGTGTAATAGATCAAAAAAATAACAAAGTACAAACCACTACCAAACGTATAGTTGAAGACGATAGTCTCGGCGGACGTGTAAAGTGGAAGAGAAAATCTCTCGGGCTTACCCAGCCGGAACTCGCAAAACAGTGTGATGTGCCTACGACTTCTATCAACAACTTAGAGAGAGGCCGCGTTGGATTACCTCGCTATATAAAACGCCTTGCAGCTTGCCTGGATTCCTCGATAGAATATCTTGTTAATGGTGAAATTGAGCCGAATGTTGTCCATATCCCACAGAACACCTCAATGCTGGCCTGTGATACTCCAGTCAAGCCAGATGATAGTGTGGATTATTATGTTGTCAGTATTAAAAAAGGTGGGCGTTTATATACCCCTGATGGGGTTGAAACAATCGGCAAAATTTCAAAAGTTTACATAGGCCATAACAACTAGCCTTAAAATTATTTCGGCGTGTCGGGGGCATTCGGCATCGCCGATTTCACAGTTTGAATTAAGTTAAAATTTGTATTAAATACAAATAAAATTGTATTTTTTTATGATATAGTTATCTGTATCAAAATGAATTAGGTAATTACGGGGGATTACTTTTCTGTGCAGAGCGATGAAGCTTTGCCTTAACTAGCTGGGTAACTTGTCGACCAGTATAAAAAGCGTAAGGATATATATGAACATTAGCAACAAAGATTTTAAAAGTCTAAGGGAGATTTATTCGCCCGTTCAATTTTTCAACCCTCAAATCAGCACAGGTAATTGCACCTGCTCTTATTCTCAAAAGACAAAAATGATGCTGCATCTAGAAGCTGAATTTGCCACCCTTGAGCATTTATGTAACGAAGTCCAGTTGAAGGTTCATCAAATTTTGATAACCTGCGCGGAGATTGTCGAAATAGCTACGAGAGTACCCTCGGTTGCTGAAAAAGGTAAGTTAATAAATATGCAATCTGACTTAGCACCCGGGATATTAAGACTTGCATCTAAGCTTGAGGATTATTACACCAATCCTTCATCAGTGACACCTAAATCCATCATGAGAGATGCTCTTTTAGTCGCTGACCACAACAACATCTAAAATAAAAAGGTCTACACCCCCTACTAGAATAGGCTTTCTGTCTATTTTATAAAGTTTCTTTGTAATTTCATCCAATTTAGTCCAATTTAGCCCAATTTTTAGCGTATATTTGTAGGTATCCCATTATTTAATTCAAGTTAATTGGATTTGGGGTCTGCAAATGTTGGACAGTTTCCAGCGTAACAATGTGGGGAATGACAAGATGAAATGGTTCAAAACTAAACGAGAGGCACAAAAGTTTTTTGATAATAAAAGTAGTAAGTTTGGAATAGGTATTTTTAAAGATAAACGTGCTAAACACAAAGCCAAGCCATTCACTGTAACTAGTGAAATGGAATGGATTAATCGTAATTAAATCAAATGGGAATGACAAGATGAAAACAACTAAAACCAGATTGGAGTTTGAAAAATATTTATTTGAGTTAAATAAAAACCATCCGATAAGTTATCGGAAACATACTCAACATAATTATGAGAATGATTCTAATTTAATAATCCACCTTTACTACAACGACCAAGGTCACATAGGTACTTGGCAACGTGGTGGACACTTCCATATTTTCAAAGAAAATCTTCCAAAAAAAGGAGGTGAGCAATGAATCAAATTGAAAAAGAAATGGCAGCTGCTGAACCAGATTCAATTATGGGTTTGATGCACTCAATTAATCAACTAGCGAGAGAGCATGAGCTTGTTTATTTTGTTACCGATGGACAAGGCAACACTATGTTAGAGGGCGTGTCTTTAGATACAGCCCTTGAGTACGCTGGGAAGTTTGACAACTACAGTGTGGGGCGATGATGAATAAGCGCGTTACACATTTAATCGAAGAGGTCACAGAAGTATTCGTTGTGATTTCTATTTTTTTATTACTACTACTAGGAGTTATTTTAATATGATTATAGACAAAACCAATAGAAAAGAATTTTTGCAAACTCAACCAGCTGCATATCAAAGTGGATGGTTCCATGCAGAGAAGGGTTTTAAACACCCAGTTAAGCTTGACGCGCCAGAACAAATTGTAAAAGAGTTTGAGCTGGGGTTTGCTCAATGTATGGAGAATTTACAAGTATGTTCCGCTCAGGAATGAAAAAGATTTATCAATCAGGTGCTGCTCTCCATGAGCCTAAACCTGATGGTTTGGAGCTGAGTTCATCTGAGCAACTCCAGGCTGATATGGAGGATGTCTGGCACATTGCATCCTCAGAAAAAATAACGTGTGATGAATGTTTTCACTTTGAAACTGAATGTTCTGTTAATCACGCTGAAATGTGTCCGGCTGTCATCAAAAGATTCAACCTTGATGGCATGACTTTTCAATAAATATAACAGGGGGTTATATGAAACTAGAAAAACTACGCGACCCATTAACCATAGACCAGATTGACTTTCGCGTTCAATCAATTAACAAAGGTAAGTATGTCACGATTTTGGCTTATAAAGATGCCAGGGTAGACATGGAAAGATTAGACAATGTTGTCGGTGCCCTTAACTGGACTCGCCGTCATACACGAGAGAATCATAACTGTATTGTATCGATCTTCGATTCCGAAACTAATCAATGGGTATCCAAGGAAGACACTGGAACAGAATCTAATACCGAAGCTGCGAAAGGTTTAGCTTCTGATTCATTCAAGCGTGCTTGCTTTAACTGGGGAATTGGTAGAGAGTTATACGACTACCCTCTAATTCAATTTGAATTAACTGAAAAAGAAGTTGTCTCTAATAACAATGGTGGTTGGAGACCTAGTTTTAATCTAAAGCTTAGAGATTGGGTTTGGTATGCCGAGTGGGATATAGATGGCAGAATTTCTTATCTTGGGTGTAGAGATACTAACGGCAATGTTCGTTTTACATGGGGCGAAGATAACGCCTCATATCAGAAACGCAAGAGAGCAGAATCTAAAGCCAGGAAAGCGGCCAAGGTTAAAGCTGAGGAGGAGGTGGCAGCATGAATATCTTTGAACTAACACACCAGGCCAAGGCAATTCTCTCTATGGAGGATATTGATTCTCAAGTTATTGAGGACACTCTTGAGGGTTTAGGACTTGAGGATAAGTATGCAAGTTATTCTGCCGTCATCAAGACTGAGCAGGCCGAAGAGAAGGCTCTTGCTGAGGCGATTAAAGCGTTACAAACCAAGAAGGCAACTAAAGCTAATAAGATTGCTGCACTAAAGGATATAGCGCTGGAATCGATGGAGGCTTTAAACCTTACTAAGGGAGGAAATGCGGTTCATGGTCTCACTGTGAGAAAGGGTGCTGCTCAAAGTCAGTTGAAAATTGATATTGATGCAGAGTGGCCGAGTGATTTTTTAATACCCTCGGAACCCAAGGAAGATAAAAAAGGACTAAAGGCAGCAATGAAAGAAGGCTCAGAATTTGAGGGCTTTAAATTGGTGGATGGGGACACCAGTCTGTTAGTTCGATAGGGAACATTAATGAAGGAACTCCTACCTTCTCCCTTTTGGTGCCGCCTGGTCGCCACATTCCCCCATAACCAGGCAACTTTTTATTAACAAAGGAGGTACAAGATGACATTAACAAAGGAAGAAACAGACTTCGTTAACAATAACGTTGCAAAGTCAATAGAACAAGCCGAGCAATATCAGCGAATACTACTTCTATTGCGTAATATTCAACTTTATATAAAAAACACAAGACATAAACTACTGTGTCCAGAAGAATATGACTTTAAACAATTAGAAGAAATATCATATACAGGTGAGGCGTTAGAAAAAATGTCTGCCTCTTTAGCTGATGTGGATGATAGGCTTTTTATGCTTGCTTATAGTTTTAACCCTACAATAGCGGAACACTTCTCCGACACAATAGCGAAACAATTCTCCACTATCGATGAAGGGGAGGTGTGATATGGAATATTTAGAAATAGTAGAAGACGGTACAGTCGGTAAACAAGCGCAGAAGATTCTAGACCTACTGTTAAAAACATCGATTCCGTTATCTTTGCGCGAGATTAAAGATTTGACAGAAATTGAAATAAATTCTGTCTCTGGAAGAGTCAATGAGCTTAAACGTCAAGGCAGGGTTGTAACCTATAAACAAAGACCTTGTTCAATATCTGGTCGTTTAATAACTCCGGTATCGACTCCATGAATATCAAAGAAAAAACAAGATTGGCCATCAATACTGGGAACCCCCATTGGATGGTTTCAATCTTGATAGATAATCCTGAGAGCAATGTTAATTTATTGGTCTCAGAGATTGTCAAGGCTGACCGCCCAACTGCCACCGAGCAGCTGCGGTCTTTTTTGAATAGAAAAAAAGGAAAAAATTATGTCTAGTGTAAATAAAGTAATACTAATAGGAAGGCTTGGAGATGCCCCTGACTATAAACCTACACAAGGAGGTAGTCGAGCCAAGTTGGATGTGGCGACCACTGAGAAGTGGAAGGATAAACAAGGGCAGATGCAAGAAAAGACAGATTGGCATCGAGTTATTCTTTGGAATAAACTTGCTGATATTGCTAATCAATATCTATCTAAAGGCTCTCAAGTATATCTTGAGGGTAAGTTGCAGACACGAGACTTTATCGACCAACAAGGGCAAAAAAAATACATAACGGAAGTTGTTATTAGTGGCTTTAATGGGGTGATGCAAATGCTTGATTCTAAAAAGAATAATCCTCAACAGCAACAGGTAGAAAATAGGCCAGCTGTTAACCCTAAACCTCAACCTGAGCTTGTGTCGGTGAGTCAAGATGAATTCGATGATGACATCCCCTTCTAAAAAAATGAGTTTTGAAAATAGAAAGAAGATGCTTGACACTTCACTCGATGGCCGGTTGTCCAAAGGACGTGATAAATATACTTTGGATGACGGCCAGGTGGTTGATAAATATGATGTCGCCGCTCGCGTGCCTTGTTCATTATCATCGTCTCATAAGCGACTTAAATTTTATTCCGACCCAGCCATAATATTCCTCTCGGTTGAGAAATTCAGACGTGAGGGTTATGCCTCTATTTGGAGGAGACCTAAAGAAGAAATCTCCGCTGAAGAGATAAAAGACAAAGAATTAAATAAGAAGTTTTGGAAACTTATATCTGATAACATATGATTAATTTGGATTTTGTTACAATTAAAAGAATGGCCTCACTCACTGGATATACTGAGAAGGCTATTCGTAGAAAAATACAATCAGGAGTTTGGGATTTTTTTATTAAGGCGCCCGACAACCACATCCTGGTCAGTCTAGAGGGTTTTCATAAATGGGTAAAAGGAAGTACAAAGGTGTCAAAGCAGCAAGCCAATCAAGTATTGAATTTAGTTTCACCTGTACTGATGCACATGGAAAAAAAGACCAAAGAAGACCAAGAATCAAAATTAAGCCCACAGATGAAAATCTAGCCTGGGCGAAAGAGTTCCTTGAAGATATAAAGAGAGCTATAAGAAGGGGAACCTTTGACTACGCTACCACGTTCCCTGATTGTAAAGACAAATATAAATTTACTTCTAGTCAAGGAGCTTCCCTAGAAAATTTCCTAAATGAGTGGTTTGAAGACCGCAAAACTCAACCTCAGTATCATGCTTCAACACTAAAAGAAGACGCTAAGTGTATAGCAAGATACGAACCTTTATATAAAATCTGTGTGTCTGACCTTACTGCTAAAGATGTCCACGATTGGGCAAAAGACCAAAACGTCCTGACAAAAACTATTTCAAATTATGTCTCTCCTTTAAGGGTCGCACTTGATTGGGCTGTACACGGGACAGGAATAATAACTACAAACCCTATTAAGAATGTATCTTTTACAGGAAAGAAAAAAAGAACGGTCAAACAAAAGCGGTATAAGTGCGACCCGGTTAATGTAGAAGAGCGTGATGAAATTATCAATACCGCCACCGGTCAACTTCAAAACATTATAAGATTTTCCTTTTGGTCTGGGATAAGACCTTCTGAGGCGTTTGCCCTGGAGTGGAGTGATGTAGATTTTGAACGCAGTCGTATCTGGATTGACAAAGCTATTACAACTGCCGCCGATGAACCTGAAGAACCAAAGACCGAGGCAGCTGTAAGATTTGTAAAACTTTTCCCTGAATCGATTAAAGCACTAAAGGATCAGTTTGAATTCACTGGAGGTGGGACAGTGGTTTTTAACAACCCTCATACAAACAAACCTTGGACTGGTGATGCCACATATCGTGGGCAATGGGAGACCGTTTTTAAGCACACAAGTATTAAACGCCATCGTTCCCCTTATCAAACTCGTCACACCTATGCATCAATGATGCTTTCAGCAGATGTTAATTGTATGTGGGTATCTAAACAATTAGGACACACATCTTCCGATTTTACTAGACAAACATATGCTCGTTGGATTGACGATGACACCCCTGGTATGGGTCAAGAGTTAGTCGATAAATTCTCGCCACTTGAACCTGAGCCGATATAAGAATTTAGTTTGGCTCCCCCTTCAAATTAAATTGTTGCTAAATTGTTGCTAAATTTAGGGTCACCCAGGGTAATAATAGTAACATTTACCCATTATTACTAAAATTAAAAGTTGCTTAAATATTGGTTTATCCCTTTGATAGCAAGGGTTTGAGGGAGATTCCCGTGGTGGAGGGGGAAGGATTCGAACCTTCGTACTATCCTTATATAACAATGGCTTTAGAACATATGTTGCTAAATTGTTACTTTTTTCCCCTTTTCTCCACTTTTTTTCTAATTATTATTTGCCCCTACAAGGCGGAATATTATATAGAAGAATTGAAGAAAGGCAACGGTTTTTTAACCATTTCTTACTAATTTTAAAGAAGCTGTATTTCGACCTATCTCACCATAATCCTTGTGATGAATTATGCAGCTCATGTCACGGCCTGCGCGATAGCCACTCCCAAAGTGCCAGGCATCCTTACCAGCCAGGGTTCTGAATGATTCCCACATTACTCCAGGGAATTCTATTGACTGCTTGTTATGGATGTGTCCTGTGTACCAATAACGGTATTCACTTTTTCCCCATTCTTCAGGTTTGTCAGCTGCCATTATCTGTGGGAGCTTCTCAGGCTTTGCTGTGTCTCCATGTGTCGAACCAATTAGAACATTACCAAATGTGTAATACCAAAACTTAGATGGCTGTACATCGATAGTGACTCTGTCTTCATTACGAAAGTATTTTTCCATAGCAACAGAAAGCATTATTGACGATGTGTCATCATGGTTGCCAATGATATTTTTAACAGTCACATGTTTGTGTTTTTCTAGAGCTGAGACTGTAAGCTCTATCATTAAATCAATTCCTACATTTAATACTTTAAACCATCGACCATCAACATCCAGGGCATTGCCGCTTCTTGCAGTCCTGTTGCTTGGATTATCGGAGTGGAAAAAATCCCCAAGATTCAGTATCAAACAATTTTCTGAGGCGGGACTTCTATCTACTAGGGCTTTAGTCGCTCGTTGTAAATCACGAGTCGCTATCTTTAAATCAAAATCTTCACCACTCTCATCTCTATGTGCAAGCATACCTATATGAGGGTCACCCATTGGATATACGCTTAATAAATCTTTATCTAATTCTTTAGGAGCTGCAACTGGGCAAGCTGTAAAGTCTGCTAATGATTCGTTAAATGCATCTGCAATTTCCTCCGGGGAGAATCCTTGGTTCTGAGTCTTGACCCATTGAACCTTGACTTCACCATCATCACCATACAAGGTAGAGACACCTTTGACATTAAATCCCTGGGCTGAAGGATGAGACATATCGGCCTCTGGTGCGATACCAGAATTGGCTGCCCTCTTTTTTAACATCCGTAATGTTCTTGAAACA
>Ga0098054_1001091_pt1 | contig 14305 bp, 24 predicted proteins | sample 16_taG_FD_75048 | JGI IMG/M metagenome (GOLD analysis project Ga0098054, IMG submission 75048) | Marine viral communities from the Subarctic Pacific Ocean - 16_ETSP_OMZ_AT15313 metaG | ecosystem: Environmental > Aquatic > Marine > Oceanic | place: Pacific Ocean | collected 2015-01-18
ATTAGAAATAAACATATCAGTTTGGAATGATCTTTTAATAAACTTGTTAAGCTTAAGAGCATAAATCATTTTATCTAATTCTTCTTCATTTAGCATTACTTCTGCTTCAGAATCATTAGCTATTGATAACCATTTATCTGTATTAAATTCTAATCCATTAAATTCTATATCAGCAAATGCTAATGATACTTCCATTTCAAGTTTAGTTGTTTCAAATAAATCATATTTTGCTAAGAGTTCTTGTTGACATTTCCAAATATCAATTAAATGTTCTACATCTTCAGCACCATATAATATTTGTTCAGTGCTATAAGGTTTACCATCAAGTCCGATAAATTTATTTCTAACTTCTTTATTTAATTCTTTTTCTAAATACTTTTTTGTTAATGCATTAAGAGAATAGCCTACATTATTCTGACCGCAATGAATTATACCTTCTGCTAACATAGTATCATATGGATTTTTAATGTCCATATTATACCATTGTTTTAAGAATTTATAATCAAATTTAATATTATGAAATATTTTCACAATATTAGGATCTTCTAAAATAGGAATTAAAGGAGTAATATCAATAAATCTTGTGTCAATAACAAACTGAATATCCTTAGTGCCGATTTGAAACATTACAACTTTCTTTGAAAGAAAATCTTTTCCTTCTGTTTCTGTATCGACTCCAAGCATATCCTGTTTTGAGAGATAAGTTATAGCTTCATCCATTGAAACACATTCAAACACCGGATCGATGTTTTGATGTGCACAGATTAACTTTATCATATCTAATTATTTAATTATTAATTTCTAAATCCATTATATCATCTGATATAACATTTTCTTCTAATACATGAATAACGGATTTAAGATAAGAGATCTCATACTTACTGTTTTGAAAGTGAGCACTTTGCTCATTTTTCTCTTCAGCTTGTTTAACTATTTGTTTCATACTCTCGAGATCTTGATTAGTTAGAGTAGAAACCCATTTCATATGTCCCATGATTATTCTTCATTAGACATTAAAAACATCCATATGCATACTAAGATAACTAGTCCTAGTAACACGACCATAAATTTTGCCATAACATATCTATTTATAAATTAATACTATGCCTGTAGAATCTGTTATGTTATACTATTTCACACGAACCACCAGCACATGCAATTTCTTGACTTCTTGTTGTATTATCATGATGTTCTTTGATTTTACGCAAGTCAATAGTTGTAAGCTGATTAAGCATTCTATAATATTTTGTTTTTGAAATGTTTTCAAAGGGAGCTTGTTCATATGTGCCACCGTCATAAGGTAATATACTCAATCCATTGAATGTGTCTCTATTTTTCCACATCCATTCACCTACATCTTTCCACTCATTATCTTTAATTGATATAGTGGCAGATACATTGTTTTGATTATCACCTGAGCGATGACCCTGCTTTACCCAATTTAAATTAAATAGTTTAATTCGTTCGAGTAAATCAAGAGCAGTCTCTTTGTTTCGTAAAATGGAACCAGCAGGAGCTTTTTGAGGGATCTCAATAACTGCACTGTTAGGTATTAGTTTCATATCAGTGACGAGTTCTGGATGAGTATTAATTAGATACTTATACAAATCTTCATCTTTCGTGCATTGCATTCTTCTTATATAATAATCATTATGCCACGCATGAATACCTGATGCTGTTCCTAATACACAGCTCGTAGTTCCGGAAGGTTTGATAGTAGTAACTCTTGCTGCTCGATTAATACCTAATAACTTTGCATAGTGTTCATTAGCTTCGCACGACATCTTGGCCGCTTGCTCTAAATCATACTTCAAAATTGTACCACTTCCTATTCCTGTCATCCCAACGCCAATTAAAGCGTCTTTTTCAGTAGTCGTTCTCCATATTGGTCGAAGATAATGGAAGTTCGTGAAACTAGCTTGTAGTGTTCCTAGTAGTGATGCTAATCTGCACCTCTTCGATAAATCCTCTTGTGACTCAATATTTGAAACGTTAACCTCAGTGAGATTACAAAATTGGTATGGTTTTAAGGCTATCTCGCAACAAGGGTTTGTACCATAATCACTATTATTAGTGAAATACATACCCGGCTCTCCTGAATTAGAGTCTTGGATTTTCGTCCAAAAACTTTTAAACTCAGGATGAGTTATTCGGTGTCTACGAATTACAGCGCTATTGTTAGCCCGTCCTCTTTGAGGATTAAGCTCCCACCAGTTTCCATATTTACTTGTTAGCATCTCTTCATCATCCATTGAGAATAATGAAATCAATGCTGCTCTCCTAATACCACCTGCAAGCACAGCGTCAGCAATGTAACACACCGCATCGTGCACCTCCAAAGGCGTAAGGGAAGTTCCTGTTTCTTTTCTGTTAAATAGTGTTTCTAAATGAAATAAGCATGTTTTTAATGGTTCGGGGCCAGGGGCTTTACCCCCAGCAGTTACTAATCGGGACCCTTTCGGTCGAATATCAGAGAAGTCAAATATCGGCTTCGTCTTTCTTATTCCCAGAAAGCTTCCAACTAGATGTCTTACAGCATCAGCCCAACCTTCAATAGAATCACTAATTAAATATTTCTGACTCTTTTGTGGTTTAACTATTTCTGGTAAGTTTCTTACATGTTTAAATTGTACTGAATAACCAACTCCTGTTCCACCTAGTAAAAGAAACATAATTTCACTAAATGATCTATAGTCATCTATTGGTAAATACGCACAGTTATAAATCCTTGATTCTGACTTAGTTATAGCAGCTCCCGCGAACTGCATAGCCCTCATCGAAGGTAATATTTTCTTTTGTTTTACATAACTGATAGCCTGTTTTATATCCTTGGCTACATTAGGATGTTTAGTAATCATCATTTCTTGATAACGATTACATATTTCGTTAAATGTCTCTCTTCTACCTTTTGCAGGTAAAAACTTGGCGTATTTATTAAAGACAACTATATCACTGAGGATCTGGTTAGATACTTCCATTTGCTGTTAATATTTAAAATGTTATTAAAATGTATTTATAGAGTAGTAAGGATTCGAACCTTGAACTGAATTCAGTTTCGAGTACCATGATACTCTCTCTTTTGAAGCACATTCCAACATTGCCTACTCTATTAATACATTGTATTTTCAAGTAGTGTTGAGTGGATTTAAAAGGAAAGCAAAGATAACTAAATTAGTTAACTTTTCTTCCCTTTAAATGTAATTTTATTCTTTCATTACCTTCTTTTCTCCTTTTAACATATTCTTCATATGTTTCGTCTTCTTCACGAGCAGGATTTAAGTTAATATCAAAGAATGCAGAGTCTTGACGACCTGTCAATGGTTCAGCTACTGGTCCGTAACTTTTCCATTTATTTTCCTTCTTTTTCTTTTTCTCTTGTGTCATAAGTTTATTGTAATAAATTTATACAAAACTACACAAAATACTGTAAACATTAGTCCAAACCAGCCTAAAAAACAAAATAATTCTGAAGTTGAACAGTGTTCAGACATCTTTTTAAGTCTTTGACTTAGTTTTTTTAATTCCATTTTTAGAATGTTTTAATGTTTCTGTTGTTACCCAAATTCTAGGTTGGGGATATACCTTTTCACGCCAATTAGAGCTTGGCTTGCTCACTGTTGTAAGAGGTTTTCTCTTATCAAACAGTTTAATAAGCTCATCAAGTTGTAATGTCATGGTTTTTGTGTTTTACATTTACATTGATTGTTTTTATATGCATCTTTTAAATCTCTAAGTTGGCCTAAATTATCCTCAAGCTCTAATAATTGATCACATAAGTCTCTTTCTCTCTTATTATCAATTTGAGTCATAATATAAACACCGCATACTACTCCAACCACAAATACCATTACAAAAACAACCATATCAGTAGTTATTTCCATGATTTTATTTCTTTAAATTATTAATCTGTTATTAATCCTTCATATTTGTAGACATCATCAGAAGTTTTTTCACAACAAGGTTTAAATTTTCCTTTATGTATTATTACACTATCTAATGTGTACCATCTTACGCCATCTTCTTCGATGACATCTCTTCGATAAAACTCTATGATCAGTGAATCCCTTTCATAGCTATATTCAAGGTATAATTTCTCTAATTCATAGTCTATCTTTGCTTGATGTGGTGTAAGTTTAGATGAACATGATGATAATAGCACTAAAGCTACTACAAATAACATCACGCGGATCCAATTTACATCACTTAATTTACTATTATCCATTTGTTTATTTTTTAGTTTTTAACTTAGTTCTTATTGTATCTCTTTGAGATAATAATTGAGAGACTTTCTCTAAATTATTTTTAAATCGTTTTAATCTTTTATCAATAGCATTTAATTCATTCAATGCTGCTAATTTCATATTAGTCTTACCTTTCTTTTTACTCATAACTTCTCCATTTTTAAATTAAACATTTGTTTTATAGTATAAGTCTAGTAATAGCGTTAACTTTCCAGCAGCTTAGGCTGACATAGCAATACTATTACTGACCCATACAGATTGAACACACACAACCTTTATTTGCTCTCAAATCATAACTAATACACTACTAACTGGCCTTGATACACTTGCGTGCACAATAGAGACAGCGAACATGATTTAATTAGGACCTGTGACCAGCTTTATACAACCTATGGTTATTACCGTTAGAGGGTAACATTAAGTATAGACCCAGGACATGGGTTGGTTTGTTCAAAATAGGGATGAGATAAAGCACCTGCGCAGTGCTCTAATAAGACTCATGAGGCCTTATCAGTAAATATCTCTAAGAGGTAACCGCTCGCATCTACTAAACAAGTATTATGATTACGACATAGGGAAAAAGTGATGGTCATCACGGTTATTTCATATATATTTACCACAAGAAGCGTTCGCCTCTATTATGGTTTATTCTAGCTTCTCTTGTAACAACATAACATACTCCAAATAGTATTATTGCTAAAACTATAAATAATAAGTCCATTAATCCTTGAGGAAGAGACCAAACTCTTAATATGTTTAAGATAATAGCCACAGGACTTGCAATTAATCCAATATAAGCAAGTGTTACTACAAGTAAATCGATAAAGTGTTGAAGTTTATTTTTCATATTTAATTATTTTGTGCTAAAGTTATAAAAGAGTGGTGTCCCGAAAGACACACACTCTTCAATAAATCTCGGCAGATTAATACTATAGTGATGGAATACCTGTAGAAGCTACTTTGATTTCTCCTGTTGTAACATCTAATTGATGAGGAACTCCTGAAGTTTGAGTAACATCTACATACTCTTCAAGCAATTTATGTTCCCACGGTTTTCCACTTACTAATGAATTTGTTAATGTCCCGTCTGCATTAACAGTTGCTGTAGCCACTTGACCTCTTTCGATAATGTGCTCAACTGTATTTGTTTTAGGATTTAAACTCATCATAAATCTTCCCTCTGCTCCCGCTTTCTTTGCAGTTGCTGATTGTCCCTTATCCCCAGTTAAATGTTGAATTTCATAACTATTTGGGTCAAATTCACTTGCATATTGTGCCATTAATCGCACTCTAAATCTATTTTCTACACCATTAAGATGGAAACTTGGATTTAGCATACCAACGAATAATCTTTGTTGATTCTCATTAGTATGGATTTGTAACGCGTCCAACTGAGCTGGATCACAACCAAATACATCTGTTGCGAACTCTTTTGAAATTGTTAACCACGCATTTCTTAAACCTGAACTGTTTCTAAATGATGGATTTAATGGGTTAGCGTGAGATAATAGATTAAAACCACTGTTAGCTGAAACCATTTTCTCATTAATTTCAACTGAGAATGATTCAACATCATTTCCATTATCGTCTTTAAGAACTACTCCTGTTTGTCTATCTTTTGGAGGATTAATTCTTTTAACGCTTACTGCTCCAGTTTCATCAGTCTTAATTGATGCTCTAAAGTCTTTTTCGGCTTGTGTGTACATTAGTTTTGCCATTTGTTAATTTCCTTTTACTGTTTAACTGGATGATGTTTTTGTAAACAGGTATTACTATACTTTAGCTATATATATATTAATATACAGTAATACATTATGTTATAAATATGGTTAAATTGATAGTCTTAACACACATTAGTGTCTAAGTATGTTTATTTTCATTAATCTTCTTAGTCTGTCAGTGTTGAGTTTGTTTTAAACCGGGATATAGGAATATAATTCACACACAGTAAGACAATAATGTAGTTAAATACTATCAATTTTTAGTAAAGGTCGTTGATCTAAAAAAAAATAAAGACAAGTGAACTTTCATACTTTATTATGAGGTCGTAATACTTGTCTTTATGTGTCTAACACACACAATCACTCAACACTGTGATATTTATCCGGTAAGAGGGAGGAAGACATCTTTTATAAATTAGACCTTTTGTCGAACTTCTATTGTACATTCTGTGAGTTCTTATGATTTCATCAATACAATAACTTATTAGTGGACTCTATACCACATTGTAAGTCGTCTATTACAAGTGAACAACACTTAACCTGTTCTTACCAAAGTTTAGTAATGGTCATAGATCTAAAAAAAAAAAAGAAAACTATTCTACTCTCCACTACTTGTCGATGACAGTTACCTAGGCCTTCATCGAGGTTCAGACGCTTCAAAGAGTGAAACAGAATAGTTTTGTTAAACAGGTTTTCTTTTCAGTAGTATACTACCTTACGAACTTTATCAGTGTGGAACCTACAACTTAAAAAACAACTCGCCCAAATTTAGCATAAAGCTTAGTCAAGGGACGAGTTGTGTGTGATGCTGATTAATGAAGTGCATCACGACTTCAGTTCTGTTCTATCTGCCGAGATAGTTAGAACCCACTGCTACTTGCTCTGTCTCTTGTAGGAGATTGAGCCATGCGCTTCTAGATAAGCCTTAGCTTCATGATACTTAGAGTTGCTAGCATCATCAGTCATGTACAATGAGAATGTATTGTCTACAATCTCACCAGTAGTGACATCTAGTGTGCGCTCTGCATCTGTTGCTAGGTAGTAGAAGGATGCACCATCCTTGAAGAATGGGCCACGGATTACAGTTAATGCAATCAGTGCGACTACTGCCTGCTCTACAGATGTAGTAGCAGTGATAGGTTGAGTTGAATCTACCATATCAATGTTAAGTAAAGGTTTTGGATCTAAAAAAAAGAAAGAAGCCTAAGCTTCTTTCCTTCTTCTATCAGTCCATTGTATCCATACTCCATCATACTCTACCATTGCATAGCAATCACAGTAACCACAGTACTCTGATTCGCATAGGCATAGATGATCTGTTGGTGTACCATCTATGAAACGAAGCTTACCATCTCTACGAGCTCTATACTTGAGTAGTGTGTTAGCAATGTATTGCATCCATTTGTTATAATCCATAATAATATCCTTTTAGTTAATAATACATTCACTTTTCAGTAGTGGTCAGATCTATTTTCGACGTGGGGGGGATTTCTTTTGGTTGTTGGGGTGGGGGGACTTTTCAATAATAGTCTGCTTCTGAAAATATATATTTAAAAATATTTTATAAAATATTATTTTTTTTAGAGAATTTTTATATATCTTTGTGAATTGAAAATATAGAATAGTAATAAACTATAGCTAAATATAAATGTAATGGCAGCGAATAAAGAAAAAGATATAGATCTCCAATCACTCTTAATGTGCTCTGGACAATTTATCCATCATAATATCTTAGAAAGAGAAGAAGGATATAAATATATCGAAGACCATGAATTGAGTGTAACATTCATAAAAGAGTTAAATGATGGTACTCCGAGAAGATTATGGCAATTAAGAGATCCTGAAAAAGAACAATGCGGATTATTATATACCGCAAAAGGCGATGAAGGAGAAAAAAATAAGAATAATTATTTACGAGATATATTTGATTTTATGGAAGTGAAAGTAGATAGAAAAGATTGGACGAATCCAGAAACATCAAATACACCTCGTACAAACTATTTTATAAATAAAGAAATAGAGGAATAATATCGCGGGATAGAGTAATGGTAACTTGCTGGTTTCATTAGCCAGAGCCGATGGTTCGATTCCATCTCCCGCTACTAATTTAAATTAAAAGATAATGGCAATAGATAACAATTCAAGATTAACATCAGCAATCAATAAGCAAGGTAATAATGCTCCATCATTAGGTTGCGGAGCAGTATATGTAAAAAACGGAGTTTCATTACCAGCTGGAGATTATGTAGCCGTGTGTGGGATAGATAGTACAACACAAACAACTTTAGATAATATTGTTTGGAAAGGAGAACCTATATTAGATGCAACCGGAGGCGCAATGACAGGACTAGCAAGTCTTGTGATAGATACGAATAGAATCTCAGGACTATGGTACTTAAATATAGAGAGCTGTGATGTTACTGGAGGTCCGGCGATATTTTACAAAAGATGTAGATAAGCATGAATGACGAAAAAGAATTAATTGAACAATTAGCAAAAGAATATGATCTACCAGTATTTGTGGTAGAGAGTATTGTTAAATCACAGTTTAAATTCGTCCAGGATAAAATGGAAGAGGGTAAATGCGCCAAAGTAAGACTTCATCACTTCGGTGTGTTTAAAGTAAAACCTAAACGATTATACGTAATGAATAAAAATACATTAAATGACTGAAACCGATAATGAAGCTAGAGCGTTAAAAGCTCTTAGTTTTGCAAAAACAGAATTAGTACTTGCTATTGAAAATGATGATACGAAAGGAATTCAAACATATGAAAATATGGTAAGCGTAAGACAAGATGAATATGATAAAATTTTAGTAGGCGCTCCAGTTATATCACCAACACCGTGGTCAGGCGAAAAAACATTTGGAGGAAATCTTAACCCTTCTATAGGATTTGGAATATAATGGCAAATAATTGGACCATACCAGATTTTCCAGGGTTTGATGGAGAACTACAAACCATAAGCGCGGCTATACGGGATAAATATAAAGCGGTATTGGATATGTTTACCCCTGATCCGATTAATGGAGAGTATCCACATACTAATTTAGAACCTGGTGTAAGACTATCTAAAGATAATCCGTTTTTAAATCCTAGTAATTTAAACAGTGCAGGTATGAGAGAGATAGAACTTGCAGTGATTCCCCCAGAAATTTGGGAACAAAAATATGCGAGTAAGGCTCCTGCTTATGCTCCTAAGATACCAAATGTAGATAAAACAAAATCAGTTGCAGATCAACAAAGATATTATGAGACTGCCCATTTTCAAAGTGTACCTTGTTCTATAAACGCATGTACTACACTTGCATCAAATGGAAACGATATAAAATGGTGGAATCCTGGTGTAGGAGTACCGGCCCCTTTATATGAAGTAAATGGTACAGTATTCCAAGCTCTTCCACATACTATGGATATAGCAAGTTGGTGGAAAAGTAATATGTTACTTTTTTGGGTTCAGGATGATAGTAATACAACTGCAGGATATACTCTTCCATTTCATTTATGGGAATATCAAATTGATCCAACAAATTGCCAAGTAACACTTAATAGAAAAATTGAATGCCCACCACCAGCAATTCCAGGTATAGCTCATATGGATGATGGAGCTGGAGGATGTGCGATTACTCAAAATATACAACTTTGGGGACAGGCTAGCGGTGGTAGCGGTGAGGGTTGGGTTCATGAATATGATATTTCAGGTCCTGTTGCAGTACTAACAAACGCATGGAGTTCGCTTCAGCATTTGATTCCAGGAAATTCTTTTACAGGATCTATACCTGCAGGACTAACTGTACTCAAAAGTTATATAGTGGGAGATATGCTTTATTTACCTAATCAAGATTATGTAGTAACGACTGAACAATGGCACATGAGTGATGGTCTTGCTTATCCATCAAGATGTGTATTACGAGATAGAGGAAATGGATATGCATATATAGATTCTTGCGAAGGACCTAATTATAATTATGCTCTATTCTGTCATGATAATAAAGTCTATAGTACTGGATCATCACAAGGGCTTAATAATAAAAGTTGGGAAGTGTTCTGGGATACTAGTCCTATGTCACTAGCTACAACTCCTACTTTTAATTTTGCTGCATCAGGAGCATCTACTGATCCTGCATGCTGTGCTGGAACTGGACGTCCTCCAGTACCTAATTGGGTGGGTTATTCTTGTAACCAAACAAGTAGCGGATGTCCGTTCCCTTGTTTAAATTCAACTGCGAATTGTGGAGGAAATAATGCAGATGGATCTATACAGTGGGAAATAGATGAGATTATATCAAGCGGTGGTTCAGGAATTAATGTTTATTATGAATGGACTGTAACAGATCAAAATGCCGTTGTAGTAAATCATGGGATATATGATGGAGCATCTAATACTGTTACTATAACAGTAGGACAAAGTCAAACTACTTCTGCAAATCCTATTCCAAATCAATTTACTTATATTTGTTGGACAACAGAAGGATTACTCCCAGGAGGTTATAATTGTTTCATTTCAAACTTTTCAGGGGGAGGGAATGTTTATCCAAATATGAATATAAGTGGAATAGTTCTTGGTGATACTCCATTAGCATGTCCAGGTGATCCAAGTTGTTGTCCTGAATCTTATAATTGTAGTGGAGCTCCGCTTTGGCAATGCTTAGATCCTTTAGATGGAACAGGAACATATGCTACACTTGCTAATTGTCAAGCTAATTGTAATCCTCCACCACCACCACCACCAGAGGATCCCCCTGAACCAGGAGGATCTCATTGTTTAATTAAAAATTGTGACGAACATTAATATGGCATTATTTGATTTAAAAAATGGAAATATAGTTCTTAATCCAGATTCTTTAGCCTTACCAGGTTTTAGAGAAATATGGAAAAGAGATAAAACAAAAGGAAAAGATAGAGCAACGCGTGAAATATCATATGTTTATTTTATGTGTGATTATAATAGTCCTTATTCAGTATATCCTAATAATAAAAGGAAAGAGGCAATTATAAAAGATTATATAAAAGAAGAAGAATGGAAGGAAACAAAAGAAATTAAGGAAGCTATTAAAAGATATGTAAACTTTCAAGAAACTCATACAATGAGGTTAATGAGAGCAGCTAAAGGAGCTTCAGATAAGTTAGCTGGATATTTTGAAAATATAGATTTTATGGCTACTGATGATAATGGTAAACCTATCTATACAGCAAAAGATGTAGCAGTTAATTTAGAGAAGGTAGGAAATATAGTAGACAGTTTAGATAAATTGGAAACTAGAATTAAAAAAGAAGTTAAAACTGAATCTCGTATCCGCGGTGGAGGTGAGATCGGAATGTATGAACGTTAAAAAATAAAAAAAATGAAAACAGATTCAAGAATAAGAGCAGAAAAATACTTTGCTGCTCATGGTATTAATCCCAATATAGAGGGAGAAATGAAAAACCCTAAATTAGATGTTACACCAACACCTGCATTTAAAGCTGGAGATGAAGGAGTAACTACAGTTCCGTGCGAAATTACAGTAGAAGCATTTTTATTCTATATGTATTGTGAAGTTACTTTTGTAGATCCTGCAGGTAAGTCACATAAATTCTGTGGTAATTCAGGAGGAATTGGAGTAGGAGATTTAGAAACAGCAGGAGTTATTTACTATGCTGATCTAGAAACCTTAATAACAACTGCTGCTTTTGGTGTAGCTTTTATAGCTGAAGAAGGAGGTGTAGTTCAAGTAACATGGGGTACTCATGGTAATGCATCAGCTGCAGGAGTAGGAGAAGGTGGCGGCGCGTTTGGAGGAAGTGGATCATGGAGTTAATGTTTAATAATAAAAAATAAAATTATGGGATGTGGATGTAATAAAAGTAAAAAAGGGGCAACAACGGCTGTAGATCCTAAAAAAGGATTTGTACCTGAAGTAAGTAAGACTATGCAAATAGATAAAGTACACCCTGCCGGCACTAAAAAAGTTGGTGGGCTATATACTAAAAAGCTTACAGAGGAAGACCTGCAGGAAAGATTAACACCAACTCCAGCAGTTAAAGAACCTAGTTTATTAAAAAAGGCTTTAAGTTTAGGAGAAGCGGTAGTTAATCATGTAGCTGATGGATTAACTAAAACAACAAAAGAAGAATTAACATTAAGGTTAAATATTTGCGAATCTTGTCATCATCGTAATGGGGATAGTTGCGGTTTATGTGGATGTAATATATCTACTAAATCTGGATGGAGAAGCTCAACTTGTCCAGATGACAGATGGCCAACATTTGATATTAAAGAAAAATAATAATGAGTGAAATATTAGAAATGGTAGAAGGATATGGATTACCTTTAGTATTATTACTAGGGGCATTGTATGCGTTATATAGATTTTTAGTTTTTAGTTTATATGAAGTAAAAAATCAATTTTCACGCCATCATGAGAAAGCGGCTGAGAATATTGAAGAAATGAAAAAGAAGATCGATATAATTTTAGAGTATATAAGAAAAAAATAGTATGGCAATTACAAGAAAACAATTAGTAGATAATTATGGATTTAGACCTACTAAAGAAAATAAAAGGATCTTGACTAGAAAAGTAGGAGGTGAAGATACCATAGATGTATACGGAAATGTATTATTCTATCATGGTAAATCCATTTTAACGTTAGAGTGGATGCCGGCGGAAATGTTCTCTAGATATTTAGAGAAGATGATTAATAGTATAAAAAAGAAAAACTATGCCACAAGAGAAATATGATTATGAAATATTAGATGAAGCAATGAATAATGCCTATGATATTATTATAGGTAATAAAACTTTTGATTTTATTATGGAGAGGACAGGAGAATGTTCTCTCCCTTTTGATATTAGAGAAGAAGAACCTGATTTAGAGGGGATGATTGAATATTTTATAGAAACTGAAGAATATGAAAAGTGTGCAGTACTACAAAGGAAAATTGATAATGATAAACTCTTTTCAAGAGAAAAACTTAACGCATGAAAGATAACAAGAAGCAAGAAGGAATAGCATGGAAAATATTTGCAGTATACCTATTTATACTATCTTTACTGTATTGGATAGGTTTAATAATTAATTAATTTAAATAAATAAAACAATGAATAAAATATATGATTTTTTAGGTGGACGTAAAATGACTTTAGCAATCCTCTTATTTATAATAACTACGGTTATTTTATGGGTAGGAAAAGCAGATTTTGATGGCTGGAGTAATTTAATAATATGGATATTTGGAACGTATGCTGTAGGAAATGCAGCTGAACATGTAGCTAAAAAAAAGTAGAAATGAAAACACCATTGATTACAAGACTAAGCCCTCATGTAAGTTGGGAAGAGGGAATCCGTAGTAGAACGGCTTCGAGAAAAGGAATAAATAATTGTCCTGGTATTGAAGAAATAAAATGTATGATTGAAACAGCTGAACTTGTATTTGAACCTTTAAGAGAATTTGTTGGAGGTCCTATTAAGATCAATAGTTTTTTCAGATGCGAAGAATTAAATACAGCTATAGGCGGTTCAAAAACTTCACAACATATTAAAGGACAGGCTATGGATTTAGATGATACTTTTGGACATAAAACAAATGCTGAAATGTATCATTTCATCAAAGATAATTTACAGTTTGATCAAATGGTGTGGGAGTTTGGAGATGATAATAATCCTAATTGGATACATGTAAGTTTTGTAACTCATCGCAAAAATAGGAAAAAATTAACGGTGGCCTATAAAGATGAGAACGGAAGAACTCGTTATAAACATACAGCGAAACATGAAACAAGAACAGGAGGATTATCTCCAGATTGCGGACCTAGAGCATGAAGTGGATAGGTCAACATATATGGGATTTAATATCTAGATTTAGGTATTATGTTTATATGGAGAAGGTAGACCCATCCACTTCTACAACCGCACTTGTTGTAGATCCTGACGGTAAAGTAGGAACAAATACAAGTATAGGATCTCCGGGAGTTGAGTCGGTTACAACTACTGATGGTACGTATATTGATATGACACCAAATACACCTACCGCAGGAGCTGTAACTGTTACTTCTGATTTAAGTGCTATTGATGGAACTTCAGATGTTACAACTAGATTTTTAAGTAAAGATAATACTTGGGATGTACCAACATATACAACAGGAACTGGAGGAGCGATGTTTGCAATATCTGGTATGGAAAATTCTTTTAATGAGGATAGATGGTTAGCTCCTAGAAGATATAAACTTGCCACAAGTCCTACTGGAACTTCTAACGGAGATTATTTATCAGGAGCTAGTGAAGATTTTAGTGCAGCAGAACTGGCCAATATTGATTTTGTTACTCATTTAAGACTGCAGAATTTTATGGCGGATGGAAA
>Ga0098054_1001093_pt1 | contig 14301 bp, 7 predicted proteins | sample 16_taG_FD_75048 | JGI IMG/M metagenome (GOLD analysis project Ga0098054, IMG submission 75048) | Marine viral communities from the Subarctic Pacific Ocean - 16_ETSP_OMZ_AT15313 metaG | ecosystem: Environmental > Aquatic > Marine > Oceanic | place: Pacific Ocean | collected 2015-01-18
ACAGTAAGGGCACACACCCAAGCAACGCGAAGCGGTCCACCCATCCACCCTCAAGGCGTTCGTAAAAGAACGAATTGAAAGTGGCGATAACGCGTTCAATCAGGAGATACAAAAGAACTTTTCTTTGTATCAAGGGAAACGGACGAAAATCACTAAATAAATAAAGAAAAGGAAAAACAATGGCAACGAAAAAGCAAGACAATATGATGTCACTATTCGAGGATAACGCAGGCGCCGGTATCGGCGAAATCACAGCGGATGATTTGGGAACCCCGCGTATCACTATAATGCAACCCGGGAGTCCGCAAATTAAGAAAACCCATGCGAAGTATTCGCCGGACGCCAAAGTAGGCGATCTGATGTTTACCTCAACCAACACGTTCTTGGACGGCGATGAAGGCATACGCTTTCTACCTGTTTACTACGATCGAAACTATGTTGAGTGGAAGGAAGGGCGCAACGGCTTTGTCGCCGTGCATCCTCTGGACACACCTTTGATGGCGCAAACCACGAGAGACCAAAGCTATAACGACGTTTTAACAAAGCCCGACGGTTCGCGCACTATTTTGCAAAACACAGCGAATCACTACGGTTTTGCAGAAATTAACGGAGAACTACAGCGTTGCGTGATTAATATGTCACGATCACAGCTTAAAGTCTCGAGAGCATGGCTTGGTTTGATAAACGGTACCCGTATGAACGGAGCCAAAGGAGAGTTCACGCCTCCGTCTTATTCGCACTGGTACCTTATTAGGGTGGTAGAAATAAGTGGCGACAAAGGCAACTACTACAACTTTGCTGTGACACAGGAGCGTTCGCTAAACGACAAAGAGACAGAACTCTTTGGCGAAGCGCAGGAGTTCTCAAGTTTTGCTCAGAAAGGCGGGATGCAACCCGTACTGCCTAAAGCTCCAGAAAGCACTCAAGCAGTAGAAGATCAGTCGACGGACTGGTAGAGGACTGCTAACGGCAAGAGGCTCTGTTTATTTGGGTTTAATTCAGCCCTATTCTCCCAGAGCCCCTTGTTAGCAAAGGGGCGCTATGGAAAAAACAGCACTAGATTTTATGGAAATATTTGCCGGACTGGACAGAGCCTATGGTGTTTACGAAATACAGGGCACAAAGCAGACAGCAAAAGGCACAAAGAAACAAGGCAAAGGCCGAACATTGCAAGAACCCCTGTCCCTGGTCCACTGGCAACAACACTTAGAAGGCACAACATCTATTGGCGTTATCCCCATAACTGACGACGAGACCTGTCAGTGGGGTTGCATAGACGTTGACGAATATCCGGTTGACATAGACCACCTACAAAAACTCATTAAAGACATGCAACTGCCCTTGGTCCCCTGTATGACCAAATCCGGCGGGGTGCACTTGTTTCTCTTTACCAAAAAACAAGTGCCCGCACTTAAAGTTAAAAGCAAATTGGAAGACCTTGCCGCAGCTATGGGCCGCACGGGAGACGAAATCTTTCCTAAACAATATCAATGGGCCAAGCAGCTACCGAAGGAAAAACAAACGGGCAACTGGTTAAACATGCCCTATTTCGGGGGAACAGACACAACGCGGTACGCAATCAACAGAAAAGGCGATGCTCTCTCCCCCGATGAATTTATCAAAGCAGTCAAGAGAACCGCTGTCACAGAGGAACAACTTGACAGCCTTAAACCAATTAAGAAAAGCCGCAAGGCTAACGGGGAGGGTTTGAAAGAATCCTTCTGGGAACAAGCACCACCGTGTTTGGTACACATGAAGCTAAACGGGATACCTGAAGGCACCCGCAACGACGCTCTTTTCTCTTACGGCGTGCTGTTTAAAAAACTGCACCCGGAAAGCGATGAATGGCGCGACAAACTTCAGGAGGTGAACAAAACAGCGTGTCACAAGCCCCTGTCACACACTGAATTGAACGCCTTAATGAATAGTCTTGATAAATCGGACTATCGTTACAAGTGTACCACACCACCCTTGGTAAACCATTGCCAAGCTGGTGTTTGTGTTACTAGAAGGTACGGTATTGATGCCTCTGAAAAAGAGGTAAAACTGACCGGACTTAGAAAGTATCTAACGGACCCTCCCTTATGGCACTTGGATATAGAAGGACAAACCCTGGTTCTTGAGACTCGACAACTACACAACTTTTCTTTGTACCAACAAAGATGTATGGAAGTGCTAAATGTTTGTCCTCCGGACATTAAGAAAAAAGATTGGGTGCTAAGACTCAATGCTCTTTTGCAAGAGGTCCAGGAAATCGAAGTGCCACCAGACATGACCAAAGCGGGACTTTTACAGGATGCAGTCCTAGAGTTCTGCAAAAACACCGAGTCAACTGCGCGAGTGGCCATTGTTGCCGGGGCAGTCTATAGAAACGAGGAAACGAAACCACATGAATGGTGGTTTCGTGGCCGAGATTTGGTAAAGTATATTAAGGACTTTAAAAATATGAAGACCATAAGAGACGCTGAGATTTTTAACGAGTTGAAAGAACTGGGAGCCCACACAGCGACAAAATACATAGACAAAGGGGCTGGCGCTACTTCCATCTGGATTCTTGAGACACCTGAACAGTCTGCTTTAAATGTCAGTGCTAAAGACTTCAAACTCAATAGACCCAAAAAGGATTGGGAAGATGAGTAGGGAGTTTCGTGTAACCAAATACTTTGGGCCCCCAGGAACCGGCAAAACCACTACACTACTTCGACACGTAGAGCAACACCTAGACGAAGGAATTGCTCCCGATCAAATTGCGTTTATTTCTTTTTCGGTGAAGGCCGCAGAAGAGGGGAAAGCACGGGCGCGAGCACGTCTTGGCTTAGACAAAGACGAACTGGCCTACTTTTGCACGAGCCACGCTTTTTGCAAACGCGTTATGGGAATTACTCGTGTGTTGGAAGGGACTGATATTAAAGAGTTTTTGGAAGCGTACAGTTTTCCTTTGACCCAACACTATCACGGGAACACCCGTAAATCTTTAGAAGCCATGTTGGAAGACCCCTACTTTCAAATCATCGAGAACGCTAAAGCCAACTGCAACAGTGTTGGTGTGGAAAGACTTAAAACAGACTTAAAACAACGACAAAAAATCGTGCCCCCCATGCTAGAAGCAATTGATCGCGCGTGGGCACAGTACCGAGAAGAAAATAAAATCTATTCTTTTGCCGACATGATTATCGAGTTTCTTGAAAAGGGCAAAGTGCCGCCGCTTGAAGTTTTGGTGGTGGACGAGGCTCAGGATTTAGCGGAATTGAATTGGCGCCTGATAGAAAAGCTCATGTCCGTGGTCCCCGTTTCTTACATCGCGGGCGACGATGACCAAGCCATTTACGAGTGGAACGGAGCAAGGCCCGACCGGTTTATTGGCATGAAAGGGGAAACCGTGGTCCTCGATCAGTCTTACCGAGTACCGCGGCAAATTCACCAACAAGCCGAACAAATCGCTCGACGCATACAGCGCCGGCAAGAGAAGACCTACCTTCCCCGAAGCGAAGAAGGCAGCCTGGAGCACTTGCATTCAGCGAAATTTTTACCCTTGGACGAGGGGCAGTGGTTGATCTTGGCGTCTTGCGATTACATGTTGGACAGAAACCGCAAGCACTTGATTGACCAAGGTATTCCGTTTTCTCACAACAGTTTTCGCTATGTGCCCTTCGCCATGATAAAGGCGATCGAAGGGTGGAAAAAACTAAACAAGAAACGCACCAACATAACGGTGGGGGAACTGGAATCGGTTTACAGATACTTAACCAAAAACGAGGTGCGAAGAGGGTTTTTATCCGCACCGGCAAAAGAGGAGGACAAACAAAGAAAACTTTCTAAAAAGGCAGTCGTTAGCGCTTTTGGGCTTAATGAAGATTGTCTGGGGCGAACTTGGGAAGAAATATTTACACGAAGAATTAACGAAGAACGAAGAGCATTTATTAAAAAAGCACTTAGCAACAACGAAGATTTAAACAGCGAGCCGCGAGTGGCTCTGTCCACAATACACAAAGCCAAAGGCGGCGAAGCAGATAACGTAGCAGTGTTGTTGGACTTGTCTCCCGCACAAAAACTCAATGCTGTTCTTAATGCCGACAGTTTGCACCGACAATTCTATGTCGCTGTAACTCGCGCTAAAGAAAATCTTTTCCTTATTAACGCAAAAAACGAGAGTTTAAAATATGGCCTTTAAAACCTTTCAGCCACCTACAGAGTGGAACCCACCGGACATTTTTCCTACCGAGCAACTTAAAGACGCAGACGAAATTGCGATCGACCTTGAAACCCGAGACCCTAATCTTAAGGACAAAGGTCCTGGTTATATCAGAGGCGACGGCGAGGTCGTCGGCATCTCCGTTGCTTGCGACGGTTATGCGGACTATTTTCCCTTTGCCCATGAAACAGGGTTTAATTTTCCCAAGAAAAGAATACTGGAGTTTACTAAAGACATTGTGTCTGGTAACAGCGACAAAATATTTCATAACGCTATGTATGATGTGGGTTGGCTAAAGAACGAAGGCATTGATGTTAAGGGACGCGTTATAGACACCATGGTTGTCGCTCCTTTAATTAACGAAAACATGTACTGGTATACGCTAAACGCTTTGGGCATGGAATACCTGCAAGAAGGTAAGTCAGAGGCAGAACTTAGACAAGCGGCAGAGGAATGGGGTATTGATCCTAAAGCAGAGATGTGGAGACTGCCCTCATCGTATGTTGGGACGTACGCTACACAGGATGCGGCACTGACTCTGAAGCTTTGGAACCATTTTAAGATTCATCTGGAAGAGCAGAACCTATGGAACATTTTTAATTTGGAAACAGACTTATTTCCTGTGTTATTCAACATGAAAATGACGGGAGTACGCGTCGACCTCGACAGAGCAGAGCAGTTAAAGAAACAACTGGTTCGGAAAGAAAAGAAGACCTTGAAAGAGGTGGAAAAGGAGTCAGGGATTAAAGAAGTTAGAGTCTGGGCGGCAAGCTCTGTGGCCCAAGTCTTTGATGTCTGTAAGATCCCTTATAACCACACCGCTAAAGGCAACCCCAGTTTTACTAAAGCGTTTTTAGCCAATCAAAAGCACCCCGTGGCGCAAAAAATTATGCGTGTGAGAGAACTGAACAAAGCGCACAAAACGTTTATCGATACGATTGTTAAACATGCCCACAACGAAAGGATTCACGCAGACGTTCGACAATTAAAAGGAGAGACCGGAGGCACCGTTACCGGACGATTGTCGATGAGCAACCCGAACCTACAGCAAGTCCCCGCTAGAGACAAAGAACTGGGTCCGCTTATTCGTTCTTTGTTCTTACCGGAAGAAGGACAGAAGTGGTGTTCGGCGGATTTTTCACAACAAGAGCCTAGAATACTGACTCATTTCGCCTATCGTTCCAAATACGAAGGGGCAGACACGGTGGCAGAAGCCTATGTTAATGGGGAAGCTGATTTTCACCAAGAGGTCGCAGACTTGGTAGGCATTGATCGTAAAACAGCTAAGACAATAGGGCTTGGTATTATGTACGGCATGGGCAAAGGCAAACTTGCTGACCAACTCGGCGTGGACGTGGAAGAAGCGAGCGATGTTCTGATGCGGTTTAACACTTATGCGCCCTTTGTTCGGCAAATGGCAGACACAGTGACGCGCAGCGCCAGCACTCGAGGATACATTAAAACTCTACTTGGACGGCGCTGTCATTTTGACATGTGGGAACCGCGCCAATACGGCACGGGAAGGCCCTTGAAGTACAAGGAAGCCATGCACGAATACAACGGTGAAATCAAACGCGCTTTCGTTTATAAGGCGTTGAACAAACTCATCCAGGGGTCAGCCGCAGACATGACTAAAAAAGCGATGCTAGACTGTTTTAATGCGTCCTACGCGCCTTTATTGCAGGTACACGACGAGCTTGTGTTTTCGGTGTCCAGTAAAGAGGAGGTTAAAGCGATCGTAGAGATAATGGAACGAGCCGTGCTTCTTGAAGTGCCGAACAAAGTGGACGCGGAAATAGGAAAAAACTGGGGCGACTCAATGTCATAAAATATGTTGTATATATTAGGGGACTTGTACTATAATCTATCAGACAAAGCTTAAATGGAGAAAGCAGTGAACACCAAAAAATGGAAAAGCGTAGCTATACGAATAGAGATCGTCGAACTTGCTCGAAGAATCGGGGAAGCAACAGAACGACCAACCAGTAATGTTTTTGCGCAAGCTATTAAAGAAATGGCGCAAAGAGAAAAAATTAAATAAGGGGAACAGTATGTTTTGTGTAGGACAAGACTTCCCCGATTTTTTCTTGTCGGGAGTCGACGAAAACAATGAGCTTGTAAACATAAGCCGTTGTTGTTTAGAGGATCAATGGTCCGTCATTTATTTTTACCCCAAAGACTTTACTTTTATTTGCCCAACCGAGATAGCGGAAATGGACAGGTTGGTGGACGAAGGCGCAGAGGTTTTGGGCATTAGCGGAGACAATGAGTTTTGTAAACTTAATTGGAAAGAGTCCAACACACTCATCGGAGACATTAAACACACCCTTGCTGCGGACTGCGGCTTGTTCTTAGCAGACGAATTAGGTGTCCTAGACATCAAGGAGGGGGTTTGTTTAAGGGCGACCTTCATAGTTGACCCTGAAGGCGTTATTCAACATGTGTCGGTAAACGCTCTGGACACCGGTAGAAATGTAAATGAAATTATAAGAACCCTAAAAGCTCTTCAAGCAGGGGGTCTTACAGGCTGTGCTTGGGAGCCCGGCGACGATTTTGTTGCATGAAACACGATATTTTATTTGAGTCCCCCTATGAATACGCGGAACTGACTCAAGAAACCGAAGACGGAAGACGTCTTTATGTCTATGGGGAAGAACGGCTCCCCTCCGTTACCACCATTTTATCCGGGACCAAAGACGGCGACAGTTTAAAAAAATGGGTTGAGAAAGTTGGTCAACAAGAAGCCGACCGAATACGCAGTGAAGCCGCGGCTCGCGGTACCGAAATGCACGCGATTCTTGAAAAACAAATAACACAAGGAGACATTTGGGACTACTACCCCGACACCCCTGAAAAGAAAAAAGCGTATAAAATGGCTTGTACCATCATGGACCAAGGGTTTCCGTCCATTGACCAAGTGTACGGTTGTGAGGTGCCTTTATATTATCCAGGGAAATACGCCGGCACCGCTGATGTGATCGGGAGACATTTGGGCGAAGAAGCCATCATGGACTTTAAACAAACCAATATACCTAAGAAGAGCAGACGTTACGTTTGGGACTATTTTCAACAACTTGCGGCTTATGCGACAGCGCACAATGAATTACACGGCACCAAAATTAAAAAAGGCGTTATTATGATGTGCTCAGTGGACGGATTTTATCAAGAGTTTGTTCTGGAAAACCGTGAATTTGATCGTGCTGTTGAGGCTTGGAACGATAGAGTAGAAAGGTTTAGTCTTCTGTAGGAAAAAGTGTGCCAACCAATTCAGCCGTAGAAGGTTGGGTAATGTCTTGGTTCTTTTTGTTTTCATCAAACTCTACCGCTTTTTTAATCACTCCCTGCCATGTCCACGCAACCGGTTTTTGCGCCCACTTGTTATAAGACAATCTTTCTATTCTTTCAGCCAAAGTATTAACACGTTCGTCTATCTCTTGGTTAGACAAAAGATCCGGATTTTTTGATTGCACGTTCCTAAGCTCGGTATCATAAGCCTTTACAAAACTGGAAATACTGGTGGGCACATACAACGGATTGTCGTTGCGATCCGGTATGATGTTTGCTCTGTCCGCTGTTCTTAAAGACTTGAGCCGATCTTTTTCTGCAAGAAAGTTAAATGTTTCAGCAGGAGAAGTACCAAGAATCTGTGCCATCCAATGAATGTCCAAACGCAAATCTCTGACCTGTTCAAAATGTTGTCGCTGCAACTCGTCGTAAGCTGCGATCATCGCCGGCATGTCGTCGTAACCCAGTTCGCGGCCCTCGGCTCGATAGAAAACACCTTTGGCCCACGATTCGCTGGTACTCAATGCGTTGTTAAAAGCAGAAATTTTATAGTCATTGATGATTTCTTTGGGAGTAATTTGATCGGTTTTAAACCCCATAGTATAGGCCAGAGAACGCAAAAGATTTCTTTCTCTGCCTCTTTTATCCAGCGCTTCTTCTCCTGTAAGCACCAGAGACTTTCCTATATCAAGGGACTCATGGAAAATTTTTGGTGATATGGTGCTGATAAACCGTTCAGACCTGTCTTTTAATTGTACCCACCAAGGCGCATTTGGATCTGTGTAGGGCCTGCCTGTTTCTCGATCTTCTCCGCTGGTAAACTCCAACACCGCTCTTTTCATAATTTTTTCGTCGGTGTAGCTTGACCAAAGATTTTTTAAAGACTGCATAAGTGTGCTCCAAACTTTGTCTGAAGCCTCTTCACCCAAGTAACGATCGGTGGCAAGATACTTTAAGAGCAGCCTGGACGGCTCAGAGATTAACGTAAAACCATCCGTGTGTGAAAAATCATACACCTCAAATGTGCCGTCTTCGTCGGCATCTGATACAAAGATAAGGTTGTTGTTGACCGCCCATTCCGCAACAAAACGAGACAAGGCATAAGGAGCCATTGTTGCCGCCGCGCCACCGGTGAGCACTAAACCACGGGGGTCTTTTGTTGCAAAGCGTAGCGCAGAAGCGGCTGCCATAAACGTTCCTGGTCCAACCGTCCAAGCGCCATTAGCCACTCCACGCAAGGCGGCTCTTTTTTGCAAGCGAGACTTTAGCCCGGCATCAACTGCGGGGTCGCCCGAGTGTGCCAATTGGTGCTCCAGCAACGCCGTTTTCATAACGTTTGCTTGGCTTGTTATTACCGCGGTGTTAAAACCTGGAAAGTTTGCAACCAAACTCATTCTTAAAAAATCAAGGATGTTCGGCAACCGATTATAGTTTGGAATGTTTCTTCGAGTAAGAAACGAAGCTCTGGCATGAATGGCTTTTTGTAAGTTTTCAGCCGGCGTGTTTTCTGAACGGGTTACTTTCCGACCCCCTTGCTCAACAATCAACTCAGAAATCATGTCAAAGAGGTTTTCCATTTGTTGTTCTGACAAATTTTGCGTGCCCTCGGGTGCAAACACTTTAAAACCCGATTCTCTTTCTCCAAGATAGTTCATTATCTTGGGTATGTCGTCGGCTAGTTGATAAAGTTCTTCCGCTGTGCGCAAGGACCTTTGAAGCGCTTTTTTACCCTTTTCACCCCTGCTAACAGCGCTTTCTTCTAAATAATCAGTAAACTCTTGCCATGTGGCCATGCCCTGCATTCTGTCCAGCATTGCTTTTCGTTCTCCAAGCATTACACTTGAACCAATAATTCCTTCTCCTACAATATAGTCCAGTTCCGCTGAAGACATGTCTCCAAACTGTTCTTTAATATACTGCGCTGCCGCACGCGGATTTTTGTATGACTCCCAGTTGCCCGACATCACAGGAAAAAACATCGCACTTTGAAAATTTCTAAACTGTGTTTTTACCGAAAGGTTTAAATAAGCAAGAGAAATATACCCCATGGCCCCCTGTGCACTTAAATACGGTTGTTTAAGTGGATTAAGAAGCGGGTCCATGTTGTTTAAATAACGGCGCAACGGACCGTAACCCATGGTTTTCATAATCGCTTGTGCCATAGGAGGCGTTGTGTAATACCCGTTAAGCGGGTTTAGCACGTCACCAGGGATGGTGATTTGTGTGTTATACATGGGTGTTTCAACCAAAGAAAGAAAACGCGTTGCAGGAGCGGTACCAATCTCTGCCAACTCTAATAAATATTCGGTCACAGCAATAAACTGTTCTTGTTTCATTGCGGTCATCTGTGCTTGAGCCCAAGACTCGGTGACTTCGCCCAAAGCTTTTCTTACCTCGCTCGGAATGTCCGCTCTTTTTTGCTTAAGTTGCGGCAACAACAAGGTTTCTCCTCCTGTCTCCGCTGTCAGATAAGGTGGGGTAAACTCAAACATAGACACAAAAAGCTCGGCTCGCTGCTGTCCTGTGCCGCTGTATAAAATACCTAAATCTTTTTCAGCTTGCGCTGTGGCTTCTTCTATAGGGACACCTGTTCTATCGTGATAGATTGCTGCCAACTGCTCGACCGCAGCGTTGTGCTGATCTTTTTCTCTTTTTGTAGCGGTTCGTCTGTTGGGAGGACGCCAATCAGGAAACACGTACGCGCCAAAAATTCTGCCCATGTAGCGCTCAATCGCATCTTCAAGCATCTCTATTTTTTCTTTGCTATAAACGGTGTAGTCCGGATCAATTTTTTTAACCAAATCAATAATCCGTCTTGAGTTTTTGCTTATTCTTTTTCTTCCTTTTACAATTGCATCGACCAGTTCTCCCTGACCCAATCGCCTTAATTCTTTTTGTGCATCTTCATTGCCTCTAAACGATTTGGCGATTAACTCTTTAAAACGATCCATGGTTGTTATTGGGTCAAGATAAAAGTCCCCTGATACGTAGACTGCGCCTTCATCCTCTCTAGTGGCCCTTATTTTTATCAAGCCCCTTTCAATACTTTTTTCTAAGGCTTTTTGAATTTTTGCAATGTCTCTAAAAATCCGGTTAAGTTGTCTTTCAGACAGCCTGCCCTTGGCTATCGGGCCTTCGGGACCCGTTTGTAGTTCTTCCATGATTGTCGGACGCACGCCTCTGGGACGGAACAAACTTTTAAAACGGTCATACCACCAAGCCGCCCAATCACTCGTGCTTGTTCCCCGTGCGGGAATCCACCCCAGGTTTTCAGGGTGCATTGCCGGATCTCCCATCATTTTAACTAAAGCCCTTGATTGGGTTTCCGGTGCCCACAACGCCTGGTAGGTTTTACCGTCCATTTCAATAGAGGGCAACAGGTTCTCATTAAGCTCCAGCGTTCCTGAAAGCGGATCAACAAATTCTATAGCATCGTATTCTCTGTAAAACACTTCCCCGGTCAACGGGTCTCTAAGCGCTCTTTCACTAAAATCACCCGTTCCAGCCATGTCATAAAAATACAACCGTATTGTCGAATCAAACGGTACGCTTTTAAAAGGAACGGCAGGCATCGGGTCTATGTCTTCTTGTAGTTCTTCGGGAACCTGGTCTTGAAGCACACCTTCTTTTTCCGCTGTGGGTTTGTACACAATAACGTTGTTAAATTTATTGGCACGCACCCACTTGCTTATAAACTCTCTAAACACACCGGGCACAAAGAAACGGCTGTTGACCCCATAGGGGTTTTCTAGGTTTTCAGGGAGATCGGGGAGCTGCAACACAGGTTCTTGGGAGCGCTCAATAATCCGGTCGATGTTTGCCTCAATTTCAGCAATCGACTGATTATTTTTTAACACTTTTTGATTGTATTCTGTTTCTTCTATGGTGCCTTCCGCACGTTTGTTGTCTAAACGACGGTTCGCCAACCGTTTATTTAAAAGATTCTTTGATTGTGTTATCAAACGTCGAAGGTCTTTTTGCATTTCTTTGATGACCAAAGGAGCCTTTTTGTCCACGGTGCCTTGAGAAGTAAACCCAAGATCCGCCATCTTCTGAGCTACTGTATTGTAAGCAGTAACAATCCGGTCCGCGGTCCCCGGTTCTATGAGCTCGTCATAAAGTCTCTGCACAGTTGGATTAAAGAACCCTGTCTTGCCCTTCATTTTTTGTGCTTCCGGAGTATTCTCCAGGCCAACCACCCCTTCTTCAATCTCAAAAGGAGTGTACTCGACAGACTCTAGTCGTTGAACCCCGGTCCCCGGTCCTTCCATTTTGATTTCCGATAAAAGTGTCGCTCTTTCTTGTTCAAGTTCGGAGGTGATTTCGGCGTCTTCGCTATACTCGAGCTCTTCTTCGATCTCTCTTAAACGCTTTAGCCTCTCATTAACATTTTCAAACTCCAGTCTCGTTTTCTCAACTCGCTGTGCGTTGTTTTCCGCTGCAAGAATTTCCTTGTCTATTTTATCAAGTGCCTCTTTTAGTTTTTTAGGCTCTTTTTTGAGCTCGGTGTCGCCTAATATACTTAGTCTTTGTGCCTCGAGTTCGTTTAAAGCCTGTATTGCAGCAGACTCTGCTTCTTGAGTTTGTGCCAACACCAGATTAACGGTGTTACTGGCCTCAATGCCCTGTGTCATTATCTCTGGAAACAGTTCCAGTTGTACCATTGGCCGTGGGCTTATTGTCTCCTGTATCTCTTTGTCCGACAAACCGTAGTCAATCATCTTGGCAGTAGTAACCTGCATACCCCCGGCTGTAAGAGTCGCAAAGAAGGTTATTACGGCGTGTTTTCTTCGTAGTTCACCTAAAAGCTGTTCTTTTTCCACGCCGTCTATGTTTGGATCGTTTTCAATGGCCAACCTTTCCTTATTCAAACCATACTGATAAGCGTTTAGGTTTTGTAGAACCGTGGCTACCTGCTCGAACGCGACGTCTTGGAAAAGAAACTTGAGGGCGTTTTTAGAAAAACTCCCAGCCGCGTCTTTGGCACCGGGAAATAATTTTAAAAGCGTTTTAGCAGGGATTATTTCGGTTGCGACCTCAATGGCTGCGTCTAAACCACCATAAACAAACGCGTCTTTGTGCGATAAACCCTCGGCTCTTCCACTTGTATAACTGTCTCCTCCCGTCAGGAAAAACATGGAAGTCATCAAGGCCGTTGGGTTTTTTTGAACAATACTTAGAGCCATGCCCGGCGCCATCATAGCAAAACTTATAATACCGCTTCTGATTCCTTGTTGAAAGGTGCTTAACTCTTCAGGGTTGAGGTCTTCAACGCGCTTAATGCCTTCGTTAATTTGTTTAAGAAGCACCACTGCTTCTGCGTCTATTCGTCGGTTCAGTTCCTCTCGTCCCTCTTCGGTTTCAAACAAACCCATTTTTTTGCGTGCGGACTCTAAGGCGTTAAGCTTTGCTGCGTCTCTGGTGTTTTTAAACACTTGTCCGATTTGAGGACCAATGCCTTCAAAGGTTTCTGCAACTTCCTCTGAAGCGTCTAGTGCCATTTCTTGTTTGATTAAAGAGGCTTGTCCAACCATGTCTCTCCAAGATTGTTTCCGTTGTCCGCGGACATCGGGTAAACCTTCTTCGGGTGGGGGAGGAGACTCTTTGGCTTGTTCCGGAAAAAGCGTAGAGAGAATCTCTTCTTTTTGCGCTTCCGTTAAAGGAGGCATCTTACGGTACCGTTATCTGTCCGGCAGAGGTTTTTAAAACAGTTCCGCTTGGGTAAAACCCTTGATTAATGCCTTGAGCAACCTGGTCCGGAGTTAAAGAACTGACATCTATTACAGTTGGCCCCCCAGAAGCGGTTGTTGGAGCACCGCTGTCTTGTGACATCATATAGTCTCTTACGACATTCGAGAAGTTAGGGTCTGATGGAAGAATGGTTGACCCATGAAACTCGATTATAGGCGCAAACTCTTGCTCAAACCTCTTTACTTTCCTGTCATAAGGCATCGTGCCACCGCCAGCGCTTTTATAACCTTTCCAAGCAGCATCCGCTAGATCTACAAACTTAGAAACTCGCGTAGCTATGTCGCCTTTTCCAGAACCAATGCCTAGCGCTTGTTCTGCGATTCTTTTGTCTATGTCATCAGAGGTTGGATCTTTTAATACGTCCCTCCAATATTGGTCCGTGCGCCATGTGTCCGTAAAGCCTTCGTCCCCAATCTGTTTGGTCAGAATGTCTCCGGTTTCTGTAAGGGCTTGTTTTTCTATTGCCCCAGTGGTGCTTAACAAGGTGTTTGATAACTCGCCTTCTATTTTTTGTGTCTGCTGATGAACTTTTCGCAACATGTCGGCATCGCCTTGAAGCAGTGCTTGCTGTTCGGCTTGTTTTAGTTTTTCAATTTCCATTTCATAGTCAAGAACGGCTTTTCTACCAGCAAGCTTTGCTCTTTTTGGTGTAGTATGTAACGCTCCAAGCCATTTACCTCCCATGGTAGAAACTGCGGGAGAATAAGAACTTGTGTTCATGGCTTCTTCTTCTGCAACAGCCTTAACCTCTTCTTTTAAATCATCGAGCTTTTGCCAATCAGTCGTAAAACCTTTACTGAAATCACCGGCTCTTATTTTATCTTCATAAGCATCTCGTCTGTCTCTCTCGGCTTGGACTTCTCTTTCTCTTCTTGCCTCTATTCTTTCGGTTGAGGTTCTGCGGTTTCTTTCGATAATGGACAATGGATCATCGTCTTCCTCCGGCTGTACACCACCCACACCGCTGCCAGCAAACATCTTCTGCACCGCTTGATCGCCCATATCCATAGGCATATCCATAGGCATATCCATAGGCATGTCCATAGGCATGTCCATAGGCTGTTCTTGTACCG
>Ga0098054_1001095_pt1 | contig 14264 bp, 16 predicted proteins | sample 16_taG_FD_75048 | JGI IMG/M metagenome (GOLD analysis project Ga0098054, IMG submission 75048) | Marine viral communities from the Subarctic Pacific Ocean - 16_ETSP_OMZ_AT15313 metaG | ecosystem: Environmental > Aquatic > Marine > Oceanic | place: Pacific Ocean | collected 2015-01-18
AAGTTTGCCATAATGTGTTAATTCCGATACTTCCATCTTACGATCAATTTACCCGAGCCGCCTTGACCGCCATCAGCCGCCAAGTTGCCGGCGCCATGGGTTTTACCTCCTCCGCCACCTCCTCCGCCGGAGTTTACCTCTCCATCTGCCCCGTCGTCAGTACTTAACCATCCGCCATCACCGCCGCCGCCGTCACCACCGTAAGATGTCTCACCTTTTCCTCCTCCGCCTCCTCCGGCGAAGTATCCTACGGGGCCGAAGCCGAGAGAGTTTCCGTCCATCCATCCATCATCATCAGTCCAACCAGCTCCGCCAGCACCACCGGCACTACCGTCAGCTCCGGCGTCAAATGCTCCTCCACCTCCTCCGCAAGTGTAAGGTGAACTGGCATAACCGGCACCACCGTCATTGCCTTGTTCCGCGTCATCAGTGGAGCCGGCCGTGCTCGGAGAATAAGCACCTCCTCCGCCCGAACCGCCGTCTCCGGCAGTAAGCGCGCTATAAGAACCAGCATGCCCTCCGCCTATAGCTGTTAATGTTGCACCGCTATCTGGGTCTAAAGTTGAATCAGTCCCGGCAGCAGCATACGCGTAATTAGGCACACCTCCGATTCCCCCGGAGCCAATCGTTACATCGTAAACTTGAGCTAAATCGCCTCCATTGTCGTAGGAAAGATCACGGAGGAATCCTCCAGCTCCTCCTCCGCCACCTGTTCCTATGTTAGAACTGGCTGTTTGCGAGCCCCCACCACCACCTCCAGCTATCAGATAGACTTCAATGGTGTCACTGCCAGCCGAATCTCCTGCATCTGTTACTTCAAAGGCGCTTGAGGTTGTTGAGTCGATAACAAAATACTTGTAGTCCGAGTCATACTGATCCACCACAACAGCTGCCGAGGTGGAGATTGCAACATAGTCGGACCCTCCTCCTCCTCCATAACCGGTCGTGGTGGTACTAGTCGAGGTACTAGTAGTTGTCGTTGTTGTACTAGTCGTAGTCGTTGTTGTACTAGTCGTAGTCGTAGTTGTACTAGTCGTGGTCGTGGTCGTTGTTGTACTAGTCGTAGTCGTAGTTGTAGAGCACACCTGGTTCGAATAAAACGGATAGTCTTGGCCGGATATGCCGGCGCTCATCGTTGATAGTTCTGTGGCGAAATTAGCTGTGTAACGTGCTACACCCTTAGTTATCCTTACATTATCCATAAACCCGCGGAAGTGGTAATTGGAATACCAGCCGTGGTTCCAGCCAATTCCAGTTGGAGTGTATTCAGGGTATAACCCTGGGTTAGTGGGATGTGGTCCAGACCACATGATACCAGACATAGTTGCAGTAGCGGACGATAGGCCATCTACCCAACAATGCCAAATATTATCCTTACATGTTACAGCTAGGTGCTGCCATCTAGTGTTAATCGGTGCGACGTCTGCAACCATCCACGAGATAGCTGATCGGGTAGAGTCTCTGAATATTAGGAATTGCATTTGATCCGCGGTGGTCATTCCTAGGTACCCAGTATTAATTCGCCATTGGAATTTGCAGTTCGGATTACTATAGTCGTCCTGATTAATAAGGCCCTCATAGTTTCCGCCGCCTGTCCGGTAGACCCACATTTCTAACGTACAATCAGAGCCGCCTAAGTCCAGTTCCTCCGTTCCAGTGGTGACTCGAATGGCAGTATAACCCGTTCCCCCAAGGCCAAAGTCCAATGATGTGTCGCCATCTACTGTATTTGCGGAAGTGTGAGACACCAACGTTGGCCAACTTGTCCGGTGGCTGATAGTATGGTTATGTATTGAAGAATCAGTAATAGTGTAGCTGCCGTGAGTATCATTAGATCGGATATCTAAGACTGTATTAAAACCGTATGGATCGCAGGCGCCGGGAGTGGTAGTTGTAGTGGTTGACGTACTAGTTGTAGTAGTCGTAGTACTAGTCGTAGTAGTACTAGTTGTTGTAGTTGTTGTTTGGACGCATTTTTGATAAGCTTTAACATTTTTCCAGTATATCTGTGGCATTCTATCCACACCGCTGTCACCTTGATCATGTATACCGATCCAAACCTCGATTGGGTATGATCCGGGGGGAAAGCTGAGAGTTTCCTGAGTAATTGGCCCGAGCTCAACTTCTAATGTCTGGTAACCCGAGAGGTTATTCACGATACATGAGTCGGTCCATGAAGGTGTAGCGTTCGGTGACCCGCCACCACCGTAATAATTACCTTCTCCCACGGTTGGAGTACCATCTGCGGCTGAGGCTGCGTGAAACACAATTTCATATTCATCTAGTTCGTGACTATCTCCACGGCCTCCTTTGAACTCACCGGAGACGTAGTATGTTTCACTGACGGACAGGGCTGAAACTGCAGTACCGGTGGCTTGAGCCTCGACCCAGTTTACATGAGCGGTCGCATTACCGTCATTCGATAAGACTGAATAGTTGAAACCGGTGCCCTCTACTAGAGGTAACGGGCAAGGAGTTGTAGTGGTTGTTGTGGTTGACGTGGTTGTTGTGGTTGGAGTAGAGGTAGTCGTTGTTGCGTTGCAATCATCTATACTATTTGCAAATTTGATGGTGGAAGATTCACTCTCTCTACAAATAGCTGAAACTTTACCGGTCCAGATCGGGCTTCTTGATATAAACGTTTCACCGGGCTGTAGAATAGCTACACACATAGCGAGAGCAGTTGCGTTATTTACACCTTCGTATATAAAGACCTCATTCGAGCCAGTATTCATGATAGAATACCCTTTTCGGGTCGGGTCTGCGCCGGCTAATGTTAATGCACCATCGCTTATGGGGACGGAGCTAACACATGCTGATGTTGTCCAGCGCTTTGCATCACCAAGAACCAATCGTGCAAATCTAGGTTTAATACTAGTAGTCGTGACAGTCGAGCCGGCGAATTCCTGCGCGTCTATCAACTGCGCAGTAATAGGCGGGTATAGGCTATCGGTATCAGATATTCTTTGAAAGCTCGCCCAATTAGCGTCGTTTCTATGATGTGGTTCGAAAGCCATTAATAGTACTTAATCCAAAAATATTAGTAACAACCGTAAAATGCTATACAATCATCAAAAGATAGAAAATTATTGGCATCAAACGACCAAGCCCCAGCGTCGCATTGCGGGCAGGAGGTGGCAGTAGATGCTATAGAGATTCGGACATCATTCTCCGTAAAAACGTCAGTAGCTATATTTAAAAACGGTATACTATGACCAATTGGATTAACTATAATAATATTAAGATCTAATCCACCGGTAAGTGACGGTATTTCAAGAGTGATATGGTTGTTGTCAACAATTTTAAATGTTGTAACTTCAAATCCGGAAAAGGATTGAAAAGTTGTCGATAGGCTGCTATATGTCGAGAAAAGATCAACCCCAGTAAGTGATGTTTTTATATTATGGCCACCGGAAATTGAATATTGATTTGTGGCACTTAGGTAGATTTTTTTAGCGTTGGTGAAATTATAACCTTCTAGAGTAATACTTGCAGAAAAGCCGGGCTGAAGTGTTAATTGACCGGAGGTCTTGTCACCCGTTACATGGATTTTTGTTATCTCAGGAAAATTAGATACCTGCTGGCCAGCGTTTGTACTTAATGATTGCAACTCTGTAAAGTATTGTGTCTCTGAATTCTTGTTCATAAGGTTTTATCGTAACCAGCTAATGGTGTAATTAAATCGACAGGTGTGAATGTTGAATCTACTGTGTAGATTGGTGCTCCTCCGGTAGTTGATCTATATGGGAAGATCCACCCTTTAATTGTAAAGGTGGTATCAGCAGTGATCCTAGCTGGTTGAGTTGATTGTATGTCATACGGGTAGTCTAGCGATATGTCACCAGACCATAAAACTTCAGACCGGATTTCATGTACCTTGGTGAGCAAATCCTTCGGAGCTCTCCATGAAATTACTATATATGGATTCGTATATACCATAAAATTTTGAAGAATTTGCTCCATATCGGACTGATACTTACATAGAATGGACATATTAACATTAATGTTAATCGGAAGAGGTGGTGGTAGGTAGTCAGAGCCAGTTACTCTAATATCATCGCTAGGATTTGCAGAATGGTATGTACCTTCGAGTTTGTTGAACACTCTAGTCACATCACGTGATATACTAGCCTGTGATACGGATATAACTGGTAAAGTGATGTGTTGCGATTTGTTTATTAGATCTTCTAGTACGCGCTTCTTTGGAGCGTAGACATATTTAACTTGAATCTTATCGGTTGTACTACGGCCTCGATCAAAACGTTTAATGATAACATCATCAAACGCGGAAATAAACTGGAGCATTACATCTTTTATCTCGAAATAATACGATTGACTCTTCACCTAAGTATTTATTAAGCAAAACTATCAATAAAATGTTTAGGTAGCTTATGACCTGCCACTCTCATGGTATTTTTTATATTTCCGTCTAAAATATATGTTGTTGAGTGATCATCTTCACCTCTGGTCGTACGGCCGGCGGCTTGTACTAAGTTATTGAGCATTTTATTTTCGTACCATTCTTTATCCTCATCAAACAAACGTTTAATTCGCTTGGATCCAAGAGGGAGATAAGGTAGCTTTACTATAATTTGAAATCTGCCTAGGTCATCTTTCAAGTCAACCCCATATGTTAAGGATGGGCTTACTAATACTGATGGATCTTCTCGAGTTGTATGCTCCTCTATTATATCTATGTTATCTACACCTTGCTCTCTAAATAAAAGTCTCTTATAATTATCTGATTTACTTAGTAATGACTTTAAGCTTGTTGTTATCTTGTGTGTATGTGTATGTATTATACCTTTTTCACCTTTATGGTGCTCTAATATATGGTCTATCTGCTTAGCAACGCGAGGTAGCACTCTTGACATATTCTTGTAGTTAAGACTGTACTTTGTTGATACGTAAATTGGTGATTTGCCGGGATCGAACATATTTTCTACATCGATATATGTATAATCCTTAATGCCTAAGTTTTTAGCAAAAATAGCTGGATTGATTATTGTAGCAGATTGTAATATTATACGGTCACCAAATGCAAATAGATCTTCGGATAACTTATCCACTTTATACGGTGTGAGTGTTACACCTTTTGGTTCCTTTTCAACAATATACTGACAGTCATACCAGTGAAAATCAATTTCATTTAAGGAACTTTTTAGGCTCTTTAAATTCTTAATCTTAGATTGGCGGGATTTAGAAATATTATTAGGACTCTTCCGGCAAATCGAGGTTAGTCTATCTTCAACGTTATTTACCAAGCAACTCACCCACACCTTTACGTGGGATTCCTTTTCGGATTTTAACTTCCCATATTTAACACCAAGATAGTCGAGTATCTTGTACTCAACTTTACAAGAAAATCTCTGAACTAGCTCTTCTTCCAACTCTGAGGCCTCATCACATATCAAAATGTTCCGGTGTTTAGCAAAATCTGGTAATGATAGAAACATTTTATAATTTAATGTACTAACTCTAGATTTTATGGATTTGCTACGGCTGTTACAATACGGGCATTTACCTTCATGTTGGTTTTCTTGTATTAATCGTCGGGGCATGACTGCATGCTCTGTTTCTACGTCATATCTCTCGTCAATACTTGACGTGTAATTAGCTTTTCCTTTAAGGCATGTCATATCAGAGAATAAAGTCATATACTGATCTTGAAGAGCCTTTGTTATTGTCAAGATACAGGAACTATGCGATTCACTTTTATTAAAGATATCGGCATTTACGTACTCACCGGAACTATCTATATCAAAAGCATGGTTTGATTTTAATATGTCTTGAAGTTCAGTCGGGCAATCAGGGGTCGAGGCTCCAATAGCTTTAGCTATTAAGCTTTTTCCAGTACCAGTAGGGGCGTTTAATATTATAAATTTTTTGTTACTGTTCAGTGCAGCACTTAGCTTACTAAGCACCCGTTTCTGGATATTAGTTGGTGTATATGGGTCCGGAAAGAACAATTCTAAGTTCAGCTTACTCTTCACAATACCATTATAATCAATTTGAGTGTATGTGCAATATGGTATTGTAAAGTTTTGATTTTTTCTCGGAACTTATCGTCATGATATTTACATATAGCGAGGAACTCTTAATAGCAATATTCTCAACCCTATAATCAAGCGTGCCGGTGTCATTTTTAACATAGCAATTAAACGGGATTGGTATTTCATATTTCTTAAGCTCGTTCTTTGCGTTTTTAAACGTGAAATTTATTATAAAGTCTTTAACTGTAAACAGTATTAACCTACCTTCCTTCAATACCTTATCACCAATTTGCAATTTTATTTTTTTTTGCAAAAAATGCTTAAGGCAGTCCTCTACTTCATCTTGTATCATTGGTCCATGTAATTCATTTTATCAGTTACATCCATACCCGCTAGCGTTTCGTTGAAGAACTCCCAAAATTTCTCATTTGCAGGGATTATTTCTAACAGATCAACGCTATCAGTACTCACACATCTGAAATCTTGCATGAGGACATCCCACGTAACAATAATTCCCTTCGTGTTAGGATCGTACCGGAGTCGCTTGATTGGTGCGCGGAAGTTTAGTGTCACTTTACCGTCAGTGGAGTTTAAAAGTGCTGCGCTGTTGGTACATAGCATTCTTCTGGTGGGAGGACTGCCGGGTTTTGAGCGGCGTCTAGTGAACCGGAGATCAACCACATTATTTTCAAGTAATGTGCGTATTTGGCCTAGGCCAGCGATCATTCCTCTTCGACCTTTTTACATATTCCGAACAAGCGTTGCTCATTCAAGAACATACCGTTCTTGAGAGTTCCGACCCCTTCAACAGCAATATTACTCACTGGGATCCCCTTATCGTTCGGAAAGCATACAATATCCCCGACCTTAGTAGACAGGCAATTCGGCCCAGCGAGGACTACGCGGCCCAGTCTCCATGCTTTCGTGGCGGCATTTAACGGTACGATGACTCCGTTCCTACTCACTGTCTCATTATCGTCAGTATCGACGTATTGTGCTAATACAATATCATCAAATACGTGTGACAGCTTATATCCTACTAGAGTAAAATGATCTTCAACATGTGTCTCTAGATCAATCAAACTCCTTTTCGGTGTGATTGCGTCAATATTTGTTTTACTCATAACATTTTTTAAGTTTTGAAATATCTATAATTCCTGTTTCTATATAATCATTTATCTCTCTTTTTGATAATTCAAGATTTGTAGCTAGGATACTAATAATATTAGCGTGGCTAGATTTAAAATCTGGCTTGTTTTTCTTAAAGTAGGTTATTCTCTTTCTACCTCTAGAAGGTAATATGTCGACTAAGAACTTATATTGCTCAGTCTTTGATTCGAAGATTGGATATAACCAATTTGCGGTATTATTAATAATAGTAGCGCAATCCGGAGAATACATACTAATCCACCTATTAACTAGGTAAGGATTAAAGGCAGCTTCATCATCAACATTCTGTAAAAGAGTACCTTTCTTAAAAGTCAATACATCATTAATACAGTCAAAGATAGTTATCATTCTATATTAATTTTTGTTGTGGCGATGAACATATCGTCGTTCATATCATAAAACATATCGACCACACCTTTCATAAACTGCTCGCATTGATCGTCTGTTAGGTTTGTCGAGTATGCGAACCCAGGAGCCTTTCGGCCTGCTGTAACGTTAATGGCAGTATGTCCTAAGGCTACTCCATCCACGGAATATGTTATACTCACACTACACTTTCCCTTAGGTTGAACAATCCCATGTTGATCATGCTCTTTATGTACAATCAAATCATCACCATCTACTTCAATCGGTGCTTTAATATGCTCATGAAGCATATTTGCCACGCGTGTGTTGAATAGACGTTGCCATGCAACAGCACCAAACGGGTTAAGACCGGGTATTTCCCAAACAAAATTAATAGCATCCTCACTATAGATGTAATCATTTTTTAGAGTATCTTCAAGATCAATCATCCCGGAGGCTTCAACCTCCATTGGAGCTCGAAAAGCTAGAATATTACCGATAGGTAAGGTACGTTCTCGAAAATAGGTATAAGCAAATCTTTTATGGATTAAATTACCATCATATAATTTGATATCGCGAACAATCATGTATACATGATAGTATACTAATCAAGATTTTCAACTTGTTCTTGTAGATCTGGTATATTTAATTTACGGTTGAGAGATTTTACGGTCATTAATGATCGGTTGATTCCATTACCTGGAGTTGAATGTGGACATACTGTATGATCTAGATTAAACTTATTAATAAACATATCTACCAATTCATACTTAGATACGGTATTTGGGGAATGTATATGGAACTTACTTTCTTCATATAAATTATTATCTATTATCTGCTGGCACACTTCACTGTATTGTTTTGTGGTGATGCCGTTCCAAAAATGATTGATGTAACCATCTATAGTAAGGTTTTTATTCCGGCGGACCCAATCCATCAAGCTAACATAACTATGCAGTTCCGGGCCAATGATACTTGTTCGGAGGACCATACAATTATCTGGTTCGCCGAGAGATTTAGTACGGCCATATAGATCTATCATATCATGTTCATCATCTTCTGTATAATTTCCAGTGTTGCCGGTGAAGACACAATCAGATGTTATATGTATAAATCTAGTTTTAAAGTAACTTGCTATATCAGCTACTTCTAACGGTAGTAGTGTATTGACTCGGATAGCGATATCTGTACTTGTTAAGTGCGGTTTTATTAATCCTATACAATTAATGACGTAATCGTATTTACCTACATTAACTGATAGAAAATCTCGGATATCTCGATTGTTTGCATCAAAATAGATATACTCACAAGGAAGATCCTGCTTGTACTTAGGATCTCTGTATGTACCGGTGACGTGGTAAGATCTATTCTTTGATAGCTCCCTGACTACAGTATTACCTAATAACCCGGTTGATCCTAGTACGAGTATTTTACTTATTTTCATCTAACCAGTCTTCTAGATTAATTTCCGGAGTCCAATTTAGGTTATCTCTAGCTTTTTGCACGTTAGCTAGTGTATCTTTAGCTTCTCCGGGGCGAGCAGAGATATGCTCTATTTGATCACCAATCATATTAGCTATATCAAGAACGCTATATGACTCCCCGGTGCCGATATTATGAACTTCACCTAAACCTCTAGAAGCTGTGGCAGCTAAGATGTTTGCTCGGACAACATCTAACACATTGCAAAAATCTCTTGTTTGTAGACCGTCTCCAACAACTGTCATAGGCTTACCTTGCTTGACTGCTTTTAAGAAGAGACCTATAACTGGCGCATATTGACCTTTTGTAGGTTGACGATTACCGTAAACATTGAAGTAACGAAAAATTATGGTTTCTAGACCGTATAATGTGTAGTACATCTTACATAAGTCTTCGGCACCGGCTTTTGTTACAGAGTATGGGTTAAGGCAATCACGTTGCATGGTCTCTACTAAGGGAGGTTCATTAGATAGCCCGTAGGCCGAGGAAGTGGACGACATCATTACGCGTTTAACATCAGTCAATCGCGATGCTTGTAGTATATTTCCGGTACCAATAAAATTAACATGACATGCCAATAGCGGATTTTCTATAGTAGGTTGTATTCTGGCTTCAGCTGCGAGATGAAACACGTAATCTGGCTTATAATAATTAAAATGTTTTAATACTAAGTCATATTCACACACATCATCCTTATGGTAATGTGCAGCATCATTATAATAAAACTGATCATGGGCTTCTGATGACTCGTTGTCGATAACAACGACAGCCGCGCCTTGATTGATTAGCTCATCAACTAAATTGCTGCCTATAAATCCAGCACCACCGGTTACAATACATGTTTTATCTTTCATTATCTGTTCTTATAAAAATAGCGCAGGGCATCTTAACTATCATCTTGTTAAACTTTTCAAGTACATCCATATAGCACGAACTCTCTGCAGATAATATAAACGGCTCTAACGGACCGGAATTATCTAAAGCTGCTAATTCCCATAATTGATATTTTATTGGTTTCATTTAAAGTTCGAAAACCAGTTTTCATAATGATCAATCATATCATCCATCATTGTCTCAAACGTATATGTTGGTTTCCATCCTAATGTTGTCCTTAATTTCGTTGCATCTCCTTTTAAAAACTTTAACTCCTCGGCGCGTAAAAACTTCTCATCTTGATGAACAAAATCCTTGTAGTTCATGCCTAGTTTAGTGAATGTGTACGCGCATAAGTCTCTAATATTATGTGAAATACCAGTTGCGCATACATAGTCCCCCGGGGTGTCGCTCTGTAGCATCATCCACATTGCTTTAACGTAGTCTTTAGCGTGGCCCCAATCTCTGGAAGCTTCCAAGTTACCTAGATATAGTTTATCAGCTAATCCTAGCTTAATCTGAACTGCGATTTTCGCGACTTTCCCAGTGACAAAATTGGTTCCGCGCCTAGGTGACTCATGATTGAACAAAATACCATTTGATAAGAACATGTCATAAGAATTTCGATAATTTCTTGTGAGATTGTAGGCAAACACTTTTGAGCACCCGTAAGGTGATACTGGTTCTAAGGGGGTAGTTTCTCTTTGAAAGCCGTCATCATCCAGACTGTTACCAAACATTTCAGATGATGAGGCTTGATACATTTTAGCCTCAGGGCATGCTATCTTCATTGCCTCTAGTAAATTCATAACTCCAATAGCTACAGTTTGTGCTGTATATAGAGGCATATCAAATGATATCCTAACATGGGATTGAGCTGCGAGATTATATATCTCATCAGGGTGCACTTTATGCAATACATTAAGTAGAGACGCCATATCAGTCATATCACCGTAATGTAGACTCAGTTTAGAGAATATATGATCTATTCTAGCAGTTTGGTTTTCTGAAACGGAATTCCTCTTTAAGATACCATGTACCTCGTACCCTTTATCTAACAATAACTCCGCTAAATAGGAGCCATCTTGACCGTTTATACCTGTTATCAGTGCAACTCTAGGCTTCATACTTGTTTATTATCTTACATATAGATGTAATGTTATCTACGCTAAGGTCTTGATGATTTGGAATGTAAAAACCATCACTATCAATTAATTCACAGTTTGGCAAGAAAGGCTGATCGTTAGTATCTAACCACATCGGTTTAGCGGCCATATTACCAGCTATAAGAGGTCTCACCTCCACACCCTCACGGTCTAAATGCTCAACTATAGTATTGCGCTTATTATGTAACACTGGTACTGAGAAGCTAGACACAAAATCACCGGGGCGCTCTTTAAGGTGTATTTTATTACCTTTAATTTGCCGGATATACTCATTAAAATTGTCATGGCGTGCCTGCGAGTAATTGTCTAATTTATCAATAACCCTTAAACCGATAAATGCTTGTAAGTCTGTAGATCTTAAGTTAAATCCGGGCACATAAAAGTTATATAATGCGGAAAAATCTGTACATTGGTACTTCCGGCGAATTTCTTTTTGCTTATCAGGAGGCAAATCACGGTCCCAACCATGGCTTCTCATCATTAATAATAAATGATACAGGTCTTCATCATTAGTATTAATAAACCCACCTTCAATTGTAGATAGGTGATGGCCGAAGTATAAAGAAAAGAAAGATGCATGTCCAAAACTACCAAGATATTGATTTTGGTGCTTTGATCCCATACTTTCACAGACATCTTCAAGTAATAATACGCCATACTCTTCACATAATGATGTAATTTTATCCATCTCAGGTACTAAACCTAAGGGAGACACTAATATCAAAGCTGAAGGATTATGTGACTTAAATAGCATTTCCAAGTAAGTGATATCACATGAAAGATCATCTAAATTACAGTCACACAGCAACACTTCATAATCTAATAACATAGGTGAGCTAACATCAGTGGCCCAACTTAGAGCAGGTACAACTATTTTATTGTTGGGAAGTTCACCTGATTGTTTTAACGCGGCTAACGTTAATAAGATTGCTGAAGATCCGGAATTAACAAAGACAGAGTGTTTTGTACCTATCTTTTGAGCCCATTTCTCTTCAAGTGCCCATGTCAACTCACCTTTTGTCAGCCTAGGAATTTTATCCTGCGAGAGCCACTGTATAAGATGATTAATATCCTCTCTATCAATTGTGTCACTCACTAATTTTATCATAGACTCTCTTAACTCCTTCACGTAATGGAGTTGCTTTAAAATCAGGAAGCAACTGTTTTAGTTTTTCTATTGAAACATCCTTTCTGTACTGTCCATCAGGCTTATTTGCGTCAAATTCAATATCAATATTAGATAGATTGCATGTATCGAGGGACATCTCAGCCATTTCTTTAATGGATAGGTTCTCTTCTGTGGCAACATTAAAGCTGTCGTGTATATCTCTGTCAATACATTGCTTAATCACCCACGCGAGGTCACTAGAGTACATAAATTGCCTTAGAGGTTCACCGGTTCCGAACAATTGTAATGTGCTACACTTAGATTGTTCCGCGGCGATGATTTTTTTAACTAATGCGGCGATGAAATGGCTATTTTCACCAAATTTATCATATACACCGTATAGATTGCATGGTGTTAGGTACTGATACTGTGTACCATACTGCTTATTATAGGCATCTATCTGCACAGCTAGGCACCTCTTAGCGTATCCGTAGGAAAAATTAGTAGGAGCTGGAGGGCCTAGGTGCAGCATGGTCTCAGTTAATGGGTATGTATCGACATTGTCTGGGTATATACACGTACTTAAAATGCCTATGAATCTCTTAACATTGAACTTGTGAGAGTACTTTAATAGAAGTGTATTCATGAGAATATTTTCAGTAAAATACTCAGCAGGCTTACTTATATTATCAATAATGCCACCGACTTTGGCGGCTAAATGCACAACACACTCAGGCTGTGTTACAGTGAATAATTGCTGTACATCTTCTTCGCAAGTCAGGTCATAATCACTAGATGATATGTACATACCATGAGGAAGCATGTCCTTGAGCGATCGGCCGACCATCCCAGTACCTCCAGTTACCAATATCATACCTGACATTATAGATGGTTATGTGTTGTTTTCAACTACATTAGGGATTAATAATCCTGTCTTTATACTAATCATATGGTTACCCAGTCTGTCGGAATTAGATCCTCGACGTTATGATCAGATTTAGCGGGTCCAAACCATCGAGCTGGTGCTATAACCTCTCTATCTTTATATTGGTTTAGCCAGGCGCCCCACCATGAAAACGTAGAGTTACCAATAATATTACTCTTACATGATTTCATTAAATGTAGATCTATAAAATCATATCCACTTTCAATGAAGATAAAATTGTTACCAATAAAGTGATCTCTACACCATTTCAGATCATCAGAAAATATCAAATATTTTTTATCATGACCGATAACGTCGAACGCGTTTTGGTAATATTCAATACCGCAAAAAGGGTGATGGTCTTCTAAATTTAAAAAGTCACCTCTCCTTACATGTACTGAGCATGTATTTTCCTTTAAATATTGATCATAATCTGTATCGGGTATATCATAATCAAATAATTCTAATATTAAATTCCTATGACCTTTAAAATAATTCTCAGATTGGAAATATCCAGCTAAAGATACATTACCATCTATATATGGTATATCTGAATAATGAAAATGAGGTTCCTCATAGTGTGTATATCCAGTTATATCAGCTGCTGGTAGGAAGTTTATTCTATGTAATATATTATCATGATAATTACTAATAGGCTTATGAATAATATTAGCGTCATTGAGGGTAAATACAGGATTTTTATCGTGTGAAGCACCATAACTATAGGTAGTTGCTATCTGGAAAAGGAAATTACCTAAGCCGCCTCGTAAGCTACAAAATTTGACGCTATTATTCATTTTCGTATATCTTTCTAACGTAATCTATTTCTTTAGCTATTAAGCCTGGCTCTGTTCCTTCATTATTTGAAATTTGATCCGGGTGTTGGCGTATAGCAACAGCTAGGTGTTGGTTTATTGCCGGGTAACCGTATTTTAATTCCAGTCTTTTATAATACTCACAATCCATTAACATTAATAATTTTTCGTCAAATAATTCTATGTCGTCGTTGATAATTGTAATAATGCTAGGACTACTCATAGAATTTTCACCTAAATAGATTTTAGGATGGTATTGAGGTATAGCAGTTCGTGTTATTGTCGTACCATCAGGTGTTTGAATGAAGCCTGAAGCTACCCATTTACAGTCACTGTTTTTAAATGTTGTATATACACTTTGAACGCTGTGCTGATCGTATATAAAAT
>Ga0098054_1001097_pt1 | contig 14236 bp, 8 predicted proteins | sample 16_taG_FD_75048 | JGI IMG/M metagenome (GOLD analysis project Ga0098054, IMG submission 75048) | Marine viral communities from the Subarctic Pacific Ocean - 16_ETSP_OMZ_AT15313 metaG | ecosystem: Environmental > Aquatic > Marine > Oceanic | place: Pacific Ocean | collected 2015-01-18
CTTTCCCATCTGAGGGGGCTGCACCTCCATCAGCATTGTCGGTGTCAAGATCAATATCAGTGTCAGCAGGAGTAGTGCTTTCTTGTTCATTGGTTTCTTTTCCTCTGAGCATTCTATCTATTAGAATATCTACTTCAAATCTGTTCTTAGGTGGACGCACTAACGACTCTGTTATGCCTCTGTTTTCCCTCAAAGATACTGCTTCTTCTGTAGACTTTTTTGCAAGCTCTTCCATCTGAGTTAAGAAATCGTTACTGTAGTCACCTCTATTCCTAATCTTTATAACGCTTTTCTCAGGATCGTAATCTTGAAGGTCACGAATAAAAGCATAGCGAGGTGTATTAAACCTATTCAGTAGTGTCTCAGAGTCTACCATAACGTCCGTTATTTCATTCGCCTCTTTTTCTATATAACTAGATGTAGGAGAATCATCTGCAGACCTAGACAACTGAACTATAAAATCCTGAACTACCTGCCTAGCTTTTTTAGATAGACTTTCATTGTCTTCCTGCTGTGCATTTACAACAGTACGAGTGCCGGGTAAACCCGACATCAAGCCTGTGCGTACTGGCTCTTGTGCAGGTTGCTCTTCAAGCAAAGTATCAGAGAGAATACTCTTTATGAGTTCTTGTGTTGTAGTATCTTCCATGTGTTCCTCTTATTTTAGTATGCCTTTAAACTCACCAGCACCGAATAAAACATTAGTAAATAAGGTAGAAATAAACGAACCTGCCGACTTACCTCTTGCAACGTCTAGCTCACCGTCTGTTCTAATTTTCTCTAAGACTAATTCGTGATCTCTTTCAAGCTGTTTGCTGGCTGCACTATATGCGTACCCCATCAAGTCACGCTCTTGTTGCCACAACTCAGCCAAGCCTTGCAGGGACAAGTTGTTAGCCGCCATAACCTCTGCCATGTTAGCCTCATTGAGTGCAGCAGTATTAGCTGTAGCAATAGTCTGTCGCCACACGGTGTTGGCTTGTGCAATAACCAGTTCGTTCTGTGCGTTAAACATATCACGCTGATTGTCAAGCTCAGCTTGGAACTTAGTCATGGTGTTCTCTTCACCTGCATTGAACTGCTCCATAGCGTTAGACTGTGCTACGTTAAACTGATTAACGTTATTTGCAAGGCTGTCATAGAACTGATTAACTTGGTTAATGCTTTCAGCGTTAAACTGTAGTTGTGCATTCTCTGCAGCTTGATCTGAGAATACGCTCTGTACAAGCGACTGTGCCTCAAACATAACAGCTTGCTGCTCGTTGTCTAGGTTAGCCATATCCATTTGCAAGAAGGCTTGTGCTTGCTGAGCCTGTGCTTGTTGTCTGTTGTTGAGGTTAGCCATGTCAACGTCTGTGAGTGCAGCACAGTCAGCTAATAGTTTAGCTTGCTCATTATTAAGGTTAGCCAAGTCTACGGACATAGCCATCTCAGAGTTACGCAGTGCTCTTGTCTGCGACTCTGTAAAGTTCATGTTAGCAATCTCAGCAATACGCTCAGACTTAATTACAGCAACCTGTTGTTTGTTTGTAAGCTCTTGCCCTTTCATTGCAGCTTCGATCTGGGCGTTAGCTAGAGCAGTAGCTTGGCGGTTAGACATCTCTTCCATGCTAACACTGAGTTTATTAGTTGTATTAAATAACCTAGCTTGTTGCTCGTTGCTAAGTTCGATCTGACGTTCTTCTAGTACAGCAGATACGTTGAAGATAGATGCTTGCTGCCTGTTATCTAGAACTTTACCTTGCATAGTAGAATCAGATACAAACTCTTGTACAACAGCCATTTGCTTATTACTTACAGTCAGGTTATTAGCTTCTGCATAAGCTGTCGCTCGCATAAACTCTGCTTGTTGTTTATTGTCTAGTACCTTGCCTTGTAGAGCCGCACGTAGTTGTGCGTTAGCTAACTCAGTCTGCTGAAAGTTAGATGCATCTTGGATAGCTACCTCAGATAGTTGTGTAGACTGCAGTACCAAGGCCTGTTGCTCGTTATTTAAAGTTAGATCGTGTACATCAGCAAAACGGGCTGCGTTAAACAACATAGCCTGTTGTCTGTTATCTAGTACTTTATCTTCAGCAGATGCTTTGATCATAGCGTCTTGTACAAACGCTTGTTGTTTATTGCTTAGATTAATGTCGTTCACTTCAGCGTAGCGTGTAGCACGTAGTACTTCAGCTTGTTGTTGATTATCCAACACTCTACCTTGTAGTGCTGCTCGCATCTGTGCGTTAGTAAGCTCTGTCTGTTGGCGATTAGACAGGTTAGACATCTCAATATCAAGTGTCTGTACAGATTTCTGTAGAGCTACCTGTTGTTCGTTGTTTAGATTGATATCGTTAAGTTCAGCGTAACGTGCAGCATTAAATAGTTGTGTCTGTTGACGGTTACTTAATACCTGTCCTTCTAGTGCAGCCCGTGCTTGAAAGTCCTGCATAAACGATTCTTGCTTAGCTGTAGCGCTAAACTGTGCAGCTTCAAACATCTGTGTGCTTGATATCATCGCTACTTGTTGTGCGTTAGTTAATTCCTGCCCTGCGATAGCCGCACGTACCTGAAGATTAGACAAAGCAGTTTGTTGTTTACCTGACAAGTTAGCCATCTCTACGGACAAGTTCTCGCTAGACATCTGTAGCAAAGACTGCTGTGAGTTAGACAAGTTGATGTTGTTTACTTCAGCATAACGTGCAGCATTAGCTAAAGCTGTTTGCATACTTACATCAATAGTTTTTTCTTGCAAACCATACTTAAACTGTGCTTCAGCTAGTACTGCAGCCTGTGTATTAGATAGGCTCTGTGACTGTAATGCAAAAGCATTAGTGCTATCTTGTAAAGCAGCTTGTTGTGCATTGCTAAGATTAGCTAAAGCCATGTTGTTCTTAGCTGCAGCGTTAGTGATAGCTACCTGTTGACGGTTAGATAAGTTTTGCATGTCCATAGAAGCAAACGCTTGTGCATCTTGTGCAGCAATAGGTATAGCAGCTTCCATAGTAGCCTGTACAATAGCTGCACCTGCCATAGAACTACCACCTAGTCCTCGTGCAGCCATAGCAGCATTAGCGGCTCTCATAGCCCCTGCAGCCCATGCAGGTGTACCATCATTAAACTGATCCATAAGCTTAGTCATCTGGCCTTGCACAGTAGACAGACTAGACACAGTGCCTTGCGCAGCCACAGCCTCTAGTGCAGCAGAGAAGTTACCCTGCGCTACCTGTGTTACAGCTTGGTCATTAAGCGTATCCATAGTAGCGCCTACAACGCTAACGGCTTCAGCCACTACGACTTTATCAGCATTAATGATTTCATTTTGTATGTCTACGTTACCACTAGCTGCATCAATTACAGACTGATAGGTAGACTCTATGTCACTTGCTTGGGGAATCTCATCAGCTTTAGCTGCATCTTCTATTTCAGTAGGTGTTAGAGTGGCAGCATCAGGCGTACCTAAGTTGTAGTTTGTTTGTGCTGAAGCTAATTCACTCTGTGCAACTTCATCAGTCTCTGCTTTAATGTCTGGCTGGAAGTTAGATGTAATGTTCTTTGCTTGCTCTGCAGTAAGACCTAAGCCTTGTGCTTTAGCAATCTCTTCAGTAGTAACGTCACGGGAGGCTTGTTCCGTTTTTACTGTTACATAATCAGTAATAGCTTTACCTAGTTGCTCTTCCGTAATAGTACCTTTAGCAAACGCTAGTCGTGCTTCATATGCTACTTTAGCAGCTTGCGCTTGCTCTGGGTTAAGATTATCACCCATAGCTTTTGCTAGTTCATCATCTGTAACCTCACGTTCTACAGCAGGAATATTACCCAAAGCATAGTCTGTCTCAGCAATCGCTTCTGGGGTTTCACCTACAAACTTTGCAGCATCAGCCTGAGGCACAGCACCTTCAAGCTTTGCGGCATCTGATGTCGTATATTTATCAAAGAGTGCCGCATCTGGAATCTCACCGTCTTCTAAGTTACGGACTACCTGTGATACTTCACGAATAGTATCTAGTTTAGCGGGGTCTATTTTTAATTGTGCTAAATCTTCAGGTGTCATCGTTACAGCACTCATCAGAGCTTTTTCTGATGGTGTACCTGTAGCTGAAGCAAACTCAGACAGTGCTGCTTTAACATCAGCGTTAGACTCTATAGCATCGTATGTTTCTGTAGAAGCCTTAGCTGCATCTTGTTCAACCTGTGCTTGCTGTGATGCGTAGTATTCGTCTATGTCTTTTTGAATACCTTCAGGTAAAGGTGTAACTGCAGGTACAGCATAAGGATACGGTGGGTACTTCTCTAAACGCTCTTCATCAGACAGGCCTTCTAAATAAGCCCGTGATCTTTTAACTGCAGGGTTCTCTACATTATCTGCAGCCTGTGCTTGCTTAACTAAAAGAGTAAGCGCATCAGCTACCTGACCTGTTGTACTATCAATAAGCTGATCATCTTTAACTTCCAAGCCGTACACTGTAGGCTGAGCTAGGACAGCACTAGGTGTAGATATAGCTTTACCCAAAGCCTCACCAGTAGAGGGTACGTCTGTAGTCTCAAACCTTTTCTGGGCTGTGCTTACAGCAGCCTGTGTTTGTGTAACTGTTAGGTCAGCATCGTCTACTGCTTTTTGTAAAGCTTCGTAAGCGTCCTTGTCTGCTTGCGGTGCATCATCTGCAGGTATAGTTGCACCACTCAAAGCTAGTTGTGCATCTGTAAGAGCACCCATAGCTGTGCTGTAGGCTTTCTGTGCGTCATCTAAGGAAGTGGCAGCTTCAGTAACCTCAGGTGTTTCTGTACCTTGTTTTAATACGAAGTCAGGCTTTTTAGTTGTCTCTGGTTCTGTTTCATCTACAAGAGAACGGATAGGGAGTTCAGGTTCGCCTATACCGTCTTTTAGTGGTCCCGTCTTTTTTATTCTAGACACAGGTTTACCGCCACGAGTAGCTCTTTGTCTTTCTTTTTCAACGACCTCTGCATTAATCGAACTACCTTCAGCAAAGCCTGATGGGGCTAGGGGTTCACCTTTAACACGCTGTCTAGCAATGTCTGTGTAGCGTCCTATCTTAGCAGCAGCACGAGGGCTAGACGCTAAGAATGCATCCATCTCATCCTTCTGTGCTGGACCTGTAAAGCCCATCTCTTTAAGGAGAGTATGTGTTTGCTGATTGGTAAAACCTTTAAACTTTTTCATTGCTACCTAGTTCCTATCCATACAAACCCAAACAAACAACCCGTACAAATAATAAATACAGCTATACCTGCTGACCACTCTATTATCTTCTGTTTAATCTCTATTTGTCTGTGATCGTGTTCTTTCTTTTGTTTTCTTAACTTGGCTTCTATCTCAAGTATCTCTTGCCACTTAGATGGGCCATACATAACTGATATGTAATCTTTTAGTTCCTTACGCATGGACTCAGCTTTTTGTTTAGCTTGCCATATCTCCATTGCCTGTGCTTCAACACCGCTACCTAGAGCCTTATACCAAGGTGGCTTTTGAGATTGCCTGTCTGCAAAGTCTAGGTCTGCTACTGCACCTGCCCACTGAGAGAGTTGACCACCCATGTCCTGCAAATCTTTGCCAACTTGTATGCCTTTTTTAATTGCATTAAAAGCTGCAGTAGCACCAGCTATAGCTGTTACTGGATCAATCATAGTCTCCCCCCAATGATTGTATTAGTTTTCAGTGTCCCTGTTTGCCATCTTTTCCACTGAGTCACGTATGGCTTTTATATTTTCGTCCATACGTCCAAGGGTTACGGCTTGGCTTTGTACTACTTTTTCCAAAGCCTCTATTCTAGTTTCGTGCCGTATGAGTTCACGTTGATTGTTTTCTATGTTGTTGTCTAGGCTTGATACATACCAGACCAATGCTACGGTCTGACCGACAATAGCTAGTATAAAAGAAATAGGTACAGATTTGCTTAGATGCCAGCTATTGTCAGTCATTATTTATTTATCCTTCTATGGCTGCTTTACCTGCAGTAATTGCAGCATTAAGTGGGGCCATATCTTCAGTAGTCCAATGTTCATATGTTACCATAGCTTCTAAATGGTCTACGTTACGTTGTAATACTGTAGGATCATTAGTGTAATCATCAGGTGCAGCAACAACTGCATTGATTAAATTTACACTATCCATACATGCACTATAGTGTTGCGCAATATCTTCTGCTGTAGGTGTGTCACTCATCGGAAGTTTCCTCTTTTTCTAAGTCGTTTGCGAGGTCAACAGCAAATGCTTCTCGACCTACTATAAGTTGATCTAGGTTAAAACGTGTAGTGTTAATCTTACGTTCTAAATCCTGCACATGTGCAAGCATAGTCTTTTGCTTATCTGTCATGTCATCAACGTTGTATTCTACTTCGTTGACTGTGATGACATTTTTTGTTTTCTCTGTCATGTTAGTCTCCTTTTATTAAACAGATGGTCATTTAGACCTTATATAATTATACATACTTTTGTATAATTGTCAAGTGTTTAGTTGCGCCTCTAAGTCATCTACTTTAGCAGATAGCTCTTGAATAGCTTTAACTAACACAGGTATTAGTTTACCGTAAGATGCTTCAAGTTTATCTGGGTTGTTATCATACACAAGGTTAGGAATAGTAACACCTGTGTCTTCTTGGACTTGTTGTAAGTCTTGTGCAATAAATCCAGTTTCTTCTATGCCTACCTTACCACCGTCACGCATGTTCCAAGTAAACGAAACAGGATCAAGACGCTCAACAAAATCAAGCCCAGCTTGCAGAGGTGTAATGTCTGTTTTGTCACGAGCATCTGATAGTGAACTGATTGTTTGGACTTGGCAACGCAAAGAGGAAATACTTGAGTTACCAAGTGTAACTTGGTTGGTAGCCGATGCGCTTGATGCTTCTGCGTCGTGACCTATAATAGTATTATTGGAACCTGTAGTTAGGTCATTACCAGCTTGGTAACCCAATATGGTGTTGTCAAACCCCGAACTTAATATTTCCCCGGCATTAGAACCAACAACTACGTTATAGGAGCCTGTTAGCGCCCCATTGTTGCAAGCAAAGGTGCCTACAATAGTGTTCCTACTTCCAGTGGAACCCGAAGTGTCGCCAGCGTTACAGCCGATTATAACTGTGTTTTCCCCTGTATACGATATTCCCGCAGCATTACCAATAAAGATTTGGTTAGCGCCGTTGCCATACCTACCTGCTTGATAACCAAGAAGCACCGCTCCATTATTTTCGTATTGGGCACCAGCAAACGCCCCAACACCGACGTTCTTTGTATTAGAAGACATTGTTTCAAGGGATTGGTTGCCAATAGCAACGTTGTTGGTCGCCTGCGCAAAACTTTTCCCTGCGTCGGGACCTATACCAATATTATTATTCCCGTCGGTCAGGTCTTCTAATGCCCGCTGACCAATAGCAACATTGTCATCGCCAGTTTTGGCAGCGGCGCTACCCATTGCCAAATAGCCCAACGCAATATTATGTGATCCCGTCGAAATCAGGTATCCGCTACGTCCCCCAATAGCAATATTACGAGAGCCTGTAGTTATGTCCTTACCAGCTTCAGAACCTACACTGACATTGTTACTACCCGTAGTTGCGTTATAACCAGCCGAATCCCCTACATATGTATTATGAGTACCCGTAGTTAAGGCTTGGCCCGTTAAGTAACCAAGCCCTACGTTATTACTACCTGTGGTAACTCTAAATAAACTTCTATAACCTAATGCGTGATTGTATTCACCAGATGTATTACTAGATAAAGCTTCAACACCAATGGCAGCATTACGATGTCCGGTATTAACTTTTAATGCTCTATAACCTATAGCAACATTACTAGTACCATTGGTTGCTGTTTGAAGGGACTCATAACCAACAGCAACGTTTTGATCACCTGTAGTTAAACTTGTACCAGATTCTTGTCCTAGTAGGGTATTATACTGACCGCCACTTTCAAGTGCGTCACCTGCATTAGTACCGCCGATAAAGTTACCTGTACCAGTGTTACTTGAAGCACCACCAGCAGATGCACCATCAATGGTCATTGAACCACTGGTAGCAGATATGTCATTCGTTTGATGATTGATGGTTATTGCCATTGGTGTATATCCTTTTTAATTATACTGCAGTAGAGCCTGACATATCAGCTTGAGCCATAACCCAAGAGTAGCACTTATCAAGGAAAGCATCTCCTGCTGAAGCATTGACTGCATCCCAATCTGCGTTGTAACGTTTAAAGTCTACCTCACGAGTGTCATCGGTAGGTGAGCTTGTAGCATAAGCTGACAAGTCAATCATTACCGAAAACTTTGGGTCAGTGCCACGTTGACGTGATACACTTGCCGATACGATTCGGTAGTATGCGTTGTTAAATGCAATGCCATATTGACTTGCACCTTCTGCGATATTATTTTGAATAGCCATTGTTTTTTCTCCTTTAGGCGTATATTACTTCAGATGTGTGAATCGTAGCGACCCACCTGATGTCTGTTGATGCTGCACCAGTACAGGTGATTGCTAGACCACCATTTGTAGTGTCAGCGGATAAAGCCATGCCCCAAGATGGTGTGTTGTCTAGGACAGTGGTTGCTGAGTTAACCAGTACAGTGGTACCAGCGTTAGCTTCTCTGCGGATTAACCCTTCAACTTTCCAAGCTGCACAAGCTGTACCATCAGCTGCTTGCTGGCGAGCTACGATAGTGCCGTGGAAAGCGTAGGCGCTGCTGTTAGAGAGTATAACTTGATTACCTGAACCTGCAGTATTGGTATCAGAAGATAACGCTTTAGCTGTTGCATCTGTTGTTGCTGCTTTAAGAACAAGTATGCCTGTCTGTGCGTCACCTGCTACAGAAAAAGGTCTTGTTGTAATTGCTGTTTTATAGCTTACGTTTGCTAGTGCACCATCGCCAATTGCTGTTGCGCCTTCTGCACTAGCAGTGGTTCCAATACCAGCACCAAAGCCACCAAAAGCCTTTGCCCCATTACCGCTTGCTAATGCTCTGTAACCTATCGCAATACTTTTTGCACCAGATGCACCATAAGATGTACTGTTATCTGTAATGTTTACAGCAAAACTATCCGTTCCTGATGCTCTTGAATCACCGATAGCTACGGCTCGTACAGCTAAAGCGTAAGCATCTGATCCTAGTGCTAAACTATCCGTTCCTGTAGATAATGTTGTATCACCAATCCCAATAGAATCAGCAGAAGTAGCTTTTGCTAAACCGCCTATTGCGATTGAACCTGCACCAGTAGCGCCATAGCTGGATGAGTTGTTAGCAATAGCCGCTGCAAAGCTGTCTGTACCAGAGGCGTAGGAGCCACCCAAAGCCATTGCGCCACTACCTGTAGCTGTAACAGAGCCATTTCCACCTGAGTTCATACCTATTGCGGTACTGTAGGTAGAACCTGCTGTTACTCCAATGTTACCTATAGCAACTGATCTTTCTCCACTAGCAGTAGAAGCAACACCAAGAGATAAAGAATAGTTTGCAGTAGCCTGTGTAAGTCTACCAAGTGCTACTGCATTTGTATGAGTAGCATCTGAATCGTTTCCAATAGATATACTTCCTGACCCAGAAGAAACCGCATTGCTTCCGATAGCTACAGCATTTGCACCACTCGCTGTTGGATCAGTAGCACTTGAAGGGTTAGCAATGTATAAATCATCAGATACAGAAGCACCACTAGATGCATCTGCTAAGTCAATAAGACCCGTAGATGAGTTGTATGTCATTACTTGACCATTACTTGCCCCTGCCTGTAAACCGGGAAGACGGAAGCGAGTAGCACTTGTGTTACCAATGGTAATCTCGTTGGACACTGTTGCACTAGAAGCTGCTGCATTATATCCAATAATAGTGTTGTTGGAGCCTGTGGTAATAGCATCCCCTGCGGCTCTACCTACTGCGGTGTTGTAAGAACCAGTAGTATAAGCCTCTAATGCTGCTGGACCGAGAGCTACGTTATTAGAACCTGTGCTGCCGCTTGATACACCTTGTAGTGCTTGATAGCCAAGAGCAACGTTGTAACCTGCTGTGGTATTGTACCTGCCTGAGTACGCACCAACAAAAGTGTTTTCACCGTTAGTAGTGTTATACCCCGAATTTTGTCCAATTGCAACGTTAGTGTTACTGTTGGTAACAGCTTGCAGTGCACTAACACCAATTGCAATGTTGGAAAAACCAGTGGTAAGATTTGCAGCAGCATTATAACCAACAGCTACGTTATAATACCCACTCGTAGTGTCATGTAAAGCATAACTACCAATACCAATATTTTGATCCGCTGTAGTTACTGCGCCATTACTCATTGCGTCTTTACCAATGGCAATGTGGTTGCTGCCTGTTGTAGCTGTATCTAGTGCATTACGACCAATAGCTACGTTGTCAGAGCCAGTAGTAATATATCTACCTGCGTATGCACCGAAAATAACATTGTGAGTCCCTGTTGTGAGATTATTTAGTGCTAGATAACCAAATCCATGATTATAACTACCTGTTAATGCAACGGAGCCACTACCCAGAGTGTCCCTACCAATACCTATGTTACTACTACCTGTAGTAAGATTTGCACCAGCATTTCTGCCAAAACCAATATTGTAGTTTCCTGATGTTAAATCTTCTAAAGCATCGTAGCCTATACCAACGTTGTCACTACCCGTTACTCCCGCTGATGTTCCCATCGGATTATAGCCAACTGCTATGTTACGCTCACCTGTGGTAATCTGTTGGCCTGCGGTTCTGCCTATTCCAACGTTATTGTCAGATGTTGCTTTATGTAATGCATAATAACCAACCGCAGTATTTATCTGTCCAGTAACATTATCAGCAAGAGCCTCTGCCCCAAGCGCTACGTTTTTAGTGCCTGTAGTAAGATTTGCACCAGCATTATATCCAATACCAATGTTATAAGACCCACTTGTCATGTCGTATAAAGCCTGAGTACCAACAGCGATATTTTGATCAAAGCTAGTTATTGCACCATTGCCCATAGCTTCTTTACCAATGGCAATGTGATTACCGCCTGTAGTAAAAGACAGACCAGCACTAGGACCAATAGCTATGTTGTGAGTACCCGTGGTAATAGCATTTCCAGCGTCACGACCAATAGCTATGTTGTGAGTAGACGTGGTAACATTTCTGGCAGCATTTCTACCAATAGCTACGTTGTCGGTCCCTGATGTCAAATCTTCTAGAGCTTGTTGACCAATTGCGTAGTTGTCATCTCCAGTGACATTGTTTGCAGCGCCTTGCATAGCAAGATAGCCAACAGCTAAGTTCCGTTCGCCTGTGGTAATACCCTGACCTGCACCATGCCCAAGTGCTGTATTATGCTCTCCTGAAGCATTGTACAGAGTATAATACCCTACACCTGTGTTACTGTTCGCAGTGGTGTTAGTAAAAATAGACCTATAACCAATCCCTACATTGTAGGAACCTGTAGTAAGCGAGTTCAAAGATGAACGGCCAATAGCTACGTTATCCTGACCCGTAGTCATGTTTGAGCTAGCACCGTAGCCCACACCAGTATTATGCGATCCTGTAGTTACTTGATTTAGGGAATACGCACCAACGGCTGTGTTGTTGCTGCCAGATGTAAGTGCGTAACTAGAGTTCCAGCCAACTGCAACATTATTCGTTCCAGTCGGAAGCGGTGCAGTTGCATTGTTAAAAGAACCTGTACCCAGTCCAGTGTTATAGGGTGATGCACTGTTGGTAAGACCTGTAAGGCCACCGCCTACTGCACTGCCACCTAATAATAAACTTGTACCATCTGAGCTAAGGGTTATAGCACCGCCAGAGCCTGTGTTATCAATATTAATAGAACCCATTATGTATTACTCCTATGCATACGTCACCTCACTGGTCTGAATATTAGCAACCCAACGGATGTTATGAGAGGCTTCTCCTGTACAGGTAATTGCTAAGGCGTTGTTCGTGTTGTCGGCAGTTAGGGCTACTACCCAGCCATTACCGTCATCAAATGTTTGTATGTTGCTGCTTACTAAGGTAGTTGTACCACCGTCATTCTTCAGCAAGCCTTTAATCTCCCAACCACCTTGATCCTGTGCGCCATTCTGCATGGCTACAAGTGTTCCTGAGAACATGATGCAAGTATCACTGGCTGCTACGATTTGGTTAGTGCTTCCAGCGGTGCTGTTAGTTGTAGTTAGAACTGTGGCAGTTGCATCTGTGGTATCTGCATATAAAATATACATACCACCTTGCGCTGATCCCGCAGAAAACCAACCCTTAGAACCAAAGATAAATGCGTTTTGAACAGCCGCTTTAGCATATGGGCCAAACGTCATTGCGTAGGTTTGAGTTGCGGTTGAGCCATAGCCTCCAATAGATGCACCATACGAGCCGCTGACTGTGTGGCTTTCGCCTAGTGCAAATCCTGTGCTTCCAGTAACATTGTTTGTATTACCTAACGCAAATGCACTTCCATTAGCTACGATATTGTTATCACCTATAGCAAAACTGTCAGCACCACTAGCTTTAGATAAACGCCCAATCGCAATACTATTAGCACCAGTAGCGCCGTAGCTAGAAGTTTTGTTAGCAATAACTGCCGCAAAGCCATCAGTACCACCTACATAAGATGTTCCTAATGCTACACCAGACTCTGCAGACAAAACCGTTGCCTCGTCACCTATTGCCACTGCATAATCTGCATTGGTTACACGGGGGTTGTTTCCTATTGCAACCGCCCGTGCGGAAGAAACAATTTGTGGTCCACGGCCCATAGCCATACTGTAGGCACTACTAGAATCAACTTTAGCCGTGTAACCTAAAGCAACCGAAAAAGAAGCTAAAGCACCATAGCTAGTTGTATTATCTCCCATTGCAGCGGCAAAGCTGTCCATGCCAGAGGCTCTTGATTTGCCAAGGGCAACAGACCTTGTACCTGCGGAGATACTAGAGTCCCCAATCGCCACCGCATTTGTACCAGTGGCGCTTGGCTGTGCAGAAGGTGAACTTTCATTAGCAGCATAAAGATCAGCACCAGATGCCATGTCTGAGAAGCTCAACACCCCAGAGCCATTTGTAATAAGCACCTGTCCATTAGAACCGTCTGAGATAGCTGTAGTAGGTGCAGTAGCAAATACAGCTACATTACCTGTAGCATCTGGAAATGTAATTGTACGATCTGCACTTGGGTTAGTAAAGGCTACTGTAGTCTCATTAGCATCTGCACTAGAACCCTCAACACTAAACCCTGAGTCACTTAGATACAACCCAGATACAGTTGGGCTTGTCAGTGTTTTATTAGTAAGTGTTTTAGTTGTAGCTGAGAAGTATGTATCAAGTAAGTCTACATCACGATAACCTATTTCGTTACCGTTATCAAACATAAGTATAGCATCGTTACTTGCTATTGCAGTACTTGTGTCTACACTTACAGCAGAAAAGTCAGCTACTGTGTTTAGCTCTGCACCTGTAGCATTAAGACCTGTTACGTTATTGGCTGTAGCATTAACTGCTTGGATACGGGCTTCTACCGATTGTTGTGTTGGAATAAGGGTAGCACTGTTAGATGACATATCGTCTTCATCTACAAAACCTGTAATAGTTATGCTACCGTCTGACAAGCTACCGTAGGTAATCGTACCTGTAGTAGTAATAGCACTTGACCCATTATCAATAGAACCAAAGCCACTTGTAATGCTACCACTGTTAAGAGCACCTACTGTAGTTACATTACCTAGTGTATCTAAGGCACTCTCAAAGTATGTCTCAAAGTCAGTCAGTGCTACCTGCTTCATAGTACCAGCATCATTAACTACAACTCTGTCTGCATCTGCAAGAGTAGTAGATGTAGCTGACGTACCACCATCCATAATGTTTATTTCAGTAGCGGTAGCAGTTACACTGGTAAGGTCTGTGGGAGCTATGCTTATGTTAGCTGTACCATTGAAAGATTGACCAGCAATTGTACGTGCAGTTGCTAGGGCTGTAGCTGTTGCTGCATTGCCAGAGGTATCCTGATTACCCGATGCATTAACACCGGGAAGGTTTATGTTAGCTGTACCATCAAAGCTAACACCACCAATAGTACGGGCTGTTGCTAATGCTGTTGCTGTAGCTGCATTACCTGTAGTTGATCCTGACGAACCTGTTACATTACCTGTAACGTTACCTTCAATATTAGCTACAAGTGTACCTGTAGTAATTGTAAGATCACCTGTAGACACACCTGTAAATGTACCTGTACCTACAGTAAACTTATCTGCACTTTCATCCCAACCCATAAAGGCATTAGCAGAGCTACC
>Ga0098054_1001109_pt1 | contig 14130 bp, 10 predicted proteins | sample 16_taG_FD_75048 | JGI IMG/M metagenome (GOLD analysis project Ga0098054, IMG submission 75048) | Marine viral communities from the Subarctic Pacific Ocean - 16_ETSP_OMZ_AT15313 metaG | ecosystem: Environmental > Aquatic > Marine > Oceanic | place: Pacific Ocean | collected 2015-01-18
AAAACGGGTCAATTTGCTGGCGGTAAAACGACTTTGGGGGATTACATCGCCACGATTAAGGGTTACCCGACTCTAATTGATAATTATTGGGCTGAGATTCCTTCTAATGTAGCCAATACCGGCTCGCCCTATGCCCCACACCCTAATGCGGATTTTCTAATAAATGAGGCTATGCTTACCGATATTGATATTAACATAGGGGATTTTTTCATAGAATTGGAAAGCACAAGCGGTTTTGATGCTACCGGAGGCTTTGGAATAATAACCGGCATAAAAAACGACGGGGAAACAACACAAACCCTTAACCAAAGATATTTAATGTATGGTGACGCTTTAAGTGAGGCAGTAACCGGAACATTGACGGGTAAAGCCGCAAGCACAACCACATACACTTTAACCGATTCTTCAGCGACCTTCCAAACAGACGGGGTAAAAGAAGGTATGTATTTAATAAATACAACTACCCCTTTAACCGACTACACGCAGGAGATGATAAGCATGAATGGTGCTGGGCTTACAACATACACTATGAGGCGTATGTTCAGAATTAAATCTGTTGATAGTGAAACACAACTTACTGTTCAATTGATGTATTATCTTGCTTCTGAATTTGGCCCTTCTTCTGCTTATCCATTGGGCTTAAATGACCTTTCGGAGACGCGGGACTTAGCAGCCACAGAACAGGCATTTTGGGATAATGGGGATAATTATGAAATACCAATTCAATTAAGCCGTGTAACAACAAATGATATTCCCGAATCGTATAATTTAACGCCTTCTGAATTAGTGCAAGCGGTCACCAATAGTTTTACTTACCTAACAGACTCATTCAGATGTGTTAACACTACCTTTTCAACAAGTAATTATGATACTATACAACTTAACACAAGTTTATGCCCCCTATATTTGTTTAGATTGATAATGGATATTGACGGGTATGTTCGCTCACCAAACATGGGGACATTTTGGGATAGCGATAAGTTTAGGACTTTATGGAATGCTGCTCTTATGCAAACATGGATGCCTCAAACAAGGTTACCTGTGATGTTTGATATTAACAATGTTCCTATCACAACAAACATGACTACTTACAGCGATAAAACAAGCAACGACTCATACGGGTCAATTGTTAATAGCAAGGGTAAGACTTTATGGGACACAATTAAACGAATCAAGGAAGGTTCGGGTGTAGGTTACTCAAACGGATTACCCACTACATTTTCCTACTTATGCGGAAAAGACGGAAGGATAGAATACCGACCCAAATACAATTCCGGCTATGCTTTGAATCGAAATAATATCAAGGTTAATTCTTTGAAAACAAATGTGGCGGGTCAAATTTCTCATGTTAGATTGTATTATGCAAACGGACAGTCTTTCATAGATTACCCCGAAGCCGCATTAACAGACACAACAAGATGGAAGGTAATAGAACACCCCGACATAACAGGCGACCTTGAAGCACTAACATTAGCAAAGAAGGCGTATAACTCACTAAAAGAATCTCGTTTATCAGTAAGGGCAGAACCAATAAGAGATACAACCACAGATGATATGATGCTATCACATGGTAGGTTTGGTTATTTAGCAGACCCATACAGGGCTATACAAGGCTACAATAACGAAGTGGCGGGTGGTTCGTCATGGTCTTCGTTAGCGACGGGCGGTGCGCCTTTCTGTGGTATGGTAAACGGTCTTGACGGCAACATGAAATACTCAACAGATATTTACAATAGATACGGAGATTCCGAAATAATTGATTCTGCAAGCAGCACTGTTGATTACGACGAGAATTATTATTTTTACGGTGCTAATTCTCTCAGTTATGCGGTGCAAATCGTTCATGTTCCGGCTAAGTGTCCTTTGGTTAGCGGCACAACAGGAGAAGAATTGAGGGTCGGTGTGCATCTATCGGGAGGCACAGGTATTGATGATGCACAATTTACAATCGGACTTTATGATTATGCCTTCTCCGGTAGCGCAACCGCAAAGGGCGGTAGTGCGCCTGTCCTAACCGGCTCTTTGGCTTCTTCTTCCCATTATGAAACTGTTGATGCGGTGCAAAGCGGCTTCTATGAAATTAAAGTGCCGGACAGTTATGATTTAGACGGCATACTAAACGATGGCTCTATTGTTATTTCATTTAATGCAGATTATTGCAGGGCTTTGTTGCGACATAGATGTGGCGACGGAACAAACATTCTCAAAAACGCCCATGATATTACCGGCTATCCAACATTCTCAACATTCAATACAAAGAGTATATTTCCTCTCGGTCTAAGGCAGTATGAAGAAATGTCCTCCTTTGCCGAAGAAAGAACCGCGTGGTATGCGCCGCGCATACACATAACTTACGATTACGCCTATACGCCAGCAACTTATGTAAAATATACAGATGCGGGGTTAGGTCTGAGTAATGAAACAATGGTTATTCAGAATATAGAGTGGAAGGTTAGTGGATATGATGTTGAATCGCTGGATTTACAATTAGAAAGGGATGAATCATTATCGGCAGGTGGTATATTGGCTTATCTTTTCCCTAAATTCCCCGCAAATACAAAACAGCCGAGAAATACAACCCCCGTTGGTTCTGAGTCAGGGCAAGATGGGTCTGTTGTCGGTTCTGATGAACCCGTAGGTGAATATACAGACGATAACGACAATAATCCTGAAGGTGGAGGCGTAGTCGAAGATGGGAGAGAGGGCGGGAAAGGTAAAAGTTATGTTTCTCAAGTTAGCGTGAATCAGTTTAGCCCTAATTTCATCTCAAGAATAAATGGGCGTATGACTCTCGACGGAGACAAGTTTGCACCACAGGGAGAGTTCAGTATCTTGGGCGGTGCTAAACCGAGTCGGGTAGCATCCTCTATGATGCCGATTGGTATAACAGGAATGAGTAAATTTATTCCAACAGAAGGGCCGGCAGTAAAAACAGCAGATGGAATAAGTCTGCCCGCTGGTGGTTTCAGCATAGAAAATTCAGTATCGGTTGTATCAGAAATAATGGGTAGTTTTATTGTTCCATCCCATGTAGTTACAGATGAAGTGGGGCTTGTAGTAAAACTAAATCATGGTGCAAACAGTAAATACAATACAACCGCTACCCTATATGCTGAAATAGAGTGTGTGGAAACCGGTTCGGTAATAGCCCACGCCATAGACATAAATTCAGGTATAGAAAATACCGTTTATTCTATTATTGCCGGAGAAGAATTAGACGGGGCTTCAACAAAGGGTAATACTTTGGTTGTAAAATTAAGAAGGAGGAAAGGGCTTGGAAGCGACGATTCAGATAGTGCTATTTTAATCAAAGACATTATGTTGAATCAACGGTTGGCTGCTTTCCCGACAGCGAGCGAATCAAAGGAATTTTCTCAATACTCGTAAGCATCTCTAAGGGCGAGTATTTTCCTCGCCATTGTGCGGGTGATGCCGTCTATTTCCATCAATTCCTTCTGCTTAGTTTTCTTCAGTAAAAGATTTGGTAAAGACCCAAAGCGTTTCAAAATGGCTTCTGCTTTCTCCGGTGTTACCCCATGTATATGAGTAAGGCTTGCTACCTTTGGGTTGGGAGGTTTACCAGCAACAGGTCGTGGTTGCTTCGCCTTCTTGACTATCTCCATCTGCGTGTGAGATACTGCTAAGAAATCAACAAATTCTTCCATCGTAGCAAACTCCATGTATCTGATTCGCGGGAAGCGTTGATAGAAAGTTTGTTTGAAAGATAAAATAGTCTTCTTCATTTTGGCGGTTTCGATAGCATAATCTCGCTTAGTCATCTTGCCCCGAACATACGGCTTCAAGGTTGTTCCATATACGACAAGCATTGGTTCATCAAACGTTTCGTCTAAATCTCTCAATTGGTCTAAGATTGTGCGACTTCTTCCCATACCTAAAATTGAACGGTATAGGTCATTTATTTCTTTGGCTTCTATTCCTCTATTGCCTATGATATAATCGGCAGAAGTTAGCCTTCTTACTTTGGCTTTACCGCCTTTCGCATCGGCATCTCCTAATTTAGCCATTATTTTATTTATGACGACTTCGTTTTCTCGGTCATCCACTATTAACATAATGTGTAAAATTAAAGGCGACTATATCAAAGGTTAGTCTGAACAGCCTTCACATCTCATCATAGACAATTCTCTAAAACAAACAGGGCAAATTGGTTTATTGTGTTGCATTAACACACCTACTTCTCCTGTCCATCCACAAAAACAAGTCTTTATCGTTCCTAATATCTGCATTTTATCATCTCCGTGTTCCATCATCGCGCCAGCATGACCCCATGCACAAACCATTAGATTGTATCTTGGCGCAAGTGGGGGAGTTATCGTAACCTATGATTGACTTAATATGTTTTCGGCTCACACCCTCATTAAAGTCGCGCCAATTTAATTCACCTATAAACGATAGAATTTCCGAAGTGATTTCCTCTTTCTGTTCGGGGGTGAGGGAATCGGGATTACTAAACCATCTGAGGTTTTCTGCGAGGTGTGTTGCTAAAAATATGCGTGTAAAATGGCGTGGGTTTTCTTCGTGTATAGCGCGTTCTAAACACGGTGGTAGGGGTATGCCCCCCGAACCCCCAATGCTGCCCTTAAATCGCTCTAATACGGGTAAAACAGGCAAAGGATTCGTAGCCGCCCATTGGACTAAACTAAATGTTCCGTTTGGCTTCGTTCCCCTAAAGGGGTCATGCTTTGAAAGAGAAGGTTCGGGCTGCTTAGGAATATCATAACCCATAGGGTCTTGTTTGAATAAAATAGGGTCTATATTCACAGCCCAACGACCGCGCTTAGGGTTGTAGGTATCGGGTATGCGTGTTAATTTAGAAGGATTACCTACACCATCTAAAGTTTTCAGACCTTGACCTATCTTGCGTTGGTATCTATCGAGATGTTTCACCATTCCTGTGCCGAGAATTGATTTATCAAAGAATTGATAAACATGAAACCCACGACCCGTAGCCACGATTCTAATATCACCTTCAAGGCGGTTAAGGAGAACGGACACATCTGAGCGCACATCATCAAAGGTCGTGTCTTCGGTTATGTCGAAATCCCACCATGCCTTGTCTATCACTACGGATTCTGTATCGGCTCGCCATGAACGGTTCGGGTCTGTTCTTTCAAAAAAATAGAGAGATGTATAGCACGAAGATTTACCGTTCACTAAAGAAATATAACGGTTAAAATCACGGCTATTGGTGCATAGGCTACGCCTAAGCCCAATTTCTCTCGGAAACAACAAGACACCACCTATGCTTCTTGTTCATGTCCACATTCACAAATAATAAGGGCTATTTGTTCGGGTATCGAACCTTCTTCTCCGGTTACGCGATACACAACCCGTTCATCAACCCATAAACCTGCACTCTTACAAACAGCACATACGGTTCTTACATCTTCGTTAATTCTTTCATCCATTGTTTTCATCTCCAAATAATTTATCTCCAAATAGCATTTCTTCTTCGCAAGACAGGTGAAAGTCGCACCATGTCGTGCAGAAGTAGTCATTCCATTTCATTGAATAGTCTTCTGTTAATAATTTCTCAATAGTAGTAGCCAAATTCTTCTCAAAGGCATTAACAGTCCTTGAAGAAACGCCCTCCATTATAGCGACCCCATAGTCTGAACCCAACCAAACGGTTTTACCACGCTTATTTATTTCATCGAGAAGTTTATCCGACGCATATTCATCGGGAACGAGATAATCCGGCGTAATGTAAAGGAAGTGCGTTATTTCTTCATCCTTATAATCGGGATGCAAAGACAGAACCCTCCGATAGAATGCTAATTCCTTACGAGTCCTACCGAGTTTACCGGTGTTCATGTTGCCTGTTTTCAATTCAACAAGAATCAAACCACCATCGGGGTGTCTGAGAACCCCATCAATAATAGCAACCCATACGATATTTTGCCCGTTATATTCTTCGGGTATTTCGTGCTTGACCTCACACTCAACAACCTCTAAGCCCCCTAAATCATTAGCGATGGCGTGTAATAATTCAGACATAGCAAATACGCCGTCGTCGTTTTCATAACCTAATTCCGAAGCCGTTTCCCACATTGTTTCCACGCCTTGCGTTAATCCGTCTTCCATGACGGTGTGAATATGTGTCCCACGAATCATAGCATCCGTAGGAGGGAAGGGCGGTAATCCTGCACAGTATCGCCAATAAAACTGTCGGGGGCATTTGTGATAAGTCATAAATGACGACTTAGCCACCCGTAAATAGGGCGCAGTATGCGGAATATAACTCGACTCCATAAAAACCACACCATTCTCCCGTTTATAACCATTCCGTTATCTTTCTTTGGGGAATCAATGAATCGTCTTCTGTTACTTCATATTCACCCCAATGTGCTATGCGGTATCGTGCTATTTCCAAATAGTCTTCATCTAATTCGATACCTACAAAATTGAATCCCTCAAGACAGGCGGCTATACCTGTTGTGCCGCTACCCATGAACGGGTCAAGGACTATGCCTTCGGGCGGTGTAATCAGACGACATAGATACCGCATCAAAGCGATAGGCTTTACTGTCGGGTGATTATTCCTTTGCTCTCGCGTTCTGTTTTCGGGGTTGCGGTTATTGTTCCTCAACCCTTCGTCGTTTTGCATACCGTAGGTGGAATTTTCATTTAATTTAAGGGGTAAATTATCGCACCCCGCATTCCTTTCCCTTTGGTTGGCTTTGGCGCAATAAAAATAACGAGCAGCAGAAGCCACTAAACTATCCTTTGGGCCTACGCCTTCGTATTCCTGTGTGCCTCCATAATTCTTACCATATCCGGTAATTTTAGTTTTGGCCCAATGACCGCCGCCCGTTTCGGGGAAATGCTCTATCGCCTCGTCTGAACCGTCGTGAATCACATTAGCGGGCCAGCGACCCGAATTGTGTTGTGTTTGGGCTTCTTTATCGTTCTTCATACCAAAATTAACAACACCATTTTCTCGGTTGTTGCTACCAATGGATAATTTATCAACAGTCGGAATGCGGCATCCGTCAATGTTCATAGCACCCGTTCCATGCTCAAGGACATTCTCAACCACCGTTCCTATCAACGGCTTACGCGCAAGACAAATAGGCTCGTTAGCGGGCTTCAATTGAGTTCCCCAACCCTCCCATTGTTTTGCTTCGGGTGTAGTGGATTTAGTTATTGGAAGTTTAACTCTCTCTCTCCCTCCCATTTCATATTCCTTGTGGGTATTCCCATGATAACCCCCCTCTCCACTCGGTAATACCCTATCATTTCTTTCATTATATCCAATCACTTCTCGTTCTTTACCTGCTGCTTTATCTATTGCTTTACTCACGGATAATGATTTTGGGAAACCTTCGCCGTAAATCCATTGGATTTGGTCGCGTATTTCAAACCCCGCATCCTCTATATTAACTACTACTCGATGATAGGTTCGTGTGCCGGAGAAAGCCAACAGATGACCGCCATGCTTCAACACACGCAGACACTCTCGCCATATCTCAACAGACGGCACATCGTAATCCCATTTGGAAGACATGAAATGTAACCCGTATGGTGGGTCGCAGACGATAGAATCAATGGTGTTATCCTCCATCTCCTTGAGAACATGAAGGCAATTACCTAATCTCAAATCTATATCCACACTACTTCACCTACCCCATTCAATGCGTTTTCTAACGGTTGTATATTCCACCCTACGACTTCGTAGTAAGGTTTGACCTTATCAAAGATAAACTTCTCGGCTATATTCCTTCTGCCTATTTCAGCAACCCCTTGTAAATCTTCGGGTTTATCAAAGGCTATATATTTTCCTCGCTTATCCAAAGCAACAGAAAAGAACGAGCCTTTTCTATAATTCTTCCCTATGTTTTCGTTAGACCATTTAGCAGCAGCAGACGAGCCGGATAATACCTTGTAATCGTGTAAATTGCGTTCAAGTTTTCCTTTCAAACACAGGTTAGCAACGGGTTCTTCGCCGCTTACTATGTCCTCAATAAGACATTGTAATTCCTTAGTAACATAACCTTCTCCGCCGCCACCCAATAAACCGGCGAGAACAGTCTTCATTGAATCCTTCATGACCTGCGGCATTCTTGATTGTTTTAATTCAATACCCTTAATGTATAATTTAGGTTCGTCAAGCCATTCCCCATTCTCCCATGCAGCAAGACCCGCATAGCGATTCTTAGCCATGAGAACCATACTGTCGCAATATCTTTCAAACTGCACTTCAATAGGACTCATCATTTCGTTTATCCTCCTTATTTTTTCTGCATCTATTTCACCCGTTACAAAAATACTGTCCGTGTGTCCGTAAATGGTTTCTAACCCTTGTTTTTCTGCGACCTTTCTTAATCTGTATAGGGTTCGCCTTGAAGTAAATGTGATAGCCGCCGCCACTTCGGGGTGATACATTCCATATTTGGAATCACCACATACACCATACATGGAAGCCACTAATGATTTACAAGCATACTGCATAATATCCCAACGAGCATAATTCTCCGGCTCATCCTTCATCAATTGCTTGAATTTATCTCGCAGAACAGTCATGTAATCCATCTGTCTAACTAAAAGACCCTTGTTATCTCGCGCCATTGGGATTCTGAATTTCGTTCCGTTCCCGCAATCAACACCGGATTCATCGAGAGAATCCCACGATATGTTGTGCAACGAAGCGTTGCTATGATACATGGCTTTCACATCGAGAATACCTACACCCTTATGCAAACCCGCTTCAACAGGCATTACATCTGCGCCTTCATAATCCACCTTCTCAAACTGTGGGCTTGTGGGTATTCTCCTGTCGAACAGGGGGTCAGACAGCACCAACGATGAAAACATCTTCGTGATAAATGGTGTTGAGCGTATATCACATTGGACTAAGTGTTGTAATGCCGTGTAATAATCAAGGGCATTAACCTTCTCATCAAGGCGAGGAAGAAGCCGCACATCTTGTCGGCAATAATGAACATAGAGGGGGAAATCGGAAAAATAGGTATCGTGGCCGTCGGGTAAATCAACCTTAGTTTCGCCCAACACTTCTTGCGCTACATCTCCTAAACCATAACTCGGTAATTTACCGTTCTTTAATTCCCATAATTTACTAAAACCAACCATCAAATCAATACAATTTATGCCTACGATGGGTTGCGACCAATCCCTGTATGAATAGCGTAGGCGATGCAAGGGAGATAGTGAGCGTGCATCTAAACCGTTAGCATCCATGCGTGTGATGAATTGCTTAATGTCTGCACCAACAACAAACCAACCCGTAATTATGTCGGGGTCTTGACGGTTCAAATGTTTGGTAAAATGTTCTAACATTCTTGATTCAGAATAGAATAATTTAATGGGCGTTTTATATTCGTAGTCGCCTAATTGACTAGGGCTGGGGTCATCGTATGTTGTTTGTAATTTATGAGGAACAACAGCCCAAACATACTCATTACCTGTGAATGAATCATATACAACAATAACCCTTAATCTTCCGGTTATCGGACACCACTCAGCATCGAGATACCATTTACGGTGTTCGTAATTCTTGATAGGGGATTCGCCATTGTTGATTCGGTCAGCAAGCACACGATTAACAAAAGGTATGTTCGCCTCCCATGTGTGTTCAAACCTACTTCTAATCGCTCGTATGTCCTTCGGATGATAAACTGATACCTTCGTTAGAGATTCACCGTAAAGACCGGTATATCCATCCTCCACATCGGCCACCAAGCCCGCGTCGGGAAGCACATCTTCATCGCGCAAAAAGCAATAGGGGTATTCACTAAATTTAGTGGTTATTCGTTTCCCGTCTTCATCCCTATGTCGGACTACAACCTTTCGCCCGTTAATGTTTTCAATTATCACGCTTGATGCCCCCGCCTCGCGGGCGGGTTGGTATGTCGTGCTTCTTGAGCCACTTGTATATAGCCATCGGTGATACGCTAAACATATCTCCTATCGCTGAACAGGTTAAGCCTTCAACCGCATATTTGCGATAAAGCCAATCCCTATCTCTATACAAAGGGTCTTGTTCTCGCTTGCCGACAACCAACTTTGCCCTGTATTCGTAATGTGTATTGGGGTCAACCCATGTGATTTCATTTGAACCAATATCTGTGATAACAGCCTTCATTACTGTTGCCGGAACAACCCCACCATTACCGTCTGATAATTTAGTGAAGTAGTATTCTAATTCAACGGACATAACTCATCTCTCCTAAATTAGCCGCTTGATAAATCAATTCGCCTGTCGGCGTAGTAATCACAATCGGACAACCCATATTTGCTTCGGTGAAGTCGAATAAGGATAACATAATCTCGCCATCCATGTGCTTCAACACATTTTCAAGCCCGCCATTGACGGTTGATGTTAAATCAGTATAACCGGAGAACGGAAAAATAAGGCTTTCAGTCTGCCCCTTTAACTCGCTGCCGACCTGCACATACAACCCGTCATCCTCCTTAAAATTAAACGTGTAATTGTTTAACTTCTGCCCGTTAATACCATCACACCTCAATGCCTCATAGAAAACATTAGCAGATAACTCGGCGCAGTATAATGGGGTTAAAATCCCCCCGTCATTCTTTGTGTATTTGGGTATGAATTGTCCTTTCGCCCACCCTTCATCCCCGACGGGTTCAAGAGAGAATTTGCCCGCTATATTCTTCGACTTATCCGACCACTCTTTCAACAGGTCGGGCGAATGAGGAAATGCTAATGCGTTTTCAGATACAGCCAATGTGGTTTGTTTCCCACCCGACTTAATCCGAAGTTTGTTGTTCTCATAGGCGAGCAAAAGAGAAGTGTTGTGCATACTAAGAATACCGAGCATATCCTTGATGTTGGGTATGGGTATATACCCCACCCCGTCAATCAGATTTGTCGTGGTGATTAACTCATCAATAGACTCATTGAACGAAGCAACCGAAGTAACGCCATCCTTGACTAATGATGTAGTATTAACGTAATCGTTAGTTAGGCTCAACATACAACCATGCACTTGCTCAATGTTCTTACCTGCAACAGTCTGAGGCCGCTGCGTCTTCTTGAGAAGACGGATTAAATTATCACGGTTAATTTTAATCTGCATTGAACCACGAATCCTTTAATGTCTGAGGTATCTCAAGTGTAGTAAAAATCGTGCCGGATTTCAAATGAATATCATACCAACCACCACGCTTCGTAACTGCTGCTAATTCGGAAAAGGCGATAGCACTTTGTCCGGTGTTCGTTATCACAGTAAAAAATGACCCCAATAATTGAGTCGGTGAAGTAATAACCTGAGCCATAGTATCACCAACCGAAGGGATAACCTTTCCACTCGACCGCCCCATCCTTAACGGATAGAACCGTGTGCTGAGAGCCTACATATTCCATGTTCAAGCCCTTCATTTCTTCGATAGTGGCCTTCACAACCCATTGTCCGTCTGCGAGTTTCTTATCACCCTTAACACCGGCAGCAGGGTCGCCCTTCTTCATAAATCGGGTCAAGAAAATTTGCTGACTAAAATATCTCATGGTTCCTTTATCCCATTCCGGCCTTTCACCGACAGTCATTAGAACCTTCTTGCCTGTGCCGTCATCCATAAATTCTTGAATCTTCTTCAGATGGAATGTAAAGAATGCCTTTGGAACAGGCAGACTATGAATCCTACTGATTGTATCGCGGAATAGTTTGTTTCGGACTCGCCACTCAGCCTGATTGAATTTGTCGCCATCCTCCACATTAACAGGATTCTTAGAACGGTTCATTAACCAATCAGTCATAGCGTGTTCGCACCACTTTAGGAATGTTGAACCACCGTCAAGAATTACTGCGTCGTAATCATCAGGATTCTTCTTGATGTCCTGTGCGAGAATGTTGATGTAAAAGTTTAGTTTGTCGAGAAGCGCAGTATAATTTACCGTGTTATCCTCATTGAAAATCGAATCATCGGTTTCATCGTGCAAAGGAATACAGATTATATTTTCATTGTCGGGGTAAACATGGTCTATTGTCGCCTTAGCGGAATTGTCTATATCAAAAATAACAACCTTCTTATTTGTGTCGCAAAAGGATAGAGCAGAACCCGTCTTCACGGTGTTCTCCGCGCCTACGAGAGCCATTCTCACCGGCACAGATTGAGAGCGCACCGCCGCAAACCTTTGGCGGTAGTAATCCTCGCCAAAGACAGGTTTAGCAGATGCCTTCTCGGACTTAGCAGGTGCAGCGGTCGAGGCTGATTGACCCCAACCACTCACGCATCCCACCCCTCATCTTCAATATCAGGGGATGCAACGATAGGTGCTATCTTGTCGAAGGCCCACCAACCATTAACGCTCATGCGATTATCTCCTTCTCTTGTGCGCCATGCTTGACCTGTTAATAGAATCTTAGAACCTACCGCAAAATCAACAGAATGTTGCTGCGAAGCCGGAACATACACATCAAGTGGTTCTGCTAAAGATGTAATATCAGGGTCTGAACAGACTAAAACAAATCCGCCATTATCTCGCGGGTCAATGTGTATTACTTCACCGACACCGGCACAGATTCTATCCCACCAACCATCTTTGCCGTGATAATTGTCGTAGTAATCACCAATGTTACTTAGTGAAGGCAGAAAATCATCGGGTAAAAATTCTTGTATTAACTCAAGTGGTGGCGCAGAAAACATAGAGGTTAAATTCTCATCCTCCGTAAATTGTGATACTCTCGTTAAGTAGCCCGTCATACCATCCCTTGAAGGGCGCACACCGAGCGTTCCTGTGGTGAAAGTAGGGTATTGCACATCAGCAGCCAACCCATTACCCTTAATAGTCATCGGTTTCCAATCCTCATTAGAACCTTGCTTGCGACCAAAGAATAGTGAAGTGCGCTCGCGCTCATCCTGTGGTCGTGCTTTACCAAACTTGAAGTTAGCATCGCCGGATGGGAAGGTTGGATTATTAGAATCCCACACAATGTAATAGTGTGTGCTTTCATCTAACTTCTGTATGCCTTTAGGCAAAGAAGCAACATCGGATTCGGATGCGCCGAAGAAATCCTCACGCGCATATCTTGTAAAAGAACCATCGTGGTTATCCTCATACACAACAATGCGGCCCGCATCAATCAAAGCGTTTCGGGCTTCGGGTGTAGCGTTAACCAATTGGCCCTGCATTTTGTTGTATAGAATTTTACCCCATTCTTTTGCCTTTGGAACATGGATAAACATTCCTTCGTAAAGAGTCGCACCACTACGGCGTAGGGTTGCTTTCTCATTAGCCATTTGTCGGGCCGCTACGCGGAGAGCGAGAATAGAACATTCTTCACTATTCTTGCCCGCATTAGCCCATGCCGCGCCATGTGCGTCTAACACAGAAGCGGCCCTTTCTTTGAGTATATCCGCAGATACACCAACAGTCTTCGATACCTTTTCAATCATCTCATCAGTCATAACAAAACACCTTGCTTACTTATCCTCTCCGCTATTTCTCCGGTATATAACGGTAGTGGTGTGCAACACATCACCACAAAATTATGTTTAACAATGCTTTCATCAACACCGATTAACAAATCCCTTTCCGACTGAACCGTTGCCTCAATGATACGCATTTTGGCTTCGGCTTTAGCCTTACTATCCACCGCATAAGAAAAAATAGAGTTTATTGTTTGTCGGATAGGTCTATCTCCTATATAGGTCATAGCCAATTCATAATCGCCCTCGCTCACACAGGACTTAAGGAAGGAATTAGCGTCTATTTTTATTGGCGCGAGCGACAGTAAAAATTTATCAGCAGCGGCCTTATCAAGACCGGCATACGCTTGAAGACCATTGATAGCATTCCGAAGGTCGCCATTATGCGCTTTAGCAAGAACGCCTAATTCCTGTGGTGTGATTTCAACACCCTCCAATGTAGCGATAAGAGCCAATCGACCCACCATATCGTCTTCGGGTATTGGATTAAATGTGAGAGTCCTACATCGGGATTGTAGCCAACGCGATACCTTAGACAAGTCATTACAGGTCAGGATAAAATACCCCTGAGCGTTTTCTATCACGCCCTTTAGTGCGGCCTGTGCTGCACCTGTTAATTGGTCTGCTTCGTCAAGTAAATAGATTTGACGATAATTACCATTACGGCTCATCGGCAACAATTCTTCTTCGACAAAATCA
>Ga0098054_1001110_pt1 | contig 14115 bp, 20 predicted proteins | sample 16_taG_FD_75048 | JGI IMG/M metagenome (GOLD analysis project Ga0098054, IMG submission 75048) | Marine viral communities from the Subarctic Pacific Ocean - 16_ETSP_OMZ_AT15313 metaG | ecosystem: Environmental > Aquatic > Marine > Oceanic | place: Pacific Ocean | collected 2015-01-18
GAAGGTAGGCTTGGAAAAGCGCTTCTAAGCAGGTTTGACTTCGACAACATCACCGAGACGGCGCGGGGGCTTAGAATCCCGCGTAAGCAGCAGCGTCTTATGGATATCGGCGCCGCTCGCGCCCCCGAGGCCCCGGCAGAGGTCATGGGCGGTGGCCTGGTGTTCAAGATGGACGGCAACACACTGCGCGTACAGTCGTCTGAGCTCCCTGAGGCGCTACGAGGCAAGGGCATCGGTCAGGAGATGTACCTGAGAGCCTTGAGGCATGCTCAGGAGAAGGGCTTTGACTTCGCCAGCGACATCGCCCCCAGCCCTGATGCCATCGCTGCGTATGAGCGACTGATCAAGGCGGGTATCCCGCTGACTCGGAAGACTGTTGAGGCTGCTGATGGCAAGATGGTGCAGCAGTTTGTAGCCACGGCTGATGACCTGGCAGATGCGAGCCTGGACGTGGCTCCGCGTGGTGGGCGTGTTGTGGAGGCGGCGACCGACACGCCCGCGTTTAAGTCATGGTTTGGTGGCTCAAAGGTAGTCGATGAGGCTGGTGAGCCGATGGTGGTTTACCACGGGACTGAAGCGGGACCATTCGAGGCGTTTGACCGTGCAATGTCTGGAAAAGGACCATCAAAGGTTGGATTTTGGTTTGCTGATGACGCTGAGTTTTCGAGTATCTACGGCAAAAACGTCGAAGTGTATCTTAGTATTAAAAACCCCAAAAAGTTGACTCCAGATGAGTGGAACGACATTCGTACCGAACATGCCGGTGACTCTGATTGGTTCTCTTCTTGGAGGGATGGTTTAATCGACAAGGGTTACGACGGTATTTCGATTGAGCCTTCAGTAGACTCTTTGGGTAGATTTACAGTTCGCAATCCCGGTCTTTACGCCGCATTCGAGCCCACTCAAATCAAGTCCGTCAAGAATATCGGCACCTTCGACCCGACTGATGCGCGCATCCTCTATCAAGAGACTCCTACAGGTATCAAGGGAGCCACAGAGTTTCTTGAGGATGGCCGCTCCTTTATCTATGCGCTGGATGGTGCCGACTTCGGCACCTTCATTCATGAGTTCGGTCATGTCATGCGTCGTGACCTGGGCGACAAGGCAATGGATGTTGTCACCGACTGGGTCAAGTCGCGGGGTGTGCAGGTCACACACAAGGGCGGTCGGTTTATCGGTGATGCAAAGGCTGTAGAAGAGGCTGAAGAGATGTTTGCCGTCGGTTTCGAGGCTTACATCCGAGAGGGTAAGCCGCCTCAGCCAGGGCTCAAGGCCATCTTTGAGAAGATGAAGCAGTGGATGATCGACATCTACAGCAGCGTGAAGCAAGCAGAGGAGATGGGTGAGATTAAGAATCTTAAGATCTCACCTGAGTTGCGTAAGGTGTTTGACAACCTGCTGGATGACGCCGCGCCGAGAAGGCCGCTGCTGCCCCGAACGCTGGAGCTCATCCGTAGAGAGATGGCGGGGCCTGTGCAAAAGGGTGTGGAGATTGACGTCATCGATCAGATTGTGCGGGAGCTGAGACGCACAGGCGGTCACGCCATTACCAAAGACGACATCATCAAGCAGATTGGTGAGGTGAAGGCAGGTAAGCGTGACATGGTGGACCTTCCGGGGACTGTGCACCTTTTCGGGGCCGGCGGGGCCCGTCTAAAGGGCGGCAAATCCAGCCTCACGTTGGCGGATTTGACGTCGCTTCAATCTTCGATGGAGACATCATCTGCTTTGCTGAAGCAGGCAGCTACGAAGGTTCCGATCACCAGCCGAGTTCAAGCGGTTCAGGAGCGTAAGCCGTCAGAGATAGTCGACAACTGGATGGCGAGTAAAGACCGGGGGATTCTAAGGTATGCGCGCAACATCATGATTGGTGGTGATCCGGTCGATGATATGCGGACGATTAAGCCTGAGCTACGTGCACGGATCCTCTCAGGCACACGCCTGGTTGAGCAGGCTATCGGAGACTCTGTAAAGCTTATTGAAGACGGTGATTTTCAGACTCTCTTCCGTTTCTTGGCGGGTGATCGAGTTGTACATAAAGCCACCGGCCGACAAGCTCTGAGCTCTGGGCACGACATGATGGGGTCTTCGGCAAAGCAGCTGACTAAGTCATTCCGTGATTTAGATACAAACGAATATGAGTCGTTGATCGGATTCTTCGACAAGCTCGGAGATAGGGGGCCTTACAGAACCGTAGCGGAGTTGGTCACGGACCCCGACTATCAAAAGATAGAGACGATTATATCAAACGTTATTGAGACACAAGGTAAGCCGGGCACGCTTCTCAATGAAATAATGGAAGCTGCGGGGATTAGCCGAAAGAAACTGCTACCTAACCCTGAGCAAAATCTTAAGTTCTTCGAAGTACTCACTTATTCGTTAAACCTATCGAAGAGAAACGGTAAGCTTCTTAGAGAGACTTTCGAAGATCCTCAAGCGATTTCGCACTCGGAAGCTCAGGTTGTTGCATTGTATGCGAACCTACGCGAAGTCTTCGGAACGTCAAAAGCCAACCAGAAAAGTGGTGCTATTCTCGCTAATCGGACCATGAGCCTAATCGCAGGTCATGGTATGGCAGAGAAAGCGAAGATGCGCTGGGTTGAGCTGGGCTTGGCTGCCGATGAGAACACGATGACAGCGTACAAAGCCTGGATGAATGGTGAAGCTGTCAGCACCCCCGAGATGCTGGCTCGTGTAGAGCAGCTGCATCAAATCGTCGGGTACAGTCCAGAGTACATCCAGATTGCTAAGCTGGAGGGGATTGGAACCTATGTACCCCGAGTTGCCCGCGAGAGATTGGCGGCGGCGACGGCGCGCGCTGTAGATCAAAAAGCCGCCGGTAATATACTGGGTGACTTGCTTGAGCAGGTTGGGTCAGGTGACAAGACCACGATGAACTCAATGACTCGTGCAGGTGCCGTGATGTATCGGTACATGAAGACACGTATGGTTCGAGGTCACTTCGTCCTGAAGAGTCGATACTTCTGGATGAACACGATGGATCACTTCAACCAGATCGCGCTTGTTGCAGGGTATCGACCTGCAATGGTGTCGACTATGCGGTTGTTGCCGCAAAACTTACTCTCTAACCCTGTGGGCCAGGCGGTCATGGCTGCTCTTAAGGTCGCTGGTCGTGAGGGTGACCCGGAGAAGGTTCGTAAAGTTCTGACGTCGATGGGCGACAAAGGCGCAGACTGGGCGGCCACACTGCTTCGTTCGAGTAAGTGGCACGTAGACTTGAATGACATTCTTGAAGCGGGGTCAAAGGGTCGACCTGAAGTCTTGATGATTGGCGGCCGCCCATACAACACACTGGACTTGCGCCAGATTATGGTCGAAGAAGCAATCTTCTCAAGCTTCGACACCAGTCAGCTGGGCATCAAGATTCGTAAGTCTGCGGAAGAGTGGATCAAGCACACGGATAAGGTTTCGTACGATCCTAAAACGGGACGAGCCATCATTGATCAGCAGGGCAAAAGCGTTGCGCGTCAGTTTACCCCAAGCACATTGAGCAAGGTCAGCGAGGACATTGCTGAAGGTTGGGCTGAGCGTGAGCGTGCGGGCGCCGTCATTACATTGATGGAGATGGGCCTTGACCCCCGAACTGCCTGTCGGGTGACGATTGATTCCTTGTACGACTACGCCGGCTCAATGTCGAAGTGGGACCGCAATCTCATATGGAATCTGTTCTTCCCGTTCTGGGCTTTCCAGAAAAACGCGAATCGTCAGATTGTAAACACCGTCTTTAGCCCTGGTGGTGCGTATCGATTGGGTGTGATGCGGCGTGCTTACGAGCAAGGATCCGAACTTCTAAGCACATTGATGTATCAGAACATCGTGGATGAGTTTGGTCTGGACTACAACAGCATGGACCCGGATACACGCGATCAATACGACATGATGCGGTGGTATCTCACAGAGAGATACGGCATGATTGATCAAGTGCCGCCTGAAGTTAAGCAAGACATCCGCAACTGGATCACAGGTGTCATCACAAATAAGCAACTGGCTGATGGGCAGTTGAGGGCCGCACCGGAGCTTAGAAAGTTCTTGCTTAAGACTGGACGAGCCCGGATGTCTGAGTACTACGTAGCCAAGCCTGATCCTAAGTATGAGCGGTTCTATCGACAAGGTCGCCCAGGCTTGCGCGTACCTTATCCGATGCAAGAAAATATGAAGCGCTACGCTGATCTGCTGAAGAAAGAAGACAAAGACGCACCATTTACGACACTGTTCTTGCCTGAGCCCATGTATGAAGCGGCCTTTAAGCACATGGGCTACACCGTCGCGTCTCTTATTCTGGCGATTCAGCAGCTTGATTCTGCTACAGGCATCAATCTACTGACTGATGAAGATGACGGTACACCTGTCACAGATTGGAGAGACCCGGCAACTGAGGTTGCAGACCCCAGCCGTATGATGATTGTACCTCAGTTACTTGAGACTGCGGGTGTCGAGACCATGGCTTACCCCGCACCGCTGCATCCTGTTGTAGGCAAGGCGGCGTACGACACTGGTATCTTTGATGTTCTTGTGCTTGACGCTTCGGAAGATCCTTTCTCTGCGATGGCAGATATTAGGGAGGCTGAGGCCGCAGGTGAAGAGGCCCCACGTAAAAGGGGTACGATTACAGACGTACGCTACTACTTGATGCCGGGTATGCCGCAGCTCTTCTACGCAAACAGCCCATTGATGGAAATCAATAGGACGATGCTTCAGTGGTCTCAGACACCAGTTGAGGAGCGTGCTGGTTTGAGGGGTGAGATGGCTCGGTGGGCGCGTCTATTCTTCGGAATGGAGACGGAAGAAGTCACGCCTCAGAAGGCAACTCGCTTTAGCAGCAGCGCTGCCCGTAAGGAGTTCGGATCGAAGAAGGCAGAGAAGATCCTTAAGGAAGGCCGCAAAGTTCAGAAAGATCCATACCACCGCTTCAGAAAGCGGAGGACTGAAGACGAGTGACCACTCTCAACCACCGCACTTTGACTATCCAAGACAGCCCGTACACCGTGCAGTCATCCGACTACATCGTGGGCGTGGACACTACAAATGGCGCTGTTAATATTGATTTACCGTCGGCGTCCGTGATGGGACCTGGGTTTACTTTCATCGTCAAAGATGAAGGTGGCCGTTGCCATGTGGCAAATATCTTACTGCAAGCACCCGTCACTCAGACCATCGATAATGCGGATTCCCTTGTCGTCAGCACGGCTTACGCGAGCTATCAGTTATACACCAATGGTATTAACTGGTTCGTGTTAGACTAAACGCGGCAGCCTCGCCAGGAGCTCTACAATGATTCGGTCTTTTACTCACTTCGGGTACTCGTATCACGACGAGGATACGGCACCGAACTCCCTCACTACGTCGTATCAGGTGTTTGCTGTCACAGCTGACGCATCAAACTCGACTAACTCAGCCAACTTCCCAGATGACTGCAACATCCAGTCTATCGAGTTCGAGCTTCCGACACTGGGTAGCTGCTCTTCAATCACTATGTTCTTGGCACGCGACTCAGCGGGAGACATCCCAATCACCAATGAGTACACCCAGAACGTGACCGTTGGTGCGACGAGTGCGACAAAGGCGGGCGCAATCTTCTCGGATGAAATCGACTACCACTTCGATGGGAGTGTCGCTAACACATCGAGGGGCACCCTATATGTAGTTGCTAAGAAGACGGGCGGCGGTACCACTAAGGCAAACATCCGCGTCAACTGGAGGTCCTAATGGCAGGTAGTATCTGGCAGCGTGATGTTGACGTTGATGCCGATGGTAACGCTACCATTACAGGCAACCTGACGGTCGATGGCACGTCATCGATGAAGGAGCAAGCTGCGGCTAATGCCGATGTTGCAGCCTATGGCCAGGTCTGGGTAAAGACCGCAACGCCAAATGAGTTGTACTTCACAACAGATGCCGGCGATGACATTCAGCTAACCACGGGCACAGGTACCGCTGGTGGTGGTGGCGGTGCTGCTGCTGATGATTCAAACACCATTCTTCATATGCAAGTCTTCGCTTAGGATTACAACATGGCAACCATCTCAAGAATCAAGCTTAGTGGCTCCACTGACGGTCGTGGAATCGTCGTTGCATCTAACAGCAGTGCGGGCACAACTATTCATACAGGCTCATCAACTGCGGCTGACTATGAAGAGATCTGGATGTGGGCCAGTAACTTCAACACTTCAGCGGAGACTCTGACGCTTGAGTGGGGTGGAACTACCGAGGCTGGCGATCACTTCAAGACGGTCATCGAGCCTAACCAGACGGTCCTTGTGGCACCTGGATGGGTCATTAAGGGCAATGCAAGCCCGCTGGTGGTGAAGGCGTTCAGCACCACTGCCAACAAGGTCAACATCGTTGGTTATGCCAACCTTATCGACGCGGCGTAGACATGAGTAGACGTGACAGAAAGCCTGGGAACATCAAGCAAGACACACTGATGCGCAGTGGTCCGTTTGAAAATGACTGGGTTCGAATCAATGTCGCCGATGGGACTTGGGCTGTCTCTGACCCCGATAGCACTGGGTCGAGCATTAGCAACAGTAATGGCATCAACTCCATCACTGTAGATACTACGAGTAATACCAAATACGTGGATGGCTGCGTTCACTACAAGGAGTTGTTGACTCCGACTGGTCAGCCTTTTGACTTTTCAGATAAGCCTGTTGAATTTGAGGGCTACGTCCATCTTCCCAACACAGGGTGGGCAGACACAGGCGGTGCTTCTGGAGGTGTCGGTAATCCTGCGACAGGTTCTCGTACTTACTGCGTGATGGGCGTGTGTACTGACCCAGAGAACCTTCCACTACCCAAGGATGTTCTTGGGTGTGGGCTGGAGTGGCAGACCTCAACCACTCGCTTGTATCGCTCTATCTGCCGCAACACTTCGAATAGTGCACCTGCGGGAACCATCAATACAGATAAGGCGGGACTGGACAACATCGCAGCCAGCGACGTGTCTGCCGGTCATAAGGCATGCAACAGAATCCAGTTTAGGTTTCAGATCTTGAAGTCTGAGCAACTCGCTGGCGGTACACTTGATCCCGCTGGGGGTCCCCGTAGCTACTACCTTGTTTGGACAGACCGGTACGATAACGGGGATATGCGGTCTGTTTACAACTACGCGGCGGGTCAGCGCTGGGGTCGTGAACGCACGTCAAAATTGTACGTTTGGGTCGCCGTAGGCCGGGGTTCTACAGGTGCAGGTAGCGCAGCGCAGATTGACTTTGATTGCTACTACAAGGCGACCCTGCTGGAGGGTGGCAACAACCCGAGTGGCAAGACCGCCCTGCCATCCTAAGAGGTAGTTAATGGACATCCCTGACAACATCCGAAACCGATCCCACTTGGGTACTCAAGAGGTCTCTGATGAGATCGGTAACGGTAACCTCGTCGCTGGTGATTTTAGCATCGACAAAACTCTATGGGACACCGCCCTGGCTTCCGCTGGTGACGCTCTGTCTCTGGTACAATGGCTTGAATCCAAGAGGACTGACTAATGAGTACCAACCTTAAAGTCACCGCTTTCAAGAGTGATACACTGACATATAAGATTGTCAGTGACACGACTCTGACAGCTGTAGTCAACACGGATGTGACGACTGGGTCTGGCATACTCCACTCGTTTGATGTCGATAATCAGCACGGCGCAAACACCACATACCTGAAGATCTCTCTAACTGCCGCGAACCCGGTTGTGGGTACTACGGTACCCGACATTCAGATCAGGGTTGGTCCCAGTACCGCCATTCGTGTAGTCGTACCTGGCGGAGTCGCGTTCACTAAGCTTAGCTTCTGGCAGACAGACAGTCCTACCACAGCAGGAACAACTGCTTCTGGCTCTCCCGTTATCGTTAGCATGGTCACCACGTAGGAGTTCCCATGGCCGTTACCAAAGCGACAGTCCCCGATAGACTTGCAGATTCTTTGATTATCGATACATCGGCAGACAACACTGCTGAGAACAACGTGTTCACGGGGTCTCTGACTTTGTACACAGTGCAGATTGATAACACCAACAATCCGACGGCTGTGTATATCAAAGCAGCAAATGCTACGAGCATTACGCCCGCGAGTAACAACCCTGATTATGTGTTCTATGCGCCTGGTAATCAGAAGCTCTCGTATGTGGTTTATGCGGGCATGGCATTGAGTGCCGGTCTGTCCTTCTGGGGCACAACGACTCAAGCCAACGCGACGGCGCAAACTTCCCCCGACCCAGCTCCCACAGTTAAGTTGCTGGGACAGTGAGGTAATCATGACCATGATCAAGAATGCAATCTCGGCTCTCTTCCACTCTCAAAACCGCATCTCGTGGCGACGCTTGGCCGTTCTCGGGCTCGGTACGGGGCTGCTGGCTGCGGGCATGCTGGACTCTACTCAGTGGCTTTACGTGGCGCTGGCGTACATCGCCGGCGACTCTGCTGAGAAGGCCATGGCGGCTCTTTCCAAGAAGTAGGGATGGTTCATGGCGCTCAAGGGCACCGGATTTCACGACGCGGTAAGCTACAAGATTGTCGAAGATGCGAGCATCACGGCAGCTTCAGCGCACACGAACGTGACCACATCCCCTGGGCGCCTGTTCTCTGTGCAAATAGACAACACATCCAGCGGTAGCATCGTATACGTCAAGCTTTTTGACGGTGCGTCACCTACCCTGGGAACCTCGGTACCTCAGCTTGTCTTGAAGTGCGAGGCGTTGAAGAAGCACACCTACCAGATACCGTATGGCATTGCGTTTACTGAGCTCAGCTTCTGGGCTACTTCAAACGCACGTCAGACCGGAACTCAGTCAGCACCCGCGGCTACCGTTGGCGTGCGCCTTGTGTGTAGCTAATGGCTGTAACTAAGACCAGTACCATCACGGCTCTTGCCGGCATCCTTGTTCTCGACTTGGATGCTGACGCGACTGTTGAGGCCAACATCACAGGCAACTCATCGGGTACGCTGTATATGGTTGAAGTCGACAACACGGCAAACGCCAGTACTGCTGCGTACTTCCGTATTAGAGACGCATCATCTGCGGTGACCAACGATGACCATACGTGGATGTTTTACGCACCTGCCGGTCAGAAGGTGACGTACGCCCTCAACGAGGGAGAAGCGTACTCGGCAGGCTTGAGTGTCTGGTGCACATCCAATCCTGCATACCAGGATGCGACGGCGCCTGCGTCTTCAGTCATTACCCGAATCTTGGCGTCCTGATGGACTACTTCACCATTGCAGGGGTGGCGTTGATAGGCGTAGCGTTGGCGTTCTTCGGTCTCCGTCGGCGGTCTGATGCTAAGGAGGCTCAGCGGATACAAGACTTCTTCAAGAGCAACAGCATTGATGAGGTTCGAGAAGGTATTCGTGATGAGTTGAAGTCTGAGACGGGCGCTATCAACGATGACTTGGACAGTAAGAACCCTGCTCGGAACCTGGCTGCTCGGGGAAACGCACGCACTCGACGAAAAAAGTCATGATTCGAATTGTGATTCTGATTGCAGGGCTACTCGCATCTGGCCCGGCTATGGGAGAAGACCTTCTACCTCGACCTAAAACCCCCACCCCCGTGTCTGGTCAATGTGACCGGAACCTCCCCATCTCTGAGGGGCGGCCACTTCCCCGTGGTTTGCTGCTTCCTTCGGGATCAGCATCGTGTTCCGCCGTGGCCGTCCCTCTCTCAGATTACGCCGACCTCTTGGCGACGGAGAAGTGGGGTGAGTCAGTTGCAGCGCAGTACCGGCTGGATGTCACACAGCTGAAGCAAGAGCGGGACTGGTACAAGGCTAAGCTGCAAGAGGAGCTAAAGCCTACGCCCTGGCTTGAGAGGCCTTCTACCCAGCGCTGGCTTGGTAGACTGGAGACACTTGCAACAGTGGGTGTGGTTGCTGTAGGCCTTGGCGCTGCTTATCAGTATGGTACTGGGGGGTCAAAATGAAAGATGTCGATACCAAGCTGCTCATATGGATCACAACCGTTGTGTTCCTTGCTGGTGGTGGATGGTGGCATCTCGAGGCCATGTCTGCTGACGTGACCAGGATTCAAGAGACGCTTGATACCCAGCAGAGCGAGCTCACCATTCATGTTGCGGCTGACGGCCACACATCTGGCGAGACTTGCATTGAGAAGATTGAGACTCAGCAGAATGAGATGTCTCGCGACCTCAAGACATTAATGACCAACCAGTCGGCCATCTGTCAGGCTACAGGAGCACGTTGTAGATGAGACCTCAAATCCTTGACCATGTCGAATCCTTGGGCCACGCCGTCTTTGAGAAGGGGCTATACAACTTGAACATCATTGGTGTTCGTACCCCTGACGACGACGCTAATAAGTTCAACGACCATATGTATGTGGTCTACAAGGATGAGCACGGATGGGCCACTCGTACCTGGCACTGCACAACAGACCCTGGCACCTACTGGCGAGAGCATCCGATGAACGTCAAGGGGACGGCGATTCTCGTGCCCGGCCAGTATCGAGGGTCACACAAGATTGGCCTTCATCGAGGCAAGTACAAGGCACTGGTGCAGACCGGCGGCCGCGTCTGTGTATATCGGGACAACAACAAGGACGATATCCTCGACATGGATCCTGCCACTGAGCAGGACGGTTACTTCGGCATCAATCTGCATAAGGCCGGCTCTCACTCTACCGAGGTAGACAAGTGGTCAGCTGGCTGCCAGGTCTGGGCAAACGCCGATGACTTTGCGGCATTCATGGCCATCGTCGAGAAGTCCGCTGAGACCTATGGTCCGCAGTTCACATACACCTTGATTGACGAGCCCCAGGTCTAATGGAAGGCGAGGTCGTAGCCGATACCACCAGCAGTGTAGTCACCGCACTGCTGGAGTACGGAGCGATGGGCATCTTCGCCATCTACCTGATCGTCACGAACTGGTTTGCCCAGAAGCGGATTGACCGCATGACGGACACGATTGCGACTCAGTTGACTGAGCAGACTTCCAAGCTCGATACGATGATCAAGAGCAAGGAAGAAGACAAGCTCAAGAAAGACATCGCCAAGATGATTGAGAGCCGCGACAGTTAGACCTCGATAATATCCAGCAAGAACAGGTCAGCGACGCGGCTGACCAACTCATGCATGGCATACTCAGGGTCATCGGCGACACCTACTGCGATTCGTGTCCCCGCAATGTGCAGCTCATATCCGTCGCCGTCAGTTGTACCTTTGACCCGTGCGTCGTCCCACCCCATCTCTTCGAGTGCGGTCACGAGATTGACGGCGTCACCAGCAACAGCCAGCGCTTTGACGAATGTTTCTGCTGCAGCCATCACTGGTCCTTTCCTCCTACCGTAGCACGCTTTGTCCATCTACCAGGGCCAGAACGCGCAGCCATTCGCGCACGCTCACCGAGGTCTACAAGCTGTACCAGCCAGCCACTGTACTTAGAAGGCTCAGACGCATCTTTGACGGGCGACTCCGAGAAGGCCTCAGCCAGTCCCTTGACGTGCCGGATGGTTGGCAACCGTTGTCCAGATTCGATACGGCTGACCTCTGGTTGACTAAGCGCCGAGCGACGGGCCAGCTCAGCAATGCTCCATTTACGGGCTTGCCGGTGCCGACTAACAAAGCGGATAAACGCGCTGTCTGACATGGAATCTCCTTGTATGACCACCGCTATGGTAGCCTTCTTTAGGCTATGCGTCAACTCTTCGGCTTGACACTGTGGAAACACTCCCTTAGTATCTGTGGCATGTGGAACCTCCCGCACTACATCATCACAGTTCAGGCAGACGGCCGTTGGGACTTTCTCCGACGCCTCGAGTCAATGGTCCCTGGTACACTTGCTTGGGGTGTTCGGCGCTGGGTTGACCGTCGTGGTGTTGGTCGCAAGAAGCGGTTGAGGATTGAGAAAACCGACCCGATGGAGTTGGAGAGTCTGACGGAATGCGAAATATACGTACCGTTACATGGTGCGTGGCTCGTCGGGCACGCACTCGAAGCCGAGGGATTATCGTTCAGCATCTTGGATATCTGCACAAGTGGCATCGACGGGTGGGACAACTCCGACGAAGGGCGCCGTGCGCTGGAGCAAGAGGGTCGTCGACTCGCACAAGCAGCTGTCAACCGGGGAGAGCTACGACCACACGTCATTGATATTGCAACCCCGTACCAGTTTATGGGCGTCTCTTGGACTCAGAGCCGTCCGTGGGTACTCAACGTGTGGAGTGCGGGTGCCGGCAAGACGCTTGGTGCAATCATGGCTGTGACAGCCAGGACTGGTCCTGTGCTTGTCATTGTGCCTGCCAAGGCCCGTCACGTCTGGTGGTCTCAAGTGCAGGAGTACACCACGCTCAAACCATTCCGGGTACGCCCTGTGTCCGAGCGTAAGAAGAAGGACCCGACGCTGGGTGAGTACTTGCAGGATTGCCGTATCAACAACGTGCGCCCCTTCGTTGTCATGGGCGCTGAGTCGCTCTCAGACAACATGGATGTCGTGCACGCGGTGAAGCCTGCCATTGTCATCTTCGACGAGCTACACATTTGGGGTAGCCGCAAGCGATGGAAGGCCATTCAAGAAGCAGATGGCACGGTGACGTTCGAGCGTAGGAAGACGGCCGCCAGCGAACGCAAAGGGTCGAAGGTAGACCGCGAGAATCGGGCAGTCGCCGCCATGGATGTCAGCCGACTTGATTGTCTTGAGCTACGCATGGGGCTGACGGCGACGCCTCTTGATGACGGCAGACCTCGGCGTCTGTGGTCACAGCTCGACTTACTCAGCCCCGGTGGATTCAGTCACAGCTACAGCAAGTATGCGGTGCGCTACTGCAACGCACGGGCGGGTCAGTACGGTGGTCTCGACGATACAGGCAGCAGCAACATGACGGAGTTGAAGCAGCGGTGTAGCTACCTCTTCCATGAGGTGCCTTACAGCGAGAGTCATGCTGCGTTGCCCGATACCAGGGTGCAGGTCGTCTACCTCAGCAACACTGAGCTCAACAGGGCTGAGCGCTGGAACGATGACAAGACATTTGGGCAGGCTCTGAAGAGTCTTGCGAAGGAAGTAAAGGCGGGGAATGAAGATGCACGTACTCGTGTAGTGGAGGCACGTCTCGCAGAGGCCTGCAGTCGCAAGCGGCGCTACGTCATCGACGAGGTCAAGGAAGGCCTCAAAGGTGGGGGTAAGGTCGTTGTGTTCACAGCTCGGCGTCGGGAGACCGAGTTGTGGGCGCACGAAGTGAGGAGGGCAGTAACTCGTGGGGACGAGGCCCTCGGCGAGGTTCCAGTCTGGATGGCGCACGGCGGTGTGCCGGAATCTGAGAGAGACGGTATCATTGATGCTTTCCGTGAGTCGTCAGGTCCCTGTTGCCTGATTGCCACGGGTCAAAGTGTCGGTACCGGTGTTGACGGCATGCAGACTGCGGACCTCGCCATCTTCGCTATGCTTCCCTGGAAGCCGGGTGACTTCATGCAGTGGAAGGGACGCTTCGACCGCCTCGGTGGTAGCGCCACATTGCTCAAGGTTCCGGTAGCTGTGAGCACCTACGATGAGCGGGTGGTGGACATCCTTGTGGACAAGTTCGGCCCCATCGAGTCCTTCCTCCGTGCCGACGAGCTTCGAGGACTGGACGAGAAGTTGTTGGGTCTCGAAGACAAAGATGGCCTACTGGATTCCATCGTTAGCAAGCTGGGGGCAGCATGATTGAAGTGATGTTTAAATGCGACACATGTGAGAAGTCTGTGCATCGTAAGTATAAATCTATGTCGGCTCTCTTAAAGGCGGGACAACCGAAAACCTTTCGCCTTTACAAAGGCGCGATGTCTTGCGTAAAGTGCCGCCGTAAAATCATGGGGCCCGAGAAGTTCGCACAGAACAAGAAGATATCCGACACACGAGTGGAGAGGAAACGTGCAAGAAAAGAGATGCTGAGGGAAGCAAAGATTAAGAGGCAGCAGTGGGAAGAAGAGCGGATGATACAGCACGAAGGCCGGATGAAGCGGTACTTTGAAAAGCGTTTCGGTCGGATAGAGGCCCTCAAGTGAGCGAGAAGATTCTCATCGAGGCAGGGCGCAGTGCCCGTGGCTGGTCGCGAGTCGGCAACTTCTTCAAGTGCCCGCAGCTATTTGCGTATGACAGCCGCCTGAACCTTGACCTCATC
>Ga0098054_1001116_pt1 | contig 14091 bp, 16 predicted proteins | sample 16_taG_FD_75048 | JGI IMG/M metagenome (GOLD analysis project Ga0098054, IMG submission 75048) | Marine viral communities from the Subarctic Pacific Ocean - 16_ETSP_OMZ_AT15313 metaG | ecosystem: Environmental > Aquatic > Marine > Oceanic | place: Pacific Ocean | collected 2015-01-18
ATTTAAAGGAACAATAGAATGCTCAATCTAAAAGGAGAAAAAGTTTATCTACGTGCCTTGGAACCCACCGATTTGGATTTTCTATACAAATTGGAAAATGACACATCGGTTTGGGAAATAAGTGGTACGTTGAAACCCTACTCTAAAAAAGTATTACGGTTGTATTTGGATAATGCCCATAGGGATATATATGATGTAAAACAGTTGCGGCTTTGTATCAGTGATCATCAGCATAATTGTATAGGTTTGATAGATTTGTTCGATTTTGATCCCAAACACCGTAGGGCGGGCATAGGAGTTGTGATTGTTGAACCTGGGGATAGAAACAAAGGCGTCGGAGCAGAAGCTTTGTCACTTTTATGTGATTATGCTTTTTCCACCTTGGACCTGCATCAGTTATACGCCAATATTTTAGAAGATAATGAAGCGAGTATCCATTTGTTCCAAAAAATGGGTTTTGAGGAAATTGGTGTCAAAAAAGAATGGATAAGAACCAGTCAAGGGTTCAAGAACGAAATAATGTATCAAAAGATCAACTCAAATGAATCTTAAAAAAGTACTTTGGGCAACGGCCATTCTTGGGCTGGTTATTTGCGGTTTTGTCGCCTATCAAATTTATAGTGCCATTTTCAGCTCCAATACACAGTTCAATAATGATGAAGCATTCGTATACATAGAATCGGATGCTACCTTTTCTGATGTTACAACTTCTTTGGAGCCGCTATTGAAAAATCTATCCACTTTTGAGGCGGTTGCCAAACGCAAAGGATACATTGCTAATATTAAAGCCGGAAAATACGCCTTAAAAAAGGGAATGAACAACAACGAGATTATCAATACCCTACGCAGTGCCAATATTCCCGTTCAGGTCTCATTTAACAATCAAGAATCTTTGGCCTTGCTGGCCGGTAGAATTGCCGAGCAGATTGAGGCCGATAGTCTATCCTTGCTTCAAACCTTTAATGATCCTAGCTTTTTGGAAGAAACCAAGTTTGATGATGACACTAAGCTGGCAATGTACATTCCCAACACCTATGAGTTCTTTTGGAATACCGATGCGGAGAGCTTTAGAGATAGGATGCGGACGGAATACGACCGTTTCTGGAACGATGAACGCATCCAAAAAGCCGAAAACCTGGGTCTTAGTCCAAACGAAGTCATTTCCTTAGCGGCAGTTGTTCAAAAAGAAACAGCCAAAGTAGATGAGCGTCCAAGAGTAGCTGGAGTCTATCTTAATAGAATTAGGAGGGGTATGTTGCTACAAGCCGACCCTACCGTGATTTATGCCATCAAAAAGGAAACAGGAAATTACGATACAATTATTAAAAGAGTCCTCTTCCGGGATTTGGAAATGGATTCCCCATACAACACCTATAAATATACAGGTGTTCCTCCAGGTCCGATTACGATGCCGGATATCTCATCCATTGATGCGGTTTTGAACCCAGAAAAACACGATTATTTATATTTCGTAGCTGACGTTTCCAACTTTGGATATCACATTTTTGCGAAGTCTTTAGTGCAACATAACCGAAATAAAGTGCAATATACCCGTTGGTTAAACCAACAAAAAGTCCTTCGATAAGGTTCTTTGTCGTTGATTTTCATCACTTTAACGGATTTTAAGGCTCATTTAAGAAATCTTTAAGAGCTTTAGGGTACCCATTAACTTATCTCCACCTATATTTGCCGGCCAATTTGATTTTTGATACGTATATGTATTGAGATCACAAATATGAACATTATGAAAAGATGGATAGGTTTTATACTGCATCTTGCCATGATTGTAGTTTTGACAAGTTTTGGTTCTTATACCGTAATGAAAAATGGGGATGTTGAAATTCCTGAATCATTGAAGGTAACAACCAATTTGGAATTCTTTGTACCGCAAGATTCCATCGCACTTCTTGACGAGGACGAGGTAACACCTCCTTTTCTGGGTAAAGCCTTTAATGGCTTTAAGGAAGCACTCGCTTTTAAAGAGTCCCAGGGTAAATATCATATAGTAAACACATTGGGTTATTTGGGTAAATACCAGTTTGGTAGTAGTACCTTGCACCTTATGGGAGTTTACGACATGGATGATTTTTTGGAAAATCCAGAACTTCAGGAAAAGGCTTTTGAAGCCAATATTGCCCGTAATAAATGGATTTTAAGGAGAGATATAAAACGCTTCAACGGAAAAACTATTGGTGGTATTAAGGTAACGGAATCCGGTATTCTTGCTGCGGCTCATTTAGCTGGGGCTGGAAACGTAAAGAAGTATCTGCGATCGTATGGACAAAACGATGTAACGGACGCTTATGGAAGTAGTATCTCATATTATATGAGTAAATTTTCGGGATACGATATTTCCAACATCGAACAGAAGAAAAATGCCAAAGTATAATTGGTAGAAGATTGTAAAAAAAAGCTCCGATTTTCGGAGCTTTTTTTATGCGTGAATAATATATATTGTGGGTCTTTTGTCCAAATCTATTTCAATTTCGCCCCACTCGTGAACACTTTTAGTTGAGATAAACTCGGTGGGTAAGGTAATATCGCAAGCGATACATAAGCGGGTCGGCTTTTGTAGTGTTTTTAAAAGCTCTTTTACCAACTTGTTATTCCGATATGGTGTTTCCATAAAAATCTGGGATTGCCCTTTGTCGCGGGATAATCGCTCCAGAGCTTTTATCATTTTTTTTCGTTCGGAATTGTCTATGGGCAAGTAGCCATTGAAAGCAAAATTCTGACCATTCATGCCACTGCTCATCATGGCCATCAAAATAGAGGAGGGACCTACTAATGGAACCACTTGAATTCTTTTTTCATGGGCCACACGAACAACATCGGCACCAGGGTCCGCAATTCCTGGGCAGCCTGCCTCAGACAACACACCAATATCAAATCCATGAATGCAAGGGTCTAAAAAAGAAGGTATTTCTTCTAGGTTGGTATATTTGTTCAAGGACTGTAAATGGAGCTCTGGCTGAGATTTGCTGGGACTCACTCGTTTAATAAAGCGTCTGGCCGTCTTCTCATTTTCTACAATGTAATGGTCGATTCGCTCTATGGTTCCCTTTACCGAAATAGGTAACACCTCCAAAGGAGCATTGTCTCCCAAAGTTGTGGGAATCAGGTATATTTTGCCTACGACTAAACCAGGTTTTTCCTCTTCCATGGCCTTAATTTAGCTTTTTCGCAATTGCCTCACAAGCACTATCAATCATTTGATACACATTTTCAAAACCATCATTACCACCGTAATAGGGGTCAGGTACTTCTCGGATGCCCAATTCAACCTCACTCAACAACAATTTAACTTTGCTAGCTTCCTCTTTGGTTTCCGCAAGACTCGCAACATCAGAAAAATTGCTACGGTCCATTACATAAATATGATCAAACTCGGAAAAATCTTCCTTTGAAAACTTTCTGCACTTTTGATTTTCAATGCTTAGGCCATATTTACGGGCTACCGAAATAGAGCGTTTGTCGGGCGGATTGCCAATATGGTATCCAGCTGTACCAGCGGAATCCACAAAAACAGCATCGGAATTAACCTTGGATTGCAAAATGCCTTCGGCCAATGGTGATCTGCAAATGTTACCCAGGCAGACCATCAAAACTTTGGTTTTCATAAATGCTTTTGTGAAGTGTTAGGAGAACTTCTTGCTCAAATCCTCAATGTACTTTCTAAATTGCTTGTCTGTTTCAGCAAGGTTATCCACAGTTTTACAGGCATGAAGCACGGTAGCATGATCACGCTTGCCAATTTGAGACCCAATACTTGCAAGGGACGCCTTGGTGAATTTTTTTGCAAAGAACATGGCCAATTGTCTTGCTTGTACAATATGGCGTTTTCTTGTTTTGGATTGAAGCGTGGCCACATCCATCTCGAAGTAGTCGGAAACCACTTTTTGAATGTAATCGATGGATACTTCTCGCTTGGTATTTTTTACAAACTTTTCCACCACTTGTTGGGCCAACTCCAAAGTAACTTCGCGTTTATTGAAAGAGGATTGTGCTATCAATGAAATGATGGCGCCTTCCAATTCACGAATGTTGGTTTTAATATTTTTGGCTACGTGATCTATGATATCTTCTGGCATCTCAACCCCGTCGCGGTACAACTTATTCTTTAAGATGGATACACGAGTCTCATAATCTGGATTTTGCAATTCGGCCGATAGCCCCCATTTAAAACGGGATAGCAGACGTTGTTCAATGTCTTGCATATCCACAGGAGCCTTGTCCGATGTCAAAATAACTTGCTTGCCGTTTTGGTGCAAGTGGTTGAATATATGGAAGAATACATCTTGTGTTCCAGATTTACCCGATAGGAATTGTACATCATCAATAATAAGTACATCAATTAATTGGTAAAAATGGATAAAATCGTTTCGGGTATTTTTTTTGACCGACTCTATATATTGTTGCGTGAATTTTTCAGCAGAAATATAGAGCACCGTCTTTTCAGGATACTTGTCTTTAATTTCAACTCCAATGGCATGGGCCAAGTGTGTTTTTCCTAAACCAACTCCACCAAAAACCAATAAAGGGTTAAAGGATGTTCCTCCTGGTTTGTTGGCTACGGCCATACCTGCCGACCTTGCCAATCGGTTGGAATCTCCTTCCAAGAAATTGTCAAAGTTATAGTTTGGATTTAACTGGGATTCGATTTTTATGTTTCGAATACCAGGAATCACAAATGGATTTTTTAGTTCGGGACTTTTGGAGGTAATCGGCACATCCAATTCCTGAGGCCCCACAGCAGTACGGTTGGAACTTGGAATTTGTTCCGTAAAAGGTTCCTTGTTTCCGTACTTGTTTTCCATTTTTATAACGTAGATAAGCTTTGCATTGCTACCCAACTCACGTGTCATGGCAACTTTTAAAAGCTTTACATAATGTTCTTCGAGCCATTCGTAGAAAAACTTACTGGGTACTTGTATACTGAGTGCCTTATCAGTTAGTTTTATAGGTTTGATAGGTTCAAACCAGGTTTTGAATGCCTGCGGTTGGATGTTATCTTGGATAAAAGCCAAACAGTTGTTCCATACGGAATTAGCAGTAGCACTCATAGAAGTTTTTCCTTGTTTTAATGGTTAGCTTTAATATTTAAGAGTAAACATCTAAAGGGTTATAAGATGCTTATTGGATGCGACAAATATGTGAACAAATCTTTTAAAAAAAAAATCAATTTGTCATTGAAAGTTTTGTTTTTTTTTCGCATGTTACCCTCAAAATAAGCAAGCCTCTAAATATATAATTTTTCAGTTAAAAATGGGTCTAAATTCATATTCTTTTCGGGTTCGGTATGCAGAAACCGACCAAATGGGGGTTGTTTACCACGGAAACTATGCACAGTATTTTGAGTTGGGCAGAGTTGAGTGGTTAAGAGCCATGGGAATCACTTACAAAAGCATGGAAGATAACGGCATAATATTACCCGTAATTTCCTTACACATTAATTACAAAAAGTCTGCGTTGTATGATGATTTACTCACGGTACGTACCCGATTGAAATCTAAACCGATGGTGAAAATTGAATTCGACTACGACCTGTTGAACGAGTCTGGAGAATTGTTGGCCACAGCAAATACCATTTTGGCATTTATGGATAAAAAAACAGGTAGACCTATAAAATGTCCTGACTATATTTTGGAGAAATTGGTGGATTAATCCAATTGTGTAATTTTTATGTGTTGCATTTCATCGAAAAGTTGAAACACTTCCTCCGATTCACTTAATCGAACCGAAATAACAAGCGCACAATCCAACTCCATTTTTTGGGAAACAATGTTCAGATTTTTCTGTTTGATGATTCGCATCACTATATCCATTTCTGGGTAACCAAATTGTAATCGAAACTGCGCCTTAATGGTTTTCTTTACAATCTTGGCATTTTCCAGGGCCATTTGAGCAGCGGTTTTGTATGCCTGAATCAAGCCACCAACCCCAAGTTTGGTGCCGCCGAAGATTCTGGTCACTGTAATCAATACATTGGTAATATCAAAAGATTGGATTTGTCCGTAAATAGGCATTCCCGCTGAATTATTGGGTTCCCCATCATCGTTGGCCCTGTATGTTGGGCTTTCGACTCCTAGTTGCCAAGCGTAGCAAACATGGTTGGCCGTATGATATTTTTTTCGAAGTTCCTCTACAATCGGTTTTACATCATCTTCCGAAGTAATAGGGTGAACCTCCGCGTAGAATTTGCTTTTTCGGTCCTTGTATAAAATCTCGGGCGAAGGTTTGTTAACGGTCTTGTAAACATCTTCTTTTTTCTCCATCAGAACAAAGCTACCAATATTATGCTCAAAATGGCCAAAGCTACACCTCCCCAGTTTTTAAGACTCAACTTTTCCTTAAAGAGTAAGATTCCGAATATAGTAGAAAACATTACAATGGCGACATTATTTAAAGTAAAGATAGCAGCACTGCTCAAAATGTCCGAGCGTAGTACGCGAATCAAAAAATAGATGGAGAAATAGTTGGGTACACCAAGGGCGATTCCTCCCACAATATTTTTAAGGTTGATTTTTAACGGAGTTTTTACCGCCTTCATTCCTATGAAAATGAAACCGGTCAAAGCTGCAAAACTAAAGATCATGGAAGAGAATACGGGAATTTCCTGATCGGTCAAATGGATTTCCTCAAAATACTGAATGCTGGTATCGATAACACCGGAACCCAAAAACACCAATAAAGGAAGTATCAGCGCCTTTCTATTTATTCTGATACTCTTCTCCTTGATTGAGGCCAAGTACACGGCAACCAATGCCAATAGAATCCCTATAATCTGAAGCGGGCTCAAATGTTCGCCATAAAGTACAACACCCATTACCACGGGAATCGCCAACGACATTTTGGTAGCCACCGAGGCCACAGAAACTCCAGAGACTTGGGCAGTTTTGGCCATTAGATTAAAAATCACAATAAATAGAATACCTAATAAGATAGGCCCCACAAACCAAGGTTTGTTGGTTAAATCACTGACCCCAACAGGACCATCATATAAAAAGAATCCAACCAAGCAAGCAACCACATAATTGGTGATGATGGCGTATAGTGTCTGAATTCTATAAACATCAAATAATTTAAAGACCACAAAAATCAACGTGGAACTAAGAACACTCAGGGCAAGATATATCATTTACAATTTTGATTTTAGTTGGGCGATGTCTTCTTTGCCTACCTGAAGGTTCCAGACTTTAATGCCCAATTGTAGCGCAGAATCGGTATTTTCTTTTACATCATCCACAAAGAAAGTTTCGTCGGCTGCAAGATTGTTTTCTTGCAATACGAAATCAAAAATTTCCGAATCTGGTTTGCGCATCCCAATTTCATAGCTTAAATAAAACTTGTCAAAAGCGTTTTTGAATCGATTGAACCGATGTATTCCCATTTGTTCCTTCACACATTCTATATGCAGGTCGTTGGTGTTGCTCAACAAAATCATTTTGTATTGATTTTCCTTGGCAAGATTTTCAATAAACTGTAATCGTTCTTCCGGAAAATCCAATAAAATAGAGTTCCAGGCTTGCGTTAAATATTCCTTGCTAGCTTTTGGAAAACGAGTTGAAACTTCATCCAAAAAAACCGAAGAAGAAATTAGTCCTTTCTCATAATTTTGAAACAAACCCTCCAAATTTGGGGTCACTTCGGTAAATCCGTGCTGCACCATTGCCTTTGCCGTGGCAGGCTTGTCCAAATTGATGAGCACATCGCCAAAATCTAGGATAATGTTCTTAATCATTTATATATAAGGATAAGGTGTCAGTTAAAATCTGTTGCCGCTGCGATATGGTTCCTTTTAATTTTGGGGCAGGCAACCCTTTTTTAAAACAAACGGAACCTTTAAAAATGCGAGCCTCGTCCCACAGGTTTTCATCCATAAAAGTTTGAAGCGTTTTTGCCCCTCCTTCAACAATTAAGCTGGTAATATTGTTTTGATGAAGTACATCACAGATTTGTTGGGCCAAGGGTTTTGAAAAATCTAGTACAGCATAATCTATACCTTTAATATATAATGATTGATCCCTTACCGCTGTCAAAACAATAGTTAGGACAGATGCATCCAAAACGTGAAAGCTCGAATCAATTTTCAAATCCTTGTCCAAAACAACACGAATGGGGTCCTTGCCCGCCCAATTACGAGTGGTCAATTTGGGATTGTCCTCCAAAACAGTTCGGGTTCCTACCAGAATGGCCTGTTCTTGGCTTCGCCATTGGTGCACCAATTGCTTGGAATGGGCGTTGGTAATCCAAAAAGGTTCAGGGTTCTCTTTTCGTAAAGATGCATCGGGCGCTATAAAGCCATCATCTGACTCCGCCCATTTTAATATAATGTAGGGGCGATTCTTTTCCTGAAAGGTCAAAAAACGTTTGTGGTGTTCCCTGCATTCATCTTCCAGAATGCCCACTGTGACTTTGCAACCCGCATCCTCCAATTTTTTGATGCCTTTGCCTGCAACCTTATCGTGAGGGTCCTTTAATCCGATAAAAACCTCTTTGAGTTTGTGCTTAGCAATCAAATCTGCGCAAGGAGGTGTTTTTCCGTAATGGGAGCAGGGCTCTAACGTAACATATAATGATGATTCCTGAAGTAAATGCTTGTCCTTCACGGAATTTATGGCATTCACTTCGGCATGTGGACCTCCGTAGGGACTGGTAAAACCTTCGCCGATAATTTTTCCGTCATGAACAATTACACATCCCACCATAGGATTGGGTGCAGTGGTTCCCAGCCCTTTTTTGCCCAATTCTATGCATCGGAGGATGTATTTTTGATGTATATTCACCCCGCAAAAATAGAACAATAAAAATACAATATGGGAGATACGGTGATTCGTGAAATAACCCCCGAAGACAATGCACAGGTGGCCCAAGTAATACGAAAGGTTTTTGAGGATATGGGTGTGCCCAAAGTGGGAACCGCCTATGCAGATAAGGCGTTGGACGATATGTACTCCAATTACAATGTGCCAAAGGCAGCCTACTTTGTAGTGGAGCATCAGGGGCGGATTATTGGTTGTGCAGGTGTGGCACAATTGGACAATTACGATGGAAATGTATGTGAACTTCAAAAAATGTACTTTTTGGAAGAGGCTAGGGGCAAGGGACTTGGTGCCAAAATGATAACGGCCTGTTTAGAAAAAGCCAAAGAATTCGGTTTTGAAGCATGTTATCTGGAGACCATGCCTTATATGGAAGCCGCTCAAAAATTGTACAAAAAGAACGGTTTTGATTATATAGATGCCCCAATGGGAAACACAGGGCACTATTCCTGTCCGGTTTGGATGCTTAAAAAGTTGTAATGCTCCTCAAAGAAATCAAAGATATTTTCCACAAAGAATTGGATGAACTCTATCCGAAGGAAGAAATAGATTCCTTCTTTTATAGCTGTATCGAGCATTATTTAAAATTGGAACGCTTCATATTGGCAATTCAACCAGGTTTAACATTGACCAAAGAAGAAGAGCAGCCTCTTTTTGAGGTGCTCGCCCATTTGAAGTTGGAAAAGCCACTACAGTATATTTTGGGCACGGCCCATTTTATGGACTTGGAGCTTCAGGTGAACGAAAATGTCCTTATCCCACGGCCCGAAACCGAGGAACTCGTACAATGGATTTTGGATGACTTTCAGAAGGAAGGCCAATTTAAGTTGGACGCTGAGCGTAGTCGAAGTGTCATTTCGACTCCGCTCAATGACCATTCGTTGAAAATTCTGGATATCGGCACAGGCAGCGGTTGTATTGCCATTGCTTTAGCAAAGAATCTACCCGATGCGAAGATTTATGCCTTGGATGTTTCTGAAGAAGCACTGGAGGTTGCTAAAAAAAATGCAAAATCAAATGGAGTGAATATTGGGTTTATGCATCAGGACATTTTTAATCCTGAACTTGAACTTGAGTCTGAACTTCATTTTGACATTATCGTGTCCAATCCTCCCTATGTCAGAGAATTGGAAAAGAAAGAAATCAACAAAAACGTAAAAGATTTTGAGCCGGACACCGCGCTTTTTGTGTCTGACGAAGACCCTTTGGTGTTTTACAAAGCCATCATGGATTTTTCGGAAAACAACCTTAACGAAAATGGAAGTCTTTACTTCGAAATCAACCAATATTTAGGGGAGGAAACCAAAGCACTTTTCAATACCCGTAATTTTTCGGAAATTGAACTGCGAAAAGACATTTTTGGCAACGATAGAATGCTAAAAGCAAAGAGAACATGAACATCCAAGAAAAAATTAATTCCCTCCGCGATGAGTTGAGGAATCACAATTATAAATATTACGTGCTCGATGAGCCTTCCATTTCCGATTACGAATTTGACATGAAGCTGAAGGAGCTTCAAAAATTGGAAGCCGAACATCCGGAATTTCAAGACTCGACATCACCGACATTACGAGTTGGTGGAATGGTCACCAAAAATTTCGAGACCGTTCCCCACGAGCATCGAATGTATTCTTTGGACAATTCCTATTCCAAGGAAGATTTGGAGGATTGGGAGAAACGTATTCAGCGTATTTTAGGTGATGTCGAAGTCGAGTTTACCTGTGAGTTAAAGTATGACGGGGCCTCCATAAGCCTAACCTATGAAAATGGACAATTGGTGAAGGCTGTTACCCGTGGTGATGGTTTTCAAGGTGATGATGTGACCAACAACATTAAGACCATAAAATCGGTTCCTTTGCAGTTGAAGGAGGACTATCCACAAAAATTTGATATTCGAGGTGAAATTATTTTGACGCTCGAAGGCTTTGCAAAAATGAACGCAGAGCGTGTAGAAGCAGGTGAAGACCCTTATATGAATCCAAGGAACACGGCATCGGGCAGTTTAAAGCTTCAAGATAGTGCCTTGGTGGCTCAACGCCCGTTGGAATGTCTGTTGTATAGTATAGCCGGTCAAAATCTGGGAGTTACATCTCAATTTGAAGTTCTTGAAAAAGCTAGGTTATGGGGCTTTAAGGTGCCAACCGTGGCCAAGCTTTGTAAATCCACAACGGAAGTGATGCAGTTTGCCGATTACTGGGAAGTAAACCGTCACAATCTACCATACGAAACAGATGGGGTAGTGGTTAAGGTGAATAGTATCCAACATCAAGACGAACTTGGGTACACTGCCAAATCGCCAAGATGGGCAATGGCCTACAAGTTCAAGGCAGAACAAGCAACAACAATCTTAAATAAAATCACCTATCAAGTTGGGCGTACAGGTGCGATTACCCCTGTTGCCAATCTAGAGCCTGTTTTATTGGCGGGAACTACGGTAAAACGTGCCTCCTTGCACAATGCCGACCAAATAGCCAAGCTCGATGTCCGCGAAGGAGATACTGTTTTTGTGGAGAAAGGAGGGGAAATCATCCCAAAAATTGTAAAGGTTGATTTTACTAAGCGAGATGCTGATTCCAAACCCACTGAGTACATTACCCACTGTCCCGAATGTGGTACCGAACTAATTCGTAAGGAAGGGGAGGCGCAGCATTTCTGTCCTAACGATATTGGTTGTCCAACACAGATAACTGGTAGAATTCAGCATTTTATTTCTCGAAAAGCCATGGATATTGAAGGCTTGGGGGCAGAAACGGTAGAACTACTTTTCAATGAAGGATTAATTGACGATTACGCTGACCTTTACACCTTGACCAAAGAACAAATTTTGCCTTTGGAACGTATGGCTGAAAAATCCGCTGAAAACTTGGTAAACGGGGTTCAAGCATCCGTTAAAATCCCATTTGAACGGGTCCTTTTTGCTTTGGGAATTCGCTATGTGGGGGAAACGGTAGCCAAAAAACTGGCAAAGGCTTTCAAAAATATTGATGCGTTAATGACTGCTTCACAAGAACAACTGGTTGCTGTAGACGAAATTGGGGAGCGAATTGCGGAAAGCGTAGTCAATTTTTTCTCGGAGCCCGCCAATATGGAGATTATTGACCGATTAAAATCCTATGGATTGCAATTTTCATTGTCAGAGGAACAATTAGAGAATCAAACCGAACTACTCAAAGGACAAACTTTCGTTGTTTCTGGGGTTTTTGAAAATATCAGTAGAAACGAATTAAAAAAGATGATAGAGGACAATGGGGGTAAGGTGTCTTCGTCTATTTCTTCAAAAACCAGCTTTTTAGTGGCTGGTGACAAAATGGGGCCAAGTAAAAAAACAAAAGCGGAAAACTTGGGAGTTCCTATAATATCTGAACAAGAATTTTTACAAAAGTTGGAGGCATGACACCCAAAACCTTCGAAGAATTTGAATCAACCTTAGGGCAGAGGGAGCCGCCAAAAGAGTGGTCGGAAGCATTGCAATCCCTTTGGTTTGATGCAAAAGGTGATTGGGAATCTTCCCATAACATTGCCCAAGAACTTCATTCCGAAATGGGCAGTTGGATTCACGCTTACCTGCACCGAAAAGAAGGTGATAAGTGGAATGCAGGCTACTGGTACAATCGTGCGGATAAGCCTTTTCCTGATTACAGTTTGGATAAGGAGTTGAAAGTTTTGGTGGAGGTAAATTTATAGGAATAACTGCCTTCCATTCTTTGATATCGGTTCTCGTTCTAACAAAGTTTTTCTACTGTCTATATATTCTGGATTTTCTTAACTCATTTAAGATTTTCGTAATTGAAAAATCGAGAGGCGATTGGTTTTAGCCTTCAAAATCTTTGATTCGTCAATTCAAACAGGGCATAGGTCAATTGTAGTTGAAATTTTCATCGGTTATTCCACATCTTGCTTCCTATAATCATTATTGTTATAAACTATGAAAAGAAGTAAAATGTGGGGTATTCCCTTTCTTATTATCGGTATTTTGTGGTCCTGCGACCCAAATCGACCAGATTCTATTTATGTGAACACGGCACCTAAAGTCAACAACCAAAGCTTTTCTGTTTTGGAGGATATTTCAGACAAAGAAATTATTGGACAAGTAATAGCTTCGGATGTTGATGAAGATAAATTAACATTTACCATTGAACAAGATGACAGCGGTTTGTTTGCTATATCAAAAAGTGGAGCAATACGATTGGCAACTGATAAATCCTTGGATTATGGTATAGCCGATGAACATATCTTGTCAATTAAAGTTCATGACGGTATTGTGGGTAGAATAGCCACGATAACCATTCAGGTGGGAAATATAAATTTGGGGCCACCTGTAGTTGAAGATCAGTTTTTTGAGGTTGCAGAGGATATTTCAGACACTCATATTATTGGAAGCATTCAAGCGGATGACGCTGATGGAGACGTTCTGGTATATAGTATTGTTCAAAATGACAACGACCTTTTTGAACTTACCGAAAACGGGGAATTGAGCCTGAAAGATGGGGAACGATTGGATTATGAAACCACAGAAAAGCATGAGATCCAAATAAGTGTTTCAGATGGTGAGGAAGTGGTGACAGCGATTGTTCAGGTAATCGTACTAAATGTAATAGAAATGCATGAGGAGCCGGAATCCTTTGTCACTAAATGGGAAATACCTTCAGATAGTTTTGAAGAGTTTATAGGGACAAATGTAAATTACGCCTACGATTTTGTTATAGATTGGGGCGATGGGACGATTGAGGAATATAATTTTGAAAATACTAAGTTCATTGCCCATACTTTTGAAAAGGCTGGCACATATACCGTTGCAATACAAGGTGATTTTCCTGCATTTGTAGCGAAATTGGGAGACGATATTGCGTTATTAACTTTAGTGAGTATTGAACAATGGGGCAGTATTCCTTGGAAATCTTTTCAAAATGCCTTTGCCTTTTGTCCCTACCTGGGTTACAATGCCCAAGATGCTCCAGATTTGAGCAATGTAACGGATATGAGCAGAATGTTCCTGCAATCTTCGTTTGATGGTGATATCAGTGGATGGGATACATCAAATGTCCAAAATATGGGTCATATGTTTTTCTATGCAAAAAATTTCAATGGTGCTATTGGTAATTGGGATGTAGGTAATGTAACCAGCATGAGCAATATGTTTTATGAAGCCCATTCTTTTGATCAAAATCTAGGAGGATGGAATATTGGAAATATTGCCGATATGTCAGCTATGTTTCATAATTGTGGCATGTCCCCAAGTAACATGAATTCCACATTAATCGGTTGGGCC
>Ga0098054_1001117_pt1 | contig 14090 bp, 17 predicted proteins | sample 16_taG_FD_75048 | JGI IMG/M metagenome (GOLD analysis project Ga0098054, IMG submission 75048) | Marine viral communities from the Subarctic Pacific Ocean - 16_ETSP_OMZ_AT15313 metaG | ecosystem: Environmental > Aquatic > Marine > Oceanic | place: Pacific Ocean | collected 2015-01-18
ATTCAGCACGCTGTTTTTTTGCACCCTTCCCTTTTCCAAGCTTATGATCCAGGGCAAGTATACCTTGCTTGATCTTGTTTATCTCTTCTGCATCGCCAACACGCTGTATTGCGAGATCGCTTGTCTTATTTATACCTTTAAAGATTGCTTGGTCTGCTAAGTCCTTGCCCTCAAATATTTCCTGTATTGCCGCCATTTGTCCCGTGACTTCCTCACCTTTTGCCCGTGCGGCTTTGCTTACAGTGCTTTCTGCTTCAAGCAGTAGTTGATTCTCTATTCCCCCAAGCAATAATTCTCCAGGTGTCTCGGCGGCTTCAGGACCTTCTAACCCTTTGGGGTTCCATACACGCAATCTGCGTGGACCCAGGGCGGTGACCACAGGTCTACCAACCGCAAAATTATCTATTCCGCCTGCATCATCTATTTTATTTTCTAAAAGCTTAACAACTTCGGGACGAGTTGCACCCTCAGATGCTCCCATGTCCAATGTATCATTGAGATATTTTGCTTCTACTGCGCCAAGCGTACCACCGAATAAGCCACCAAATAAAATTGTACTAGCAATCTCCTCCTGCGTTGGTGCCCTACCTTCATCAATCATAGTACGCGCACCAAGTTCTGCTGTAGCTAATCCTGCGCCTTGTCCTGCACGGATTGCTGTCTTTCCTGCCATTCCTACATTAGCAAGCCTACCTACAGGTACAGCACCTAATGCAGTTGCAGTCGCAAGCTCTCCCTTCCCTATGTCACTCTGAAATCCCTTTGCTATTCTATATTTTTGCGAAGCGTAATTCCCTAAAGCTGATCCAATAATTATACCTTTCGGGCCAAAGGCAGAACCAAGTACAGGACCTAATATCTCGGCACCTATTATAATTCCTGTGTCTACAAAATCCGGCTTTCGATCTTCAGCAAATCTTAGAGGCTCCCGATAGTATTCCTCGGTAGCCTGTATATCAATTATGTTAGAATTATTTAAATATTCCTCCGTTGCCTGTAGATCAATCTCGTCCATCAGAATAAAGTAGATGCGTTGATTGCCTGTGCCTCTTGCCTCTGAGCCTCATTAATTCTTCTTTGTCGTTCTAACTCTTGCTTCTCTAATTGCCTCCTAGTCATCTCTTCCTTTTGCGCAATAGTAACTTCTCTTTTATTGCCGTTTCCATCAATAATCGTGGTTGTCTGATTAAGCCTTAAATTAAATCTATCCCTGACTAAGTCTTTTAATCGTGCAATATCAGCACTCGCATAACTATTAGCTTCTTCGGATTCCTGCATTTCGCCTGTAACGCGATCTATAGTAAATAAATCTTCTATATTTACAGACTCACCATCGCCATCTTTTACAAAAGTAGGAGAACTTAATATACTTTTAATCTCCTTATCTTTATCTGCTATTTGATCTTCTAGCGTAAGATTCTTTGAAGTTTTATTCATAGTACCTTTTGCTGTTGCATCTAGGTACTTCATATAACTTTCATCTCTAGCGATCTTCTTTTCCGCCGCCTCTATGGCTAAATTATCCTTCCTAATATTTCTCCCTGCCATTCCTTCAATACCTCCACCCTGATCAATAGTTTCTTTTGCTATGTCTATATTGGTAGAGTCTAGTCCTTGTTGGGCAAGAGTGTTAGCAGTTTGTCCAGGTATTATTTTTTGCCTTGCTTCATTCTGCATAATGTTGGTGTCAAGTTGAGTATCTAAAGCTTCTGTCTTCTTGGGCAAAAGTTCTCTTTCTGCTTTAATCTGTTCTCCCGACAAACCATACTTAGCTAATGTATTTTGAATCTCTGCGGTACTTAGCGCTTTACCTTTATCAGCCTCTAACTTTTTTAACTCTATACCTAAATCATTGAATGCCTTTTTCTGCAAAAGTAGATCATTCCTTATTTTTTCGGTGTCTTGTCTTTCCTTCAGAGTTTGTGCCTGCGTTTCTTGCAGAAGTCTTTGTCCTTTAAGTTGCGATGATAATGAAATATTATTTACTAAATTTTTTCCAAGTTCCGCTCTTGTAGATAAAGCAATATCAGGATTGTTAAGCTCTGCCTTCATTGCGGCATATCGTGGAGCCATTTCAGGATCTTGTTCTGCAAGCATATCAAGCATACTCGACTGACTTTTTATGAATCCTTCATTCTTCTTCTGCTTCTCCTTGTTAAGACCGTACTGCTTTATCATACCGCCTATATCACGCCCAAGTCCGGCAATCGCATTACCCATTTGCTCGGAACTTCGAATCTGAGCCTGTAAGAGTGGAGTAGTATCCACCCTCATTAATCCCGCCTGTACTGTATCTCCTATTGCCATAATTGTTTTCTCCTTTAGCCCGGAAAGGGCACTGCGTCTGCCATCATTCTGCTTGGTGAATTTCCGTAATAATCTCCTAAAGTCATACCACCCGATTGTCCTAGCTAACCGCGACCCGCTAGAAAGCCACCACCAAGTGATCCTGCAAAACCAAGAAGTCCACTAGTCAATGAAGCGTCTGCCGCTTTATCCGCCGCATAAGCATTAGCCATTGCATTAGCCTTATTCGCGTATGCTTGCATACCAATATTCACACCCGCATCAGGATTGATCCGAGTCACCTGTTCCTGTGGCATTCCAAAAAGTGCAGATCTTTGACCAAATCCCTGTTGAGTGTAATCACTGCCCCCACGGGTCATCATTAGCGGATCCATGCCTGTTGCTCGGTTGAAGTTCCCTGCGGTAGTTCCTAGACTCTGAACCTGCCCACGGGCATTATTTACGATGTCTCGAAGATAGTCCTCCCGACTCATCGCTTCAGCGGCAATCGCCGCATTGTCCATACCACGCCCTCTTGCGGTTAATCCCTCTCTTGCGGATTGAGTTGCTCGCCTTCTCATCTCAGGGGAAAGATCCTGCATCTGCGACTCTTGAAATGCATCATCGGCAACCTTGTTCATCTGATCTAAGCGAGCCTGCATGAGCGGATCGGATGCCCTACGAGCCTGATTTATGTCAGCACCAAACTGATTAAGAAATTCGATATTTGAAGTGGCATCACGCTCGGCCATTGTCCGACCAAAATCCTGTGCCCTCATTGCCTCCCGTTCGGCAAGTGCGGCCATTGGGTCAGCGGCTCTTTCAGCAAGACTCATCTGTAAATCCTGGTATTGCGGATCATAAGCCTGACGATTGTGGAGCATTGTCTGCTGTAATGCCGGATCAGCCATTGCGGCTACATACTCCTGTGCCGCAGTTCCCGCATTAAAATCAGGTAAGGTGAAATAAGATGGAACTCCTGAACTGTTTGTAGACTTCCCTGCCCCACCCAATCGCTTTAAAACATCTGCCTCTTTCGAGTTAATGTATGCGAGCGATTCTCCTTCGGGAGCATTCTCATTTAAAAGCCTGGCGGCCTCGGCCAATGGATCTTTGATTTTCTTCTTTTTCATGGGCTTAATTTTAAAAAACGATTAAGTGAACAATTAAATCAATACGACCCGTTGTGTTTGTGCCTGTAATTATTCTAACTGTGGATGAATTAATTGTGTGTATCGAGGCATCCATCGGGTTTGTGTTTTGAGCCTGCAATGCCGTAACACAAGCAACAGGATTAGTTACAGCATTATCAAAAGTTACAGTGTAATCCCCTGTGGCGTTTTTAGTAATTGATAAAATATTAAACGCCCCTGTGTTTGCAGAAGGGTTAGTTGAACTACCATCAAATGTGCATTTTGCTCGTAGAAGCTGAGATGTGTCGGGGATGGAATTATCGACATAAGCCTTGATGCTTTGCTGAGTGGCAAGGGCAGTATTTGAATCAGAAACAAAATCATTCTCATCCTTGATATCCACTTCCCCAACTACGCCTGCTCCCGCCGCTGTTCGACCAAGAACCTTTGCCGTGCTTATGTTTTGAATTTTATCAAATTCGACAGCACTGTCAGCAATCTTTGCAGTTGTGACATTTGAATTTCTGATGTGATTAGTAGTGACTGCCCGATTTTCATCTGTACTCGGATCATCACGAAGTTCATTAGATGTTATTCCGTCCTCTTTTACCAAAAGGTATCCTCCCGTGCTATGTACCTCAAGAGTCGCTCCATCCGTGGCTGTACCTGATGCGGTTAGAAAACTTGCTTGATTGGCAATATCTTCCAATTTTTGTGCGGTTACTTGATCTCCTGACGAGAATGATTGTGCTGTGCTTATGATTGGCATTTTAAGTTCTCCTTATGAAACTGATGTTGTTGATCTATCTGCTATCCTGGCATCCACTTTTGCTGACCTTAAATAAGGTCTTCCATCGGTAGGTTTAAAATCTGCCTGAACCCCAAATCCACGCTTCCTAACACGCAGACGAATAGATGCCTCTTCATCAGATGCTAATTTACCTCCGAGTAGTGAGGATATGCTTGTTGTTTCTGTAGTCGCGTCAGGATCTTCGGTGATGAATTGCAAGTTGCCATCGGTTGAAAATCCATCATTTGATTTTACATGAAATTCTGCTCTGCTGAAATTTTTACGATCCATTGAGTCGGCATCATATTGCCTGGTCGTTAGTTGGCTGATTACGGGTATTGGGGTTGTGGTGGCCTGTCCTGCGGTCAAAGACACAAGATCATCACCCTCTGCTGAATCTACTTTGTGAATCCCACCTTCTTCCGTTGTTAAATACAAAGCATTCTGCGCCCCTTCCCTCGCGACCAACAAATCTCTGATGCCAAACTCAGATGAGTTTACACTATCAATACTTTCAAAGCCTCCATTGATAAATGAATAAACGATGATTGTGTTTAGCTTTGTTGCATCTCCCGCCCCAGGTGATGAATCCAATGGTAATGCCAACCAATAACGGGAGTCAAAATAAACGCCTGTGGATAGATGTGCATAGTTCTGATTGATTCGATCTATAAATGGCTGAATCGGTTCGGATAAAGGTGTGCCTGTCCCTCTCAAGTTATATTCGTCCAGGAACTGAATCGCGAAAATACCACGATCTGACAGAAACAAAAATTGATTCGCTACTTGCACGATGGACTTACGGGCAGATGCTCCGACTTCATCCGTGACCATAGTCGTTTTTACATCAGCTAAAGATCCGCTTGCCCCTGTAAGCAGGTGAATAGATTTACGATTAAATGCGACTACCGAATCCTGTGTGAATCCTTTGATCCCCACCAAGAAATCACTTTTACCTGAACTAGTCCGAAATTGATTTCCGATTATATCGAATGTGTCACTGTCAAAAATGTCCGAAACAGCAATCTCATCACGGATTTCCCTATCTATTGGGGGTGCATCTGATGTGTACTGAAACGGGAGCCAAAGTCTACGCTGATGAAATTCACCAAATGGAGCGGCAGGTTGATGGATAAATCCTTTGCCTATTGCCAATTGTTTTGAGACTGTGAGCGATAACGATTGCCCGACTGATACATTTTCAACTCCTAGATTAAATGTGAATTGATTAGTGGTGGCTGAATTAACTCTAGCGCTCTGATCTTTAAAGAGGTCATATGGTGATTGCCCGTCTCTAATTGTCACTTGATCTCCCACTGAAAGCCCATGAGTTGGCACATCCATAGTGACTAATCCACTTGATGCTGTGGTGGTTGTATCTGTGAGATATTGAGGAGCAGTGTAAGTGCCACTTGGTACGCTAGTAAAATCGGCAAAATATTCCACCCGTGCCCCTGATACATTAAATGTGGCAGTCTGCGAAGAATCCATTGTCACAGTAAACTGAGTGCTAGATGTCTTTGTAATATCATAGCAATTATTCGGATTAACTGTCCAACCGCCCAAGTTCGTCAGCGTGACAAAGTCACCTGTCACACGCCCATGATCTGTGGATGTGTTTACTGTTATGGTCTGACCCGACTGAGATGCCGAAGATATAGCCACCTGATTGAGTTTCGGACTTGCAGAAAGTGTGGTCTTATTGGTTCTAAAGATAAACATCTTATCAAAACCTTGCGTCATCCCGACAGGCCCATTTACTGTTTCGCCTCCGGCATCATATCTGCTTTTAAAAACGACTAGATCTTTAAGTCGAAGAATTATGCAAAGATTATTTGTGGCAGTGAAAATGAAATCATCCGAATTTGATGATGCATCACTGTAAACTGCTGATCCATAAACAGCATTTACTCCATCATCGTTGAGGGTAAAATTCAAAGTTGTAGCTATGGAATTGCCGGGTGAACAGACAGATGTATTTCCGACTGATGCAGGCTGTACTGTGAAAGTATCATTAACGCCTGGACCGCTGTAAGAAACTGACGAATTTGACCATGTCGGAGCTTCACTAGCGTTTGTATCGCTTGACCAAAAAGATGAACCTCCAGGAGTTCCTGGTTCATTACTAGCTGAACTGATATTATCCTGTAAACATTTGTAAAAGACACCATTGTGTTCTACAAACGAGCTTGAAATAAAAGTTATAACCTTAGTAGTGAAATTTACTGATTCTAAAGGGAAAGTGCCATTAGGACTATCAGTACTAAAACCTAAATCCGCCACAGTTATATTGTCACCAGGGATGAAGGATAAACTTGGAGTGGCATCTAATACGATTGAAACCACTCCCGATGATCGGGATGCCGATTGTATCACATAGGGTAAACGGATCGCATCTGTGCCCGATGTAATTGATCCAAACAGAGTCGATAATCCTTTGCGAGTTTGCCAAGTCCCGTCATCATTCATGCGACCATTCTTGGACAATGCTACCTCACCAGGTTTTAACTGATTAGGTCGCAGACGGGCATTCATACGCAGAAAGAAGGTATCCCCCTCAGTCACGAATGGATCGTCTAGCTTGCCATATGAGCGGTAGCGACTCACTTCTTCTTAACCTCCTGCCAAACTTTAATGCTCATGTAGACAATGGTGATCACACCTGCGATACATCCAAATAATGAGTCTAAGGACGAAAGTCCAAAGGTGGCTAATGTACCACTCAACCCTGCGACTGACACCCGATCAATCATCAGAATAAAAGGTCGAGGACGATGATGCCTAGCACTAAGGCCACAAAGACTGTAATCATTTTGCCTCGTTTTGGGAGTGTTTCAAATTTCTTTTTGAGTAGAATTAAGTTTTTCATTTTTGATCGGAAGGTCTCGGAAAGGGAGGTCGAGTGGTGGATCGAGTGACTTCTGTTTTGGCACATCTTTTCGCCACAAAAATTGGAATTGCTAAATAGCAACCAAGCACTACTGCCGCCCCGATAAGGATGCGTTTTATATAGGAAGTAAATTCAGCGAATCCACTCTTATGCTCGGCCATTCCTTGAGCTACCAGGGCACTCACATCTCCATGAGTCAAAGCCTCAATGGTTTCTTCTGCTTCTACGAGTGCATCTGCATTTTTTAATGCTTCTCCTGCAAGCACACCCGCACCCGCAGACAAACCTCCTGCCACAGGGCCGCCTGCAAGCGTTCCTACTGATCCGCCAATAACTCCGCCTAATGTCGGATAGGTCGAACGAAACGAACATCCGGCGGTCAGGAAGCATAGTGCTATCAGCAGATAAATCATATAGGATCGTCCGATGACCAATCTTCGGTCGCTAGAACTGCTAACATCTCAGAATGATCAAGTGCAGTCTTACCTTCTAGAAAGCTAGGAGTGTCGCCCTCAAACTTAACAAAAGTCTGTGTACCTGCGAGGTTGTATCTTAAAGTAGAAGGACTCGTCTCTAGCACTTGATTAAAATCTACGGAAGAGACTTCCGATGCGTCTATAATTACATAGTTTCTCATAGTTATTATGGTACTGTTGTTGAAAAGGTTGGGCCATTAGTAAGTGTTCCGTCATTCCCTCCACTACCTTGGTCAGTAATAGTAGTCCCTGTTCCTCCGTCATTATCCCCCATACGAAGCCATTGGAAAGGTGAGTAAGCAGATAAACTTGTTGGCGTACCCCCATTATAAATTGCTCGAATTTGAGTGTCACTTAATGCTGAACGGATAAAGGCGACTTCATCATATTTACCATCCCAAAAGTAGGAACTTGCAATCCCATTTTTACCTAAATAAATTTGTCGTGTACTACCCACAAAACTCACAGTAGATGTACCACTAAAAGCTGGCCCTGAACTGTTAGAAGTATTTGAGGCGTTTATTGCAGCGTCTCCTCCATCAATGTAAATTTTCCAAGATGTGCCATCTACAACCATTGCAACATGATGCCACAGATCGTCACAAATGTTTGTATCTCCGCTAGTTGTTGAACCTGCTAAAGCATTAGTGTAACTAGAAGTATTATCTTTAATTATTATATAAAAATTTTCGTTAGTTGGTCGTAGTAAATTTAATTCTTTTATACTACTCCCCGAACCTGCACCATAGGTACTAAAAAATGTCATAGAACTACTTGTATTCGAAGTCTTTATCCAAGCGGAATAGGTGCAAGTTGTTACGGATGTTGATCCTAAAGTAGCAGAGCTAGTGATGTAGTCATCCGTACCATCAAAGTCTACGGAGTAGGTATTACTGAACGCAGGGGCAGCAGTGGGTGCATTAGTTGAAAAAGTAGGCCCGTTAGTAAGTGTTCCATCATTCCCCCCACTACCCTGATCCGTAATAGTAGTTCCCGTACCTCCATCATTATCTCCCATACGCCACCAACCGACAGGATTTAGCGAGGATATGTCGTTGGGTGTCCCGCTGTTGTACATCGCTGATATGTCAGAAGCGGAAAGGGCTGAATCAAACAAGGATACTTCGTCTATTAAACCATCCCAATTATAAGTACCCGGTATGGCATAATATCTCCCGATCCCGATAAAATTTCCTTTAAAATTATTATTCGCTGTATTAGCTCCTGTTTTAGTGCCTTGCGAACTTCCATTTAAATACAGTGTTACATCTGTGCCGTCGTGAACAAATGCGATGTGATACCAAGTTGATGCTGATAAAGTTGAGATAGTCCAAGTTGGATAACCCGATCCCGGATAAGGAGTACCTGCTGATGGCCCCATGTGGTAAGTAATTGTGGTACTGTTTACTAAATGTAGATACCATCGACTCGAACCACCCACACCCGCACTGATTGGTATTGCATTTGTAGAATTGTAATTAAGCCAAAGCGAAGCACTATATGCACTACCTGTATTTAAAGCCGTAACAGTTGGGCAATCAATATAATCATCAGTACCGTCTAATTCTACGGAGTAGGTGTTCGTTATGGAGGGCAGACCCGCAGGAGCAGTAGGACTAGCGATTATTCCGCTACCAATACTTGGAAGAACAAAGGTCATCTTAGGATGCTGTGTCCCCGGCTAAAACAAATACATCAGAGGCGTAAGCGACTATACTAGCTACTCCGTACTGTGCATTGATCTTGGTGTGCGATTGTCTGTTGTAGATGGTAGTCGAAGAAGCACTGAAGGTAACTTGTCCTGCTCCTTTCTGCACAAAGCTACAATTGAATCCTACGCCTAATCCGCTTGGTACTGTAACTGTGACTGCACTAGCATTATCCAACACTACTACCTTTCCGTTGTCACTTGCGAGCAGTGTGTATGCAGTTCCTGTTTGATCGTTGATAGTAGCATCGAATCCTGAAATCGAAGTCCCATCGAAGTTGCCGTCTGTTAAATCTCCTGCTGATACGCTCTGCAATGCAGTGTCTGCTGTTGCTCCCTGGGCGGCTGTTGCGTAGGCAGTGGCATCTGTAGTAGCCGCTGTGCCCAACCCACTGATGTCAGAATTACTAAGTGTGACTGTGCCTGTCTTTCCCGCCACCGATTGAACAGGTGAGGCGGCTACCAGGTTGGCTACTGTGACTTTTTTCGTAGTGCCTTGAGCCGATCCCGTTGTATCTGATACATCCGTGATCGGAATTATGTCTGACGCATTGGGTGTTCCCCCAAGTGAACCAAGTGCTGAAATCTTCTTGTTTGCCATTTTATTTTATCTCCTAGTCGAATGCTAAAAATTGTCCTGCCTCTACCTGTAAGAATGCTCCTGCCTCTGATTGAATTACTCCATCAGGTCCGACAGGCGCACCGCTTCCTGTGAAGGGTCTTGGTACACCAACATTTAAGTCGAGCGTAAGCATTTTACATCTTGTAGGCTATAACTGCACCACTCGTTAAAGAGAATTCAGTTATCCTACCATAGATTGCTGTGTTTGCCGCCAAGGTGGTAGCGTCTTGTCCTGTGCAAATGTCTGATAAGTTTTCAACATTACTAGTAATACTTGCCAATTCTGTGTCTTCTGTTGCAAGTAATGCAAAAAAGTCTCCTGTGTTTGAAGCAGTATCGTTAATGTACTTTCCTCCGTTAAGTCCTAATCCTCTGTATTCTGATGCCATTTTAAATATTGGTTGAGTATGTTGTTCCGTAAGTTACGAATTGTATAAAGTTCTGCTGACCTTGCTGACGCTCTAGTTTATCTAGCTCCATCGTTATAAGTGATTCAGCCTGTTGAAATGCGACCTGTCCTTTTTCCATTTGACCATCTGCGGTTAGCCAATCCCCATATGCTCCGTATGTGGCATACTCGCTAAATACATAAGGGAAGTCTGTGCTAGTAGATGAGTAGTCGATAAATGGTGCGCGAAATAATAAGAATACAGGCTTCGTGCTGTTGCGATTTGTGAGTACAACTTTTCCATATCCACTACTTGCGTACTCCACGCGGAATGCGATCTCGTTAGTGAATCCGGTATCGTAGGGATCATTATTTGATACGCGAAGGACTTCACCAATCTCAGTGTTGAAATCAATCACATTCATGATGGTGGATACTGCTTCTGCTCCGCTTCCCCCGCCTCCTGAAAAGGATACTGTGGGGGCAGATGTGTAGCCTGTTCCACCTGCGGTGACTGCCACTCCGTTTACTGATCCATTGGAGTCGATTGTTGCAGTAGCGGTGGCTCCGCTTCCGCCTCCCCCGCTAAAGCTAACCGTTGGAACTGATGTGTACCCTGTGCCTCCACCTCCTACAGATACATTGCGTACCTGATTGTCAGGTGTTTTTTGCTCCAAGCGGATAGTGTCAGGCCATCTTGTGCGCTCCCATGCCAATCTACCAAAGCGATTAAAACTGCGAACTGCCGCATTTTGCTCATCCGTAAGTAACGAGTCAACGCCCACCAGGTGTTTAAGATTGGTGAGCATCGTACTGACCGTTACTTCTCTCATGCCGCGTTGAAGCTAGGTCCGCTAAAGGACTTCTTGGTTAAGGACTCGGCCTTGAAGGATGGGTTGTCGCGAAGGTACTCTTTTATGAAGCTCTTATCGCCCCAACATCCTGGCTTAAATTGATGCCAACGAAAATAATCGCGGGCGGGGATGGATGCTTTTAATTGTCCAAGCCCATCTGCTTTGGCGGAACCCATCTCGCGGTTCTCTTTACGGCATTGTGCCTCACGCATTGCGAGTTGTGATTTTTCCATGTCCACTTCGTAACGCAAATAACGGTCGAGGTTCTTCATGAACTGCGATCCGTTTCCGCTTTTCCAACTTGGTAAGAATATTTCCGCCATTTTTAGTAAAGGTTAGAGGGAGGTCCGCATCGCGAACCCCCCTCCGTTAAAAACCCGATTAGTTAAAATATCCGTGTGCTTTAGGGCTATAACACGCAAGGCCCGCAACTAAATCTGCAAAACCTCTGCGACCTCCGCCACGATTCTCAAGCTCAGATGTAGACTCAGCTTTAAGCATGTGGATACCTACATACTCAGGATCAATAAGGAGTCCTGCGTCTGCATCAATAGTAGCCGATCCGGATGTTCTGTTTACAAACACGGATGGCACGATTGCCACATTTCCGAAATCACCCTCATAAAAATTCACAGTCAAACTGATCTTCTTACTCTCAGCAGGTTGTGTGATTTGATAATTAAGGGCAGTTGTGGAACCTTCCTGACGAGCGAAGTTTGAGATTTCGCGTTTAAGTCCAGGACCCGCAATCAAGGTGAGTTGTCCACCTGGCATTCCGTTGGCTTCGTAAAGCTCTTGGAGTACTGCGTTGAATGTAGTCTCAGTCTGTGTTCCGGTTGTGTCGTTAGCGACATTTTGGAACCCGGCAGGTACATCAGCAGGTTGACCACCAACTCCTAACCATTTAAGCATACCGCGAGTTTTGTATGGATTGGATCCATCGTCAGCGTCACGGTCTTGTGCGGAACAAACAGCGGCTTCAAGATCTCTTTTGAGTTCGCGAACTGCTTTACTTTCGGCATTTGCGTACTCGCTTGCAACTCCGGCTGTATCAACGATTTCCTGAAGATCGGAAACTGCGTAAGTTCTGCGAAGCTTTTGAACATAGTTACCAAGCTTTGCACGGTTAGCGGCTTTGTCATCAAAGGATGATGCGTCCTCGCCCTCAAGTACTCCGGCAAATGCGGCGGTACTTAAATCGTCACATTGCCACTCAAAGAATGTTCCTGTTGCGTTGCCCTTTTTAGCCATTGATACCAATGGAGTGGATTCCGGCTCCAACAAGGTGACTATATCGGTTAAATCCTCCCTGTTTCCGGCTACTGAATATGTTTTTGTAGATGCCATTTTTTATTAATTCCTTTTAAGTTTTATATAAGATTGATAGTCCGCCATAGATCCGGATTCTTCGTACTTTTTGTATGCCGCCTCCACAGCCTTCAGTTTTGCCGCTTGTGGAGTCTTCACCCTTGCCGTACCCGCCTCCGTGGATGCCACGGGCGATTTTGGTTTGGGTGCGGGTTTAGACTTTTGAGCGCTTCTTTCATTTATCGTATTCATACCCACCACCATTGCGGCCAGGGCATAATTAGCGTTTGGTAAATGATTGACCAACGGCCTGTAAAGCTTGTGGTCTTTTACGCTCATGAACAACTTGTAGTCAGCACTTTCAGGATCTCCAAGGAAATCGAAAGTTTGTAATGCCTGCTGATCAGAATTATTACGCTCTTCAATCCATTGCTTGCGAGCAGGAGCATCCTTGCGAATTATTTTCTTCGCATTGGATCTTATCCTTTTTAGATCATTCTTAGAGTAAGTCTTATCGCCATCCTTCAAGATATACTCATTTCCATCGTCATCGTACTGCATCTCATTATCAAGTCCATCCTCTGCCCACTCAATTAAAGTGTTTAGATTCTCAACCTCCTTCATGAGTGCTTGCTCATCGTTGACATTGTGCAAGGCATTATCTTTAAGGAACTCAGGAGTATCACTAGTTTGCTCGCTTTGGGCTTGCTCGGCTTGCGCCTGCAATGCTTCATTTTCTGCAAGTAGTGCTTTCTTCTGAGCGGTAAGTCTTCCAAACCGTTTGACCGCAGATGCATTCAGGGCCTTGGCTAGGTCGCGACTTTCCTCCTCTGACAAGTTGTCCAGGTCTATTCCATACTGTGAAAGAACATCCGAAGGATTTGGGGACGGCACATTTTCTGTTTCATCCGTTTCTTCGGCGGTAGGTTCCTCGGTAGCTTCTGCAACTTCCGCAGTTTCTTCAGCGGGTTCCTCTGCTTCCTCGGTTGGAGCTTCAGGTTCCGAATCGTTAGCTTGTTTTCTTTGAAGCAATTGCTCCGCAAATTCGGCCATCGAGACATTACCATCTGCTTTCGTTTCTGTTTCCACGGAATTTTCAGAGGACTCCGAGACAACCTCTTCGGTTAATGTTTCCATAATAAATCAAGGCAGTAGCCTAGTGTAGCAAAATGTAGTATATTGTCTTGACAAAGGCAATAAAAAACCCCCTGCGCTACCCCAAGCGCAGAGGGCAAGTCACTCCTTGGGATGAGCTAAAGCTTGTAGAAAATATCTAGTTCCTCGTCTATCGCTTCGAGTTTACCTGTGATGTAAAAGTGTCTGTTTGTGTCTGCGATGTTCTCAGGAGTCTGCAACGCCCGGATAGTTTCTTCACGCATACTTTCACGCATCTCAATATATCGCTTGAAGTTAGGGTCGTTCTTGAGAGCGGACAACGCTCTAATCGCATCCTCATGGTCTATTTCGTGGTTAGTTTTGCTCATTTACGCCTGACGGGTTTTACGCGCCTGCCCATTCCCACTTTACGCTTTTCCGCTTTCTTGCGGGCAAGCTGACTCTTGGACATTTCGCTTTTTGTTTTTGGGGTTTTCTTAGAAACTCTTTTGGTTGGACGGCAATATTCGTTCTTACCAC
>Ga0098054_1001118_pt1 | contig 14075 bp, 15 predicted proteins | sample 16_taG_FD_75048 | JGI IMG/M metagenome (GOLD analysis project Ga0098054, IMG submission 75048) | Marine viral communities from the Subarctic Pacific Ocean - 16_ETSP_OMZ_AT15313 metaG | ecosystem: Environmental > Aquatic > Marine > Oceanic | place: Pacific Ocean | collected 2015-01-18
AGATTCTTTAACCTCTTCTTCTTCATTTTCAGATAACTCACTATCAAACGGATCAACTTCTTCAGTCTCTTCAGCGTCTAAATCGACAACCTCTTCATCACCCGTTGTGAATTCATCACCTTCTCCAGCTTCCTCATCATCACCTTCTATTTTTGATATAATATCCTCAACATCCTCATCAGGAATTTCTTCCCAATCAATTGCTGAAATAATAGAATTAATAACATACTTATCTAACTCAGCGTCTGGATCATCTTTATCTCTTAATAGTTGACCTATTTTACCTGTATATTTTTGTATTTTTTTTGTAGTATCATCATCTTCACCCATAGACTCTTCATCACCCATAACATCACCACCTTCTTCATCTGCGAATGGATCTTCACCTTCATCTTCCATACTGAATTCATCAACTTCGACTTCATCTTCTACTGGTTCTTCTACTGGTGGTGTTGGTGCATCAACTTTAATTACTTTCTTTTGTTCTTCAACATCTTCAAGTTCTTCATCTAACAATTCTTCATTACCCTTTTCTTCAACCTCCATTTCTGCAGGATCTATTTCAGTATCTTCAGTTTCTTTTATTTTCACTAAACCACTGGCGTTAGCTTCTTTTACCTCGACACCATCTGATTCAAAAAGGTTTGTACCAGTTTCGATACCGTAAGACTCATTTAACATATCAAATTTCATATTTAAATGTTTCAATGCTTCAGCATAAGAATGGTATCTTTCATCATATTTGTTTTTAACACCACCTACATATTCAAAATCTTCAGATACCAAAGTACCAGAAGTTTTTTCAGTTGTTTTAATAAAGTAATTATGATTTTCTCTTATTATACCATAAACGATTCCGTTTGGTCCTTTCTTAATGAAATCTATTTCTGATAATGAAGTACTCTCATTAAGGGTTGTCATTCTACCCATAAGGTCGGTAATCCTATTGATTTTATCCTGACCTTTTAAAGTTTTTGGGTTAGTAAATTTTTTCATATTATATTGTTTTATTATTTTATTTTTATCCGTTTGTTGGTAAACCTGTTTTAATATTAACAAATTGCCACACTTCATTATGTGAATCACCAGATATTAATCCAGTTTTTACTTTAGTTTGTGGTGCAATAGGGTTACCTAATAGCAGTACTCCACTTACTGGTGTACTTGTATTACCATCTACTGTAATTTCTAATGTTTCTCCTAATACACCTGTTACAACTACACTATTGATTGTCATTGTAGTCGCAGTATTAAAATAAACTGCGTCATAAACAAAGTTATCGAAATCTGCGGTGATATCAGTGTGTAATATTGTATAAGTTCCTGTTAAATATGTAGACATAATAATGTTTATTAAATAAATATTGCGTTTTTAATAAAAAAACTTAATTTAATTATTTCATTTCTTACATTTCGTTTTCTTAGTTATGTTTGTCTCTATACATTAAATATAAATATGTGTATATATTATACCACTACGTATGTTTTAATATTCAGTTTTTAAATTTTATGGTGTATCTTCTACCCTATCTTCTCTTTCCATATTGTAAGACAAAGCATTATTCTCACTATTAGGTGCATTCCCAACTCTATCTTCAATATCCATTCCGTCTGAAATACCACCACCACTATATTTAGGTGCTTCACCTACTAAAGCATCTAGCATCATTCCGTCAGATGTTCCATCGTTAGTTCCAACTTGATCCGGAATAGTCCAATTAGTGCCGTTAAATGAAGCATCTTCACCCATTCTGTAATTGCTTACAATACCACTAACTGCGGAAACATCTATAGGTTCACCGCTACCATTCCATACATCTCCTATTGAAATTTCAGAATGGAAAAGGTTAGCCTCGTCAATACTTCCATTCATTTGGTAAGGCTTACTTACACTTTCTGCCCTGTAACCCCCTAAATTTATAGTGGTGTTTGCGTTGTAATTAATAGAGCTAACACTTTGACTCCCCTCTTCTGTGCCGTTTACGAATATTTTTGATGTTGCGCTACCGTCCCAAGTGCAAAGGATGTGATACCAAGTATCTGTTATTACAGTAGTTGTTGCACTTGCTGTCTTCCAAGAAGTTCCTTGTCTGATGTAGAATTGAAATTTATGTGATGAACTTTTCCAAAGGACATAGCCATCATTACCACCGCCGCCTGTTGATGTAGCCTCCCAAACCCCTTGAATGCCAGTTAATGAATCAAATTTTACCCATACAGATAAGCTAAATGCACCAGTTGGTTGCAAGTCGCTATTGTTATTTCCTAAGTTCACATAATCATCTATTCCGTCAAACTCAAAACTCCTTTTACTGTAATTACTTAATGCTGAATTATCAACTAGCCAATTAGATGTGAAGTTAGATTCTTCCCCCATTTTATAGCGTAGACTTACTCCACTAGATAATGTAGTTGGAGTCCCTCCGTTATACAATTCATTTACTTGTAATGCTGTTAAAGCCACATCTGAGTAAATAGCATATTCGTCTAATTTTCCGCGAAGTTCATCTGCTCCTAGTGAATATCCATTTTGTCCTAAATACCATGTAGGATTAGTTCCTTCTAAAGTAAAATCATAGGTTGACGTAGGTAAACTTCCATTAACGGTTAATGCTTCGTCAACATTGTCAATATAAATCTTTATTCTATCGTTTGCGATTGGTTGTGTTCCGTCAAATACACAAACTACATGATGCCAAGTATTATCAGACAATACTACTCCAGTTGATGCATAGGCTTGACTACTCCCAATATTACTTACTACCCAATTAACTTTATCTCCAGTGCAATTAATTCCTATCCATTTTGTTAAACCAGCATATTTACCAGTAATTCTGTTTAGTTCGTGTGCTACAGGTAAATTAATCCAAAATGAAATACTTAACTTACTTTTGTTATCTACAAGAGAAGATAGATTTCCACACTCTATTGAGTCATCTACTCCGTCAAACTCAAAACTGTAATTACTTAATTTGTCTTTGTTTTCATTGTTAGGTATTAGCCATTGTGGTGATTTGTAAGCACCGTTATCTCCGTTTCTAAACCAAGCTATTGGGAGAGTTGATAAAAGGCTTAGGTCTGTTGGCGAACCGCTATTGTAGATAGCAGTTATATCAGAAGCACCTAAAATAGAATACCACACCGCACATTCATCAATATTTCCTTGAAAACAATAAGGTAGGTTTGAACCATTCCACCCTATTGCGATTTTATAATCTTCGGTAAATGAAGGAAATGTTGCGGTTGCTTCGGGTGTAGTGTTTCCGTCAACATAAGCCTTTACCTCTTTGGTTGAATAGTCGTATGTATAGACAATGTTGTGCCAATTACCATCGTTTAACTTGGTAGTACCTAATGTATTAAACAACCTTACCTTCATATCATCGGGAGATGAAAACTTACTTCCTAATCTTCCTAATGTATAATTACTACCAGCTCTATTGTTTCTACCTCCAAATGCACATCTACTTAGAGTATAAGCAAAAGTTTCGGTTGTTTTTATCCAACAACTAATTGTCAGGTTATTAGTTCCCGTATCAGATATTCCCGTTTCAGCGTAGTCGTCCACTCCGTCAAAATCTAACGAATATATATTAGTAAAACTACTACCTGTTGGTGAAACGTTTTTTGATATTGTAGATAAACCGTTTTTTATGTTTACGAATTCCCACACTTCGTTATGTGAATCTCCAGATATTAACCCAGTTTTTACTTTAGTTTGTGGTGCAATAGGGTTACCCAATAAAAGAAAATCTGTAGATAATGTTGTAGTATTCTCATTTACGATAATATCTACAACATTATCTGCTACCCCAATTACAACGATACCATTTATTATAAATGCGCCTGCAACATTAAAATATATCGAACTATATACAAAGTTATTGAAATCAGCATCGCCAATAGTATGTATTACTGAATATGTCCCTGTTAAATATGTACCCATAATTACATTTTTTATTATCTACCTATTTTTTAATAATCTAAAGGACTCATCTAAAGTTAAAGACTTATCATAAGAACTAGTCTCTATTTCACTTAACTTATCTAAGTACCCCATTCTTCTTAATACTTTAAAAGATATATTCTCAAAGGAGTACTCACCTTCTCTATCTAATCCAGATTGTCTCATTTTCTTTATTTTACTTTTTAAGTTTTGTATTTTTCTAATGGTTTTATCGTAATCATCACTTTTGTACATAAAATAAATGTCTTCTATCGCATCTATTATATTGTTAACTTTTTCAGTTACTTTTTTTGAGTCAATAGTTTTATCGCCCTTAATTGGTTTAACTATCCACCCATCCCACATAATAGAGTAAATACCACTAGAAACGTGTGGTTCATGAGTATCTTGCATATATAGTTCAACGTCATAACCTTTTATAGTTATGTCGTGTTTTTCATTCCATAAATTTTTCTTTGAATTAAAATACTCTTTTACGAGTTCTTCATTTTCATCTACATCTTCAAACCTAACTAAGATATGTAAATCTACATCAGAATATTTAGACCAATTGTAATTAGCTAAACTTCCTGTTAATATAATATCGTCTATGTCTACCCAACCAACATTAAGTGTCTCAAAGAAATCGTCAGCTATCATAAGTAACCTAGTTCGTATATCCTTATGAATATGTTGAGTATCATCAAATATTTTTGGGTTAAGGGTGTCTCTTACTTGAAAAGATGATAAGTCTATTGTTTCTTTTTCTAAAATTTCACTTACCTCTTGTTCTTCAATTCTTCTAATTTCCATAAAATAATATTCTTTAATATAAATATAAATATAATAGTTTATGGTTAAACATTAAATAAAAGTAAACGGGCGTATTTTAGTTATTAGTCTTGTAGTATACTTTTACTACTATCTTTTTTATTATCTATTTTTTCATGTACAACATTAAACTCTCTACACATATGATCCACCAGTTTATCTGATCTAGAATCTACTCTTTTATCTACTTTAGATATCATATCACCTAAAACTTCTATTTTTCTATCATATCTATTGTGGATGTCTAACACACTTCTATCTATTAATCTATAATTGTTTTCTATGTCTTCTCTAAGACTTCTTTCTATGTCATTCATTGTTTCAACATCAACCTTACCTTTTAACCTATTTAGGACATTTACAATAGATAGTACTATTGCAGCCACACCTAAAGTAGACAAAACTGACACTGTTATTAATAAAATTGTTTCCATAATTTTTATTTTTTTATTTTATTTTTATTATTCGAAACGCCCGTTTCTTTTTGTTATAATGTTTCTTTAATATTGTTAATCTGTTCGACCATAGGGGTAACGTCTACTTTATTAGGGGACTTTTCATAATTATGTCCCTTAACTATAGTATTTAATACCTTCCCTTGACTTTCAGCCAATTCGAATTTACTATACTCTTCGTATGTCACATCACTATATACATACTGAATACCTGATTTAAATATTACGGCTAATTTTTTTTTACCTTTAATATACTTTGAACCTAATACATTACTGGATTCGTATAGACATTCTATTGATCCGTTTTCTTCGTGTTTTAATAAAATCATAATTTAATCTTTAAATAGTTTATAGGAATGAATATTTTTCATTTCATATACATTACCACTTATGGTGGCTGGGTTATCTACTGAAACAGTTTCTTCTTCACTTATTATAACATAATTACCCGTTATAATCATTGCGGAATCCATATATTCCATTCTTGTAGTTGGTTTATTGTCATCATCTTTTAATAATAATACAATTTTTCTAAATTTTGGTGCTGATGGTATCATAAAAACAAATATAATAATTAATTTTTAAAAAATCAATAACAAAAAAACCACACCCTATAAAGATGTGGTTTTTTTTATTAACTAAAGAAAAAATTACTCTATAGTGATTTTTCTAGTGTGTTTTTTTGGGTTACTTTTCTTCTCTTTAGGGAAGAAAATTGTTGTTATACCATTTTCTACCATAGCGTGAATTTCTTCACAAACAATGTTGTTTGGTAATTTAAAAGTTCTATTGAATTTAGTAGAATGGTACTCTTTTGAGATATATGTACCTGTTTCCTTTTTATCACCTTCTTTTCTATCACCTACAACTAATAAGTTTTCTTTTTCCAATGAAATAGAGATTTCTTTTTTTGTGAATCCAGGTGTTAATAGTTCATACCTAAAAGACCATTCATCTTCATATATATTAGTAACTGGTAAATTATAAGAATATTCTTTATTATCCATTTTATTTTTTATTACATCACTTACCCTTTGTTTAATTTCAGTTGGGTCAACGCTGAAAGTACTAAAAAAGAAATCATCGTTTAAAAAATCTCTAAAGTTAAAGTTATTGTTAAATTTTTTGTAATCCATTTTTAAATTTTTATTTTTTTATTGTTATTATTTTATAATTTCGTATTTGACAAAATACATACCATTAGATAGTATTATGTCATTTTGTCAGGGATTATTGACGTGTTTTCCTTTTATCTTATAATAGTTAACATCTATGTCTAACTCTTCTAACTTATTTTTTGGTATGTAACATTCACCTGTTTTTAAAAAATGTTCCATCCTTTTTTTACCAAAGTTAATGTTAAAATCTACTAAGTCAATACCAATAAACTTTCTTTTATTCTTTAATGACGCTACACCAGTCGTAGAAGACCCTGCGAATGGATCTAAGACAATATCACCTTCTTCGCTACCTATTCTAACAAACCAGTCAGCTAAATCAACGTGAAAGGGTGCTGGGTGTAATATACTTGGGTTAGTTTCTGAAGGTGTTATAACTACATTATGTGGTAAGGAACCTTTTACATTCAAATTCCTCATTTCTGATTCATAAACCCCATCTCTAGAATTTATAGTCGTAACTGGACTCTGAAATCTTTTTTTAGTTACTTCAGAATGTTCAGTTCTACAATTATCAGCCACAAATTTAGGTTTATTCGAATTGGAAAAATGAAAAACATATTCATACCTATCTATCGCTCTATATTTACAATTTGTGGGTATGGCGTTTTTCTTAAACCATATATAAGGTTTGGCAACCATATACCAACCTTGTTTCCTCATCTTATATTTTAATTCATCTAAAACTGGATGAACAACACCTTTATCTATCTTATCATTAATGTTAAGAAAGAAACTACCATTAGGTTTTAATACTTTTAAAAATAAATCAGTAAATTCTAAAAACCAATCAGCGTAATCGTCAACATGTATTGAACCTATTTCACCGTCATCGTTACCACTATAATTTTTTCTCATAGAATAATATGGTGGTGACGTAAATATCATATCCACCTTCTCATTGCGGTTAATCATGTCGGTTATTATTTTTTTTGTATTACCTAAATGTAATTTATATTGACTTTTCATAATTTTTTACTTAAATTTATATTTTATAACAATAATAATGATATTTATTTAAAAAACAAAATGTTGATGAAAAAAGTTGCACCTAAAGTGAAGAGAATACTCAATATGTCTCTTAAACAAGCTAAGTTGTATGATGATTGGGAAGTTAAAGTTGAACATATTATGATATCGTTAATTAACGATTATAATAATAATGGAATTAAAGTGTTGGAAGACATGGGTGTAGACGTTGATGTATTACATAAAAAAATAGAGAAGACTTTAACTCGTAATAAAAAAGATGTAAATGACATCTATGAAACCGATGATGGTACAATACCATTAAACCCAACTAGTCAAAATATCATAAAAGGTGCTGAGAAAGAATGTGATATATTAGAAGAAGATTATTTAGATACTCAACATATAGTTCTATCCCTACTGAAAACTAAAAACACTATAAATAGAATTTTAAAAAATATGGAAATAACTTATAAAGCGTATAATGATCAGGTTAAAAAAAGTGATATAGAGAATAGTATAGAACCTTTAGATACTGACGAAAATGAAGAATTTAAGAATTATGGTAACTCACCTAAAAACAAGAGTAAGAATAATAGTACTCCTATATTAGATAATTTTTCTGTTGATGTTACGAAAATGGCAATTGATGGTAAAATTGATCCTGTTATTGGTAGAGATAGGACTATTAAAAGAGTTGCTCAGATACTTGCCAGAAAAAAGAAAAATAATCCAGTTATAATTGGTGAACCTGGTGTTGGTAAGACTACAATAGTGGAAGGTTTATCGTTAAAAATAGTAAACGGTAAAGCACCCAGAACGTTGTTAAATAAAAGAATTGTGTCTTTAGATTTAGCATCTTTAGTGGCTGGTACAAAATATAGAGGTCAGTTTGAAGAGCGGATTAAAGGTATTGTAGACGAATTGATGGAAGTTGATAACGTAATACTATTCATAGATGAAGTACATACTATAATAGGTACAGGTAATTCATCTGGTTCTATGGATGCGGCTAATGTATTAAAACCAGCCCTCTCTAGAGGTGATTTACAACTAATTGGCGCAACAACATTAGATGAGTTTAGAGAAAATATTGAAAAAGATGGGGCACTCACAAGAAGATTCCAACAAGTAATAATCGAACCACCTTCAGTTGAAGATACTATTGAGATTTTAAATAAAATAAAATTTTCTTATGAATCTTTTCATAAAGTACAATACCCACAAGAAACTATCAATAGATGTGTTAAATTAGCTGATAGATATATTACAGATAGAGAATTTCCTGATAAAGCTATAGATATAATGGATGAAGTTGGGTCTCGTTCACAGGTAGATATTAAACCACCAAAGAATATCAGTGACTTAGAAAATAAGATAACTAGTATCAAAGAAGATAAGAATGGTGTGGTAAAAAGTCAAAGATATGAGGAGGCTGCTAGGTTAAGAGATGAAGAAAGAATTACTACTGAAAAGTTAGAATTAGAAAAATCTAAGTGGTTAGAAAGTTTAGACAAAAAAAGAAAAGTTATTGACCCAGAAGAAGTGAATGAAGTTGTTTCTATTATGACAGGGATACCGTTAAATAGACTTAGTGGTGATCAAGGTAAAAGATTATTAGAAATGGAAAAAGATTTACATGGTTCTGTAATCGGTCAAGATGAGGGGTTGGTTAAAATTGCCCAATCACTAAGACGTAATAAAGTGGGTATAAGAAACCCAAAAAAACCTATTGGTTCTTTTATGTTTATTGGACCAACAGGTGTTGGTAAAACTCATATGGCTAAAAAATTGGCTGAATATATGTTTGGAGACGAAGATGCTTTAATAAGAATGGATATGTCTGAATTTCAGGAGAAACATTCCATTTCAAGATTAATTGGTTCCCCTCCCGGATATGTTGGACATGAAGAAGGTGGTCAATTAACAGAAAAAGTTCGGAGAAAACCATACTCGATTATTTTATTTGATGAAATAGAAAAAGCTAATAAAGAAATATATAATATATTGTTACAGTTATTAGATGATGGACAATTAACAGATAGTTTAGGTAGAAAAGTTAACTTTAAAAATTGTATGGTTATTATGACATCTAATATTGGTGTTAAAAAATTATTAGACTTCGGTACTGGTGTAGGTTTTGGTACAAAATCAATGAAGGAACGTGAATCTTCAGCTAAAACCGATATATTAATGGATGAATTAAAGAAACATTTCGCACCAGAATTCTTAAATAGGTTGGATGATGTTGTTATATTTAAATCCTTAACGAAAGAAGAGATTGGTGAGATAGTTGATTTAGAAATTGTTAAACTTAAAGATAGGGTTGGAGAAATAGGTTATACTTTACAAATAAATAAGACGGTTAAAGACTATCTAGTTGATACCGGTTACGATGAAGAATATGGTGCTAGACCATTAAATAGGTCCATTCAGAAGTATGTTGAAGACCCCGTATCTGAAGAAATACTTAAAGGTAAGGTTAAAGAAGGACAAACTATAAAGGTTAGTTATGTCAAATCTAAAGATAAAATAGTGATTAAGGTGGTTTAATGAATAAACTTAATTGGTTTGTAATTTAAAGGTAAAAAAAAAAGGTATTAAATTTTAATACCTTTTTTTTATGTCATTATTTAATTTAATCTTATCTAATAGTTCTTCTATTTCTAGATGAAGATCTTCTACTTACAGGTTTTCTTTTTATAGACTCTGTAATTTCTCTTTTCTTTTCACTTTTAACTTGATTTACGATGTTTTCAATAAGTGAAACCATTTCTGACTCAGTTAATCGAATTGTTTTTTTCCCTTTTTTCATTTTTTACTTTTATTTATTTTATTATTATCCATTACCAAAGAAATAACCTAACTTTTTACCATCTGTTTGAAACTTCTTAAACTCTGATCTATTTTCTGGTGTTAAGTTTTCTAAAATATTATCATCATAAGTTAACCTAGCTAATCCACTATCGTTAACTAATTTTTCTAATTCCTCTACATCAATCCTATTTATAGGATTCCCATCTAAGTTAATTAAGAAACATTTATCTAAAATATTAGAATACCCTTCCATACCAACATCTGTGATGTTATTATTAGAGAAAGATATTGTTACAATGTCATTTGGGGATGGTAACATATCAACACTTGGTAACTCATTTAGTTTACAATTACCTAGTGTTAATCTCCTTAAATTATTAAATCTACTTAAATCTGGTGGTGTTCCTAAATCCATATTACTAAAATCTAATGTTGTAGTACTTTCATCTAAATAATCTACAACATTAACACCTTCAGTGTTTGTCATTAACCATTTTAAATATTTATTTTGTTGTAACGGAACTTGTTGTTCACCCGCTAATCTACGAATAGATGCGACACCCTCATCCCATACATCATCATTTATAACATCTTTCATATCACCACCAAACTTATTTAAATATTTTAAATACTTACTGTCCATTAAACCTGCCCCTTGTTGAATATCCATTGTTGACAATGCACCTAACTCTTTTTTGAAGAATTCTGTTAATCCACCAAATCTAGATAATACTTCAGGAAGTTTGTCCGCTTCAATACTTTGGTTGTTCTTATCATGTAATTGTCCAGACTCAAAATGAAATTGTAAAGGGTACATACCTTCATCATCACCACCAAATAACTTTTTAGGCATTACCACATAATAATCAGATAAACTACCATCAGGTTTGCGTTTGTCATTTCGATACCTATCAAAATAACTGTTACCTTTACCTCTTGTACACCATGAAGCTAAATCACCTAATGGTTCACAACTAGATTCTATTGTCTGTGGCATATATACTAAGACATCATTATCACGATACGCTAATTTAGCGTGACCTAAGTCAATATATTTTTTTAATAAACCATATAACTCCCCTTCTTCTTTATCTTCACCAATAAATGGACTAACGATAGAATATAGGTGACCTAAATTATCATATTGTGTAATATCACTTACATTTTCTGGTGCGTTTGGTCTATTAGGTGCACCTGTTTTAAATATTTTTTTCTTTCTTACTTTTTCGAATATCCCTAAATACTCATTTGCTTCAGGTAAATCTTCAGTTATAAACCTAACGGCTTGATCAATTTCACCATTTTTAAGTAGCCTCATAAATACTGTAACCATCCACTGAACAAATTCTTTTTTTGTTGTTGGATCAGCTTCAACAATATCAGTAAAAATCTCATCACTTAAAGACACTTTAGTATTACCTTTTTTATTGGTTATCACATATGCGATGTCGACACCATTATGATCTTGTATAGGTTCTATTTTATTTTTAGGTTTTCCCATACCACCTGGTTGTCTATCACCATCTTCAAACTCTTCTCTGTCATTACTTCCTTCAGTAGAGTTATCCAACAAAGTAGGATCAATAACAAACTGATTCCTTAAATAATCTACCCTATCCTCCCTTAAAAGAATTTTATATTGATTTTCGGTTACTATATATTTCATTGTTAATTGTTTTTATTTATAAATATAACGTTTTTATTAAAAATTTTTAATATGTGAATAATTCTGAAGTTTCATCCCATCGTTTCTTATCACCGGATAAATTTTTTATCATTTGTTTTGCAGAGTCATAAGAACCATTCTCTATATTGGATAATATTTTTGAGTTTATAAACCGACCGCAACCCCTATTGTATACAACGTCTATCATTGCATCGTACATCCCTTGAGTTAATAAGTGGTATTTAGTATTATTTTTATTATCCCTCACTTTTTGTCTTTTTATCCATCTTTTAACACAATCAGCCGCATTGTTCACATCTTTCTTTAAGAACTCATTAGCCTCTTTCTCCGTAATTTTTTGACCAGGGTAAACATCATCACCAGTATGGCCATACCCAATAGTTAATGTACCAACACTATCTGACTTTGATCCCTTATATTCTACACTAGGGTAAACAGCGTCATCATATGTAAAAGTTCGTAAAGATTCATACTTTCTAATGTGATCCCATAATTTTTGACTTGCCACATTCCCATCTAAAGTAAAATCTTTTCTTTTATTGGTTGAAACTGCTGAAGAAACTGCTGAAGCTGCTGCCGAATAAATGTCGGAAGGTTTATGTTCGTTTAAAACTAAGTTTTTTAACTGATTTTCTGTTATAATAATCTTCATATTTATAAATATAGGTATTTATTAAAAAAAAACATAATTATATTACCATTATTTTATAGAATTGTAAAAATATTTTATATGAGTAGAAAGATTCCTAAAAAAAATAGTAAAACCAAAAAAAACCCTATAAATAATAGTAGTAGATATAAATTATACAATGAAATACGTAAAATTACTAAAAAATATCCCAAAATCAAACAAAAAATCAAAAAAATAAAGGATTTAGAGAAGAAATTGTATTATGCTATGGTTTGGGAGGTTACAGAAGGACAAAAACTCTATTTATTGGAAAATTCTGATAAAAGAGGGTGGAAAAACCATCATTTAGATCATATCTACCCTATTGCGATGGGTTTTCAGAACAATATATCACCTAAAAAGATAGGAAACATCAAAAATCTAAGGTTTATACCCTATCAAGAAAACTTAAGTAAGGGTAGTAAAGTGACAAATGAATCAAAAAACGCTTTAAGACGAATAAAAAGATTAAAGTAGTTACTACCCCTTACTTAATAGGGGTAATTAATATGTTTCGAATAGTTTCTGAGTTTCAGTAACAATTTCAGCTTTTTTAGTTTCCAAAATAGAAACTTTAGACTTTTGTTCTTCATTTAAATCTCTACCAGCCGCTTCTGATTTAATGTCTGCAATTTGAGACTCTAACTTATCATGTCTTAATAAGTAAGAATGATATAATTCTGCTTTCTGTTCGTTGTTCATAATTTTTTTATTTAAATATATAACTTTATTATGTAATAGTAAATGATTTAATAACCTAATCTACTAGCATATCTTTTAACTATAGTATGGAACATTTCACTTAATTCTAATAAATAATCTCCCAGTGATAATATTTTTTCCTTTACTGTTGATCTTAATTCTGTATCTGACATAGACATACCTAAACCATATGAAAGATTTGTAGGTTGACCACCCATAATACCTGCAGAATACCCACTTAACATCCTAAAATATTTTAAAATCTTAGAGGTTGAGTTCATATAGTTAATAACCAGTTCTTTAAAGTCATTATCTAAAAAAATCTCTTTAGATAACCCTTTTATTAGTTTAATGTCTTCACTAAATTTATTAGATAAATTGGTGACTGCTGCCATTATATCCATCTTACCTACTTCACCATCTTCTAAATATTTCATAATTTCAGCAATCATGTATATAGTTTCTGAAACTGATCTAGATATCATACCATGTACGTTAGCACCATGTGAAGCCATAACGTTTTGATCGTCATATCCACCGACTTCATTAATAATTTTCTTGTATTGTGACTCTGTGATTTTTATTTTCATAGTAATAAATATCCTATAAAAATAAAAAATCTGACATTATGTGTCAGATTCTTTCTTTTCTTCTATTTCTAATTGTCTGTCTCTAAGTTTTTCCATTTCTTTCATAAATTCTGATTCCATTTTTTTCTGAAAATGAGCTTGTTCAGATTTTATTCTTTGTGTCCTAGCCTTAGATTTTTGTTTTTGGTTCTTTCTGTGTCTACTTTTTGCCATAACTTTTATTTTTATAT